>Ga0163144_10004893_pt1 | contig 29982 bp, 25 predicted proteins | sample OliLak19BULKMAT1_FD_123175 | JGI IMG/M metagenome (GOLD analysis project Ga0163144, IMG submission 123175) | Freshwater microbial mat bacterial communities from Lake Vanda, McMurdo Dry Valleys, Antarctica - Oligotrophic Lake LV.19.BULKMAT1 | ecosystem: Environmental > Aquatic > Freshwater >...
TCCGCAAGTAGCGCGGTGCCGCGCCGCAGCTCCGCGCTCGTCGGCTTCCAGCGCGTCGTCGACGTCCGCTGCCACCAGGTCTGCATACTCTTCGCAATTCATCTCGAGTCGCTCACTTCGCCAGCCCGTGTTCGCGGGCGTAGCCGGCCAGTTGTTGCTGCAACTGCTGGCGCGCGCGCGACAGGCGCGAGCGCACCGTGCCCACGGGTCGCCCGATGATCTCCGCCGTCTCCTCGTAAGACATTTCCTGCAGATCGACGAGGACGACGACCTCCAGGAAGTCGGCGCTCAGCGTCTGCAGCGCCGCCGCGATCTCGTCGTCGAAACTCTCTCCCACGACGATCTCGGCCGGATTCGCTTCGGGTCGCTGTAGCGGCGTCTTCGCGCTCGAATGCAGCGCCTCGTCGTACTCCACTCCGGCAGCAGGGTTGCGCTGCTGGGCTCGGTACTGGTTGCGGAACGTATTGTACAAGATCGTCAACAACCAGGACTTGCAGTTCGTGCCCGCTTGGAATTGGTGCCAGAACCGGTAGGCGCGCAAGATCGCGTCCTGAACCAGGTCGGCCGCACGGTCCGGATCCCGGCATAGATACGTCGCCGTGCTGTAGAGCTGGTCCATGTGGGGTAGCGCAGTCGCCTCGAATTCGGCGCGCTTGCTCATCTCTTCTGCGTCGGACACGAACTTCGCCTAGCATCGCGGGTCTCCCAGGTCCATGAACCCCGCCGTGGCGCGGTTGGTTCCCGTGCTTCGCAGACGGCTTACGTGCGTGGTAAGGAGCCCGCCATGAGCAAAGCGGACTCCCGAGGCAGGCTCGACGCGGCACAGCTCCGCGCCCTGGTGGAAACGGGCGAGATCGAGACGGTGGTCACCGTCTTCCCCGACCTCTACGGCCGCCTCGTCGGCAAGCGCATCACCGGCGAATACTTCTGCAACGACGTCCTCAGCCATGGCATGCACGTCTGCGACTACTTGCTCGCCTGCGACATGGATATGGATCCGGTGCCGGGCTACAAATTTGCCTCGTGGGCCGACGGCTACGGCGATGTCCACTGCGTTCCCGATCTCGCCACGCTGCGCCGCGCGACCTGGCTCGAGCGTTCGGCGATCGTCCTCTGCGACGTGCTCAACGCCGAAACCGAGCAGCCTGTCGCGGTCGCGCCGCGCAACATCCTCAAGCGCCAGATCGAAAAGGCGCGCGCCGCCGGCTACGTCGCCAAGCTGGGCTCCGAATTGGAATTCTTCATTCTCCGCGAAACCTACGAGTCGGCGCACCAGAAGAATTTCGAGAACCTCGAACCGTTCGGCTGGTACGTCGAAGATTACCATACGCTCCAAGGGCTCAAGTCGGAGCCGCTCGTCGGCGCCATCCGCCGCCACATGGACGCGTCCGGCGTCGAAGTCGAGTTCTCGAAAGGGGAGTGGGGGCCAGGCCAGACCGAAATCAACTTGCGCTACGCCGAGGCGCTCGAGATGGCCGACCGGCACGTGATCTACAAGCAGGCGGCCAAGGAGATCGCGCTGCTGCAGGGCCTGTCGCTCACCTTCATGGCGAAGTTCGACGAGCGCTACGCCGGCAGCTCCATGCACCTGCACTCGAGTCTGTGGTCCGCCAGCGACGATCGACCGCTGTTCGCCGGGAATCCGCCGACCGGGGACGACTTATCCGAGTTGCCCGACGCCTTCCGCTGGTGGCTCGGCGGACTTCTGCGCCACGCCCGCGCCTCGGCCGTGCTCTTCGCTCCGACGGTCAATTCGTACAAGCGCTTCGTCGCCGGTTCGTTCGCGCCGACCGGAATCGCCTGGTCGTACGACAACCGCACCGCTGGTTTCCGTATCGTCGGCAAGGGCGCCGGTTTGCGTGTCGAGTGCCGCATGCCGGGCGCCGACGCCAATCCCTACCTCGCCTTTGCCGCGACCCTGGCCGCCGGCTTGGATGGTATCGAGAACCGCATCGAACCCCCGCAGCCGTTCCACGGCGACGTCTATTCCGCCAAGGAATTGCCGACCATACCGCGCTCGCTCCCCGAGGCGATTCGTGAGTTCGAGGCCTCCGAGTTGTTTCGCCGCGCGTTCGGCGACGAGGTCGTCGAACACCTGCTGCACTTCGAACGCACCGAGCAACGCAAGTTCGACGAGATCGTCACCGGCTGGGAACGGCGGCGCTACTTCGAAAGAGTGTGATGCGCCCGCTCATCGGGATCTCCACGTACCACCGCGATGGTGAGCCGGCGGCCTTCACGCTGCCGTGTGGCTACGTCGATTCGGTGCGCGCCGCCGGAGGCGTGCCGCTGCTGCTGACGCCGGGTGAACCCGACATCGAGCGCCTACTCGACCTGGTCGACGGACTCATCCTCGCCGGCGGCGGCGACCTCGACCCCGACCTCTACGGTGCCGGGCGTCACGAGACGGTTTATATGGTCTGCTCCGAACGCGACCGGTTCGAGATCGACCTGCTCATGGCTGCGCTGCAGCGGCCACAGCTGCCGATCCTGTGCATCTGTCGTGGGATCCAGGTGCTCAACGTCGCCGCGGGCGGCGCCCTGCACGTGCATCTGCCCGATGCTTTCGGGGCGGCGGTGCACCATCGGCTGCCGCCGCGTTTGCCCACGCGCCATTCCGTGCGGGCGGCCGCGGACTCGCGGCTTGCCGCGATCGCCGGGGTAGCGCAGTTCGACGTGTGCTCATGGCATCACCAGGCAATCGCTGCATTGGGGGCGGCGCTGCAGGCAGTCGCCTGGGCCGAGGACGGCGTCATCGAGGCGGTCGAGCACCAGGTTCATCCGTGGTGTTTCGGCGTCCAGTGGCATCCGGAGATGCAGCCGGGGGAAGCGGCGCAGATGCGCCTGTTCGCGGCGTTCGTCGCCGCGGCGGGCGGAAAGGCGGAAGGCTGAAGGCGGAAGAATGCTGCTGGCAATCCGGGCGTATGGGTCGCCTGCCGCCTTTGGCTTTGAGCCTTGCGCCGCGAGGTTGATTCCCGGTGCAGGTTGGACCGATTCTACAAACCCGCGGGCGACGCCCGCAGCACGAGGAGACACCGATGGGTAAGCTCGACAACAAAGTGGCATTGATCACCGGCGCGGGCGGCGGCATCGGCCGGCAGTCTGCACTCGCCTTCGCTGCCGAGGGTGCCAAGCTCGTCCTCAGCGACGCGCTCGAAGCGCCCGGCTCGAAAGTCGCCGCTGAAATCAAAGCCGCTGGCGGCGCGGCCGTTTTCATCCGTGCCGACGTCGCCAGGGCCGCCGAGGTGGAGGCGATGATCGCCTTCGCCGAGGCCGAGTTCGGCGCGCTGCACGTGCTGTTCAACAACGCCGGCATCATGCCCGACGAGGACGGCTCGGTCGTCGATACCGATGAGGCGACCTTCGACAAGGTGATTGCGGTCAACGTCAAGGGCGTCTTCTTCGGCTGCAAGTACGGCATCCCGGCATTGCTCCGCGCCGGCGGCGGCTCGATCATCAATACCGCTTCCTTCGTCGCCGTGATGGGTGCCGCAACCTCGCAAAGCGCCTACACGGCGTCCAAGGGCGCGGTGCTCGCGCTGACGCGCGAGATCGCCGTCGAGTTCGCCCGCCGCGGCATCCGTGCCAACTCGCTCTGCCCGGGTCCGGTCAACACGCCGATGCTGCAGACGCTGCTCGCCGAGCCGGCCGCGCGGGCCCGGCGCTTCGTGCACCTGCCGATGGGACGCTTGGCCGAGGCGGTCGAGATCGCCAAGGCCGCGGTATTCCTCGCTTCCGACGACTCCTCTTACGTCAATGGCACAACGTTCCTCGTCGACGGCGGTCTCAGCAACGCCTACGTCACCGCGCTCGACTGACGAGCTGGCGCCGACGCGCACCCTTCGGAAAGGAAGGCTTCGATGCAGAATTTGTTGATCGGTGAGCAGCGGCCGGCGGGTGCCGGCACAATCGAGGTGGTCGATCCGGCGACGGGGAAGGTTTTCGCGACGGTGGCTGCCGCGGGGCCGGCCGACCTCGATGCCGCCGTCGCGGCGGCGCGCCAGGCGTTCCCAGCCTGGGCCGGACTCGGTCCGGTCGCGCGCGCCGACATCCTCTTCCGTTTCGCCGACCTGGTGCGCGCCAACGTCGAGGAGCTCGCGCTGCTCGAGTCGCGCAATGGCGGCAAGCCGATCGGCGGCGCGCGTTGGGAGGCGAACCATGTCGCCGACACCCTGCGCTACTACGCCGGCGCGGCGGACAAATTCTTCGGCGAGACCATCTCGGTCAAGAATCCCGGCCTCGACGTGACCTTGCGCGAGCCGCTCGGCGTGGTCGGGCTGATCGTGCCGTGGAACTTCCCGATGGTCATCGCAACCTGGAAGCTCGCGCCGGCGCTGGCTTGCGGCAACACCGTCGTGCTCAAGCCGGCGAGCCTGACGCCGCTGACGGCGCTGCGCCTCGGCGAGTTGGCACTCGAGGCCGGCGTTCCTGCCGGCGTCGTCAATGTGTTGCCGGGGCCGGGCGCGCAGATCGGCGCCGCGATGGCGGCCCATCCCGACATCGACAAGATCGGGTTCACCGGCGAGACCGGGACCGGTAGCGCGATCATGGCGGCGGCGGCGAAGACCATCAAACGCATCGGCCTCGAGCTCGGCGGCAAGTCGCCGAACATCATCTTCGCCGACGTCGACTTCGACGAGGCCGTCGCCGGAGCGGTGGGCTCGGTCTTCGACAATGCCGGCCAGGACTGTTGCGCGCGCTCGCGCATCATCGTCGAACGCTCGATCGCTGCGCGCTTCGTCGATGCCCTCGTCGCCGCCACGCAAGCGCTGACGGTCGGCGATCCGCTCGACGAGTCGACCCAGATGGGACCCCTGATCTCGGCCGGACAGCGGCGCACGGTGCGCGGTTACATCGACGTCGGGGTGGCCGAAGGGGCCACGCTGCGCTGCGGCGGCGAGGTGGTCGAGCGCGACGGCTTCTTCCTGCGCCCGGCGGTGTTCGCCGACGCCCGGCCGCGGATGCGCATCGTCGACGAGGAGATCTTCGGCCCGGTGGTCACGGTGCTGACCTTCGCCGACGAGGCCGAGGCGATCGCGCTCGCCAACGACACCGTGTACGGGCTTTCCGGGTCGCTGTGGACGAACGATCTCAAGCGCGGCCTGCGGGTCGCCCGTGCGGTGCGCACCGGCAACCTCTCGGTCAACTCCTCGTCGAGCGTGTACCTGCAGGCGCCGTTCGGCGGCTACCGGCAGTCCGGCCTCGGTCGCGAACTCGGCATGCACGCGCTCGAGCACTACACCGAGATGAAGAACGTCTATTTCGAGACGCGGTGAGACAGAAAGGGCCAAGCGGCAAGGCGAAAGGGCCAAGGCGAAAGGGCAAAGGGCCATGGGGCAGGGGCCGAGAATCGGGGGCGGGTTCATTGCTTGACGATGGGTCCGAATCGGATGACGATGGCGCGAAACAGACGTGAGGATGCCAGATGAAGACTGTACGTGATGTACTGGCCCACAAGGGCAACGAGGTCGTCTCGGTGCGGGCTGATGCAACCGTTTTGTCCGCGCTCGAGCAGATGGCTGCAAACGAGATCGGCGCGCTGCTCGTGGTCGACGAAAGCGGCCCCATCGGCCTGTTCTCCGAGCGTGACTACGCGCGCCAGGTCATTCTCAAGGGCAAGTCGTCGAAGGACACCCCAGTGCGCGCGGTGATGAGCCAGCGCGTCGTCTACGTTCGCCCGGAGCAGACGGTCGACGACTGTATGGCGCTGATGACCAACAAGCGCTTGCGCCACTTGCCGGTGCTCGAGAGCAACCAGGTCGTCGGCATCATTTCGATCGGCGACGCGGTGCGGATGGTGATCTCCGAGAAGGAGTTCATCATCGAACAGCTCGAAAACTACATCCACAACGGCTGATGCCCGGATCGAGACGGCGGGCGCCGACGGAGGCCGCGGCGAATCCGCAAACGAGCGACGCCGGCGGTCGCGCCGCGCGGGCCGATAAGTACGAACTCTACCACCTCGCGGTGCAAGCGCCGGACGACGAGGTCGCCTTCTTGCAACGCGTCTACCGCGAACGCCGCAACCGCGCTCCACGCCACCTGCGCGAAGACTTCTCCGGCACCGCCCTGGTCGCCACGGAATGGGTCCGGCAGGGAAAGTCCTACAGTGCCGAGGCCTACGACATCGATCCGGAGGTCTTCGCCTGGGCCCGCCGCCACCACGTCGCCGAACTCGGTGCGACAGCCAAGCGACTCGAACTCTGCCTCAACGACGTGCGCACGCCGAGCTTGCGGCCGCCCGATGTGCGGTGCGCCGAGAACTTCTCCTACTTCCTGATCACCCGCCGCACCGAGATGCTCGACTACTTCATCGGCGCGCATCGCGATCTCGCTGCGGGCGGGGTATTCGTGCTCGATGCGTGGGGCGGCGACCGGGCCACCGACCCGTGCGAGGAGTCGCGCAAGCTACCCGGCGGCGTGACGTACGTCTGGCAGCAGCGATGCTTCGAGCCGGCGACGAGCGAGATGAGCTGCAGCATCCACTTCCGCTTCCGCGACGGCAGCGCGCTCGAGAAGGCCTTCGACTACACCTGGCGCTTCTGGTTTCTCCCCGAGCTGCGCGACCTGCTGTTCGACGCCGGCTTCGCCAGCGTCGATACCTACTTCGAAGAGTACGACGAAAAAGGCGACGGCACCGGGTTGTTCTCCATGGGCCCCGGTCCGGTAGACGCGTCCTATATCGCCTACTTGGTCGCCGCCAAGTAGAGAAAAGGGGCAAGGCGCAAGGGGCAAGGGGGAATGTTTGCGGAGCTTCCTTGGCCCTTGCCCCTTGCCCCTCACTTCTGCAGCGAAACCCGCGCCGCGTCGGGGCTGAAGTCGAGAGCGGGCGGTGGTACCGCTCGCGCCGGCGCATGATGCTGCGCGGCGCTCAGCAGACCCGCCAGCATCGCCAACGCAAAGCACGTGTTCGCCAGCACCTTGCACGACTCTTCGAGCACGAGTCGCAGCTCGCTCGGGGCGACAAAGGTGCGGAGCACCGCATGCGCGACGAAGAAACCCATCCCGACGGCCAGATGAACGGCGACCCCTTTGCTTGCGCGTATCTCGGGAATCGCGAGAGCCGTGAATAGCAACGCCATCGCACCATAGGCGCTGACGATGACGTTGCTTTGGCCGGATCCGCCGGCGGCGCCGCGGCTTGGTATCCCCGTGAGCCACGCACCAACCTGCTCGCGCACGAGCAGCAACTCGTCGAGTGCCAGGAAAACGAAGGCACAAGCACAGACGAGCCAGAACAGGCGCCAGGTTCGCGCCGGGGCGTGGAGTAAAAAGGCGGCGAACGCGAAAGCAGCCGCCATTGTCAACACGATCGCCGACGCGTGGCCCGCGAATCTACCTTCGCGAAACGGGGCGAACGGGTCGTTGAGCGGAGCGACCAGCAACGCGAGCAGAAGCACGACCACCATTAGCCCGAGGAGTTGGACGGACATCTCCCACGGCAGTGCCGCGGGTTCGGCGTGATGATCGTACGGATCGTACGCGGGCGGGGTTTCCGGCGAATTCGGGGTACTCATTTTGTCTCCTGTCGTCGCAACACCATTCGGATCTTCTTCGTTAGCAACGAGAATGCCTTTATATGTAGGCCTTCAATTGAAGGCCCTTTCGTCACCGTCACCCATCCCAGATCCGTGCGTCGCATCGATCTGCCACAGGAATCATCGGCGCGCGTCAATTTCCTAACGCTCCGCGACGATTTCCAGGCACGACAGCGCACGGTAGAGCACGTGCTGCTGAACCTGCCCAAAATCCATTGCGGCAAAGGCATTTCGACTCCCGGGGAAGTACGGGGGCGGCGTTGGCGAAGATCTGCTGATGCAGCAAAGCACGGATACTGGACGGTGGTTAAAAGTTTGACGGCCTGAGTCCCACCGGACCGGGTGGGGTGGATTGATTCCGTATTGCTGGATCGGATTGGCACGCGCTGTGCAGCCTCTATTTGCCAAGCCGAAGGAAAGTTGACCGGGTGTCCGTTGAGCGATTCGCTCATGGGCAATGTAGCGGCGGCCTTCGGCGGAGATTGGAACCATGCGCAAGCCAGCGAACATGCTTTTCCTAGCGATCCTCATAGCCGCACTCGGCTCCGCGCTCGTCTATCGCTACCTCAATACCCAGCAGGCGCAGCTCGACGCGGCGCGCGAGATGGCGCAGAAGTCGATGGAGACGGCCACCGTCGTCGTTGCCGCGCACAACATAGAAGTCGGCGCCCGTATCACCGAGGCCGACATCGAGTTGATCCAGTGGCCGGCCGATTCACAGCCGGAAGGGGCGCTCCGGGATTCGGAGGCGGTGATCGGCAAGATCGCCAAGCTGAACCTGGCGAAGTTCCAACCGATCGGCGTCGACCACCTCACCGACCACCGTGCGGGTCTGTTGCCGCTCCTCATCGAAGAGGGAAAGCGGGCGATGTCGGTCCGGGTCGATAAGGAGACGGGCGTCAGCGGCTTCATCACCCCCAATAGCTACGTCGACGTGCTCGCGACCGGGACCATCAAAGACGGTGGTGGCGACCGCGAGCAGCGCGTCAAGCTGATCCTTCAGAACGTCAAGGTGATGGCAATCGGCAAGAGCATCGAGATCGAGGACAACGAGCCCGTCGAGGTGCCGACCGTGACCCTGATGGTCACGCCGGAAGAGGCCGAGAAGCTCATGCTCGCGACGCAGCAGAAGCCGCTCCAGTTGGCTCTGCGTCACTTCCAAGACGACCTTTCGGTGACGACCCCGGGCGTATCGATGGATCAACTTCTGACGAAGACGAGCGCGCCCAAGCCCGAGCCAGTCGTGGAGCGAGTGGTCCACCGGGTCGCAGCGGCAGCGCCGGTGCGGCCTTCGATGGAAGTTCTTCTCGGCGAAACGCGGACGCGGGTCGCCTACTAGGTGGGACTCGGACGCAACCGCGCGAGTGACGACAGGGGAGATCGAAATGCAGGTCCACGCGACAATGGGTAATAAGAGTGGCACTCCGTTCCTCTGGGTAGGTCCGAATGGCGTCCCCGAGGGCAACGATCTGCTCGAACGATCCGCGGGCGAATTCGACTTGGCGCTGTCGTACTGCTCGTACGACGATCTGGCGGCCAAGCTCGGCTCGGCGCCCTGGAAGCTGGTCGCGATGGACATTGGCGGTGCGCCCGAGCAGGGGCTCGAGCGCCTGAAGGTTCTCCGCCGCGAGCGCCCGCGTCTGTGCATCTTTGCTGCGGCCGGCAAAGACAGCCTCGAAATGCTACCGCTCGCCTTGCGCAGCGGCGCCAGCGACTTCCTCTCACTGCCGCTCAGTACCACCGAGCTCAACAAGGCATTGATCCGGTTCAGCCAACACGCCGAGGAAGTCGCCGAGGTCGAGGGCGAGGTGATTGCGATCTACGGGGCGCGGGTCGGCTTGGGGGCGACGACTCTGGCGATCACCTTGGCCGCGGAGTTGGCGCGTATTTCCGGCTCCGATGCGGGTCTCGTCGACCTCGATCTGTTCCGCGGCGACGTCTCTGCCTGCTTGGGTCTCGACGGTGGCAACTCGATCACCGCGCTCGCCGGATCCGCCGAGATCGACCAGTCGAGCCTCGGTCGCGCGCTCGAGCGCCATGCGAGCGGCCTGGCCATTCTCCAGGCGCCGCCCGCCTTCGAACAGGCCGAAGCGGTCACCCGCGAAAGCGTCGTGCGCGCGCTCCAACTGTTCAAGGCACGCTGCCGGTTCACCGTCGTCGATACGGCGCGTTTGCTGACGGAGGTGAGCATTGCCGCGCTCCAGGAGGCGGACCGAGTGATACTGTTGACCGACCTTTCCATCCCGGGCGTGCGAGCGGCGCAGCGAGTGATCGACCTGCTGGCGCGCTACGACCTCGATCCGGAACGGATCGAGGTCGTGATGACCGAGTTGGAGAAGAGCGGCATCAAGATCGAGGAAGTGAGCAAGGCGCTCGGCAAGAAATCGATACCGATGCTGCCGCGCGACCCGAACGTGGGCGCCGCGACCAACGCCGGCAACCTCATTGCGAATTCCCGCAACTCCGCGCTCGGGGCGATGGTTGCGGGGATGGCGCGGGCGTTGAGCGGCGATGCGGCGCGACCCAACGGGCCGCCTCTCTTGAAGCGTCTCTTCGGCCTGGGCCGAAGTTGAGCACGCGAACTGGCTTGACGGCAACGATTACGGACGGGTGAAATGGGAATCTTCGCACGCAGCAAGAAGGACGAATCTCCGGTAGCGGCCACTCCGGCCCCGACTCCGAAACTCGCTCCCAAGCCGCAGTCCAAGCAGTCGCCTGCGGACCGGGCTCGCCAGGACCTCAAGCTCAAGATCCACCGCGATCTGTTGCAGCGTATCGATCTGACCAACCTGCTGACGATGGACGCCGATCAGGCGAATTCCGAGGTGAAGCAGGTGATCCTCCAGCTCATCGGCGAGCAGACCACGCCGATGAGCACGCGCGACCGCCAGCAGCTCGCCGAAGAGATTCACGCCGAGGTCTACGGGCTTGGCCCGCTCGAGCCGCTGATGCGCGACCCCGATGTCTCCGACATCCTCGTCAACGGTTCACGCCAGGTCTACGTCGAACGCTTCGGCAAGCTCGAACTGACGCCGGTCATCTTCCGCGACGACGAGCACTTGTTGCAGATCATCGATCGAATCGTCTCGACAGTCGGCCGCCGCATCGACGAGAGCTCGCCGATGGTGGACGCCCGCCTCGCGGACGGCTCGCGCGTCAACGCCATCATTCCGCCCCTCGCCCTCGATGGGCCGAGCGTGTCCATTCGTCGCTTCGGCGCGAAGCCGCTCAGCGTCGAAAGTCTGCTCGCGAACAACTCGCTCTCGCCCGACATGGTCAAGGTGCTCGAGGCGATGGTCTTGGCGCGACTGAACATCCTGGTGATCGGCGGCACCGGTTCCGGCAAGACGACCCTATTGAATTGCCTGTCGAGCTTCATCCCGGAAGACGAGCGGATCGTCACCGTCGAGGACTCGGCGGAACTCCAGCTCCAGCAGCAGCATGTGGTGCGACTCGAGTCCCGCCCGGCGAATATCGAGGGCAAGGGCTCGGTCGACGCCCGCGACCTGGTCCGCAACTGCCTGCGAATGCGTCCGGATCGGATCGTCGTCGGCGAGGTGCGCGGCGCCGAGGCGCTCGACATGTTGCAGGCGATGAACACCGGCCACGACGGTTCGATCTCGACGGTGCACGCGAACAACGCCCGTGAGGCGATCGGGCGCCTGGAGATGATGTTGCAGATGGCGGGCTTGAACCTGCCGATTCGCCCGATGCGCCAACAGATCGCGTCCGCCGTGGACGTGATCGTGGTCGCGGGGCGCCTCAGCGACGGCTCGCGCAAGGTGCTCGGTATCAGCGAGATCGTCGGCATGGAGGGCGACTCGGTCATGTTGCAAGACCTCTTCGCGTTCGAGCGCGAGGGTCTCGATGAGAACGGCCGGATCACCGGGCGCTTCGCGTCCACGGGAATCCGCCCGCACTTCATCAGCAAGCTGAAGTCGAGCAGCAACGCGATCGATCTCGATGCCTTCGACTATCTGAACGAGTGACCGAGTACAGGAGACCGCGACCATGTTCTTCGCCATCGCCCTCGTCTTTTTCTGCGCACTCACCGTAGGTGGGTTCGGGATCGCTGCCTTGTTCAAGGAGCGAGACGAGGCGGACCAGGCCATCAAGGTGCGACTCGGTACGCAGACCGGTGTTGCCGCCGGCAAGGATGAGAAGCCGAAGTCACAGGCGCTCCTGAAGGACCTGCGGCTGTCGAGCATCGAGGCGATCAACGACTTGCTGGTGCGGCTATCTTTCGTCTCCAAGCTGGCGAAGCTGATGCGCCAGGCGGGCATGAATCGTCGCGTCGGCGAGGTGGTGCTCTACATCCCGCTGCTCGGCTCCGTCGGATTTCTCTTCGGCATGCTCGTCATCGGCAATCTCCCGGGCGCGATCATTCTCTGCCTGCTCGGGGCTGGGCTGCCGGTCATCATCATCTCGCGGATGCGCAGGAAGCGCATCGCGCTCTTCGCCGAGCAGCTTCCCGATGCGCTCGATCTGGTGCGCGCGGCGCTGCAGGCCGGACACAGTCTGATCACGGCGTTGAAGATCGTCGCCGAGGAGTTCCCGGACCCGATCGCCGCCGAGTTCGACACCGTGGCCGAGGAGATCAAGCTCGGCTTGCCGATTCGCGACGCCTTCCTCGGGCTGCAGGATCGGGTCGACGATCCCAATATCCCCGTCCTCGTCGTCGGCGTGTTGGTCGTGCAGGAATCGGGCGGCAACTTGGCCGAGGTTCTCAACAATGTCGCCCACACGGTGCGCGAGCGCTTCAAGCTACTGCGTGACGCGGAGGTGATGACCGCCCAGGGGAAACTCTCCGGCGGCTTGCTCACCTGCCTGCCGATCTTGGTTGCGGGGCTGCTCCTGACCGTAGCTCCGAACTACTTCGACGCGATGTTGGAGAAGCAGACCGGCCACTACATGATCGGGTACGCTCTGTTCAGCGTCGTCATGGGGCACTTCATGATTCAGCGGATCGTCAGGATCAAGGTGTGAGTTGAGCCATGACTTTGATTGTTACCGTCGCCGTCTTCTCACTGCTGAACGCCTTCGTTCTGTTGACCTTCTACGTGGTCACGTCGGAGTCGCCGGTCGCCGCGCGGTTGCGCGGCCTCACCCTGCCGCCCGCACTGGTGGCGACGCAGGCGCGCCGCGACGCGTTGTCGAAGCGTCCCGGGTTCCTCTCGTCGGTGTTGACGACTCTCGGACAATTCGCGCTGCGTCGCAACGAGAAATCGCTTTCGTTCCAACTCGGCACGGCCGGGTTGCGCGGGCCGAGTGCCTTGCCGGTTTTCCTCGGCGCGCGCACCTTGGTGAGCATTGGACCCGCATTGCTGATGCTGCTGCCGCAGCTCTCGTCCGGGGAACCGCTCTTCGGAGTTCTCTGGAAGGTCGGCTTGGTTTGGGCCGTCGGACATTTCGGCGCGAACTACTGGCTGCAACAGAAGAGCCAGGCGCGGATGCGCCAGATTACCGAGGCCTTGCCCGATGCGCTCGACCTGATGGTCGTCTGCCTCGAAGCGGGCATCGGCCTGAATGCGGCGATCGCCCGAGTCGGCCAGGAGCGCACCGCAATGGACGATCCGCTCGGCTCTGAACTCGCGCAGGTGACGGCTGAGCTCAAGGGCGGTCGGCAGCGCGAGGAGGCGATGCACGATCTCGGGGTGCGCAATGGCGTAGATGACCTGAAGTCGCTGACGGCCTTGGTCATCCAGAGCCATAAGCTCGGCGCGAGCATGGGGCAGACGCTGCGCTCGCACGCCGAGTTGCTGCGCACCAAGCGGCGCCAGCGGGCTGAGGAAGCGGCGCGCAAGCTACCGATCAAGATGCTGATTCCGTTGGCTATTTTCTTGCTGCCGCCGCTGTTCATCGTGATCATCGGCCCAGCGTTCCTGAGCTTCGGGGACTTGGTTTCGGTCATCACGAAAACGGGTTGAGGAACGGACCAGGTGCGAAGTTTTCGCTTGAAAAAACGAAGAAGATTGCAGATACAGGAAATGCCAAACCATAGTTTGAGAATTTTGTCTGGCCAATGTGCCAGGCCGGAAGTGTCGAGGTTCTCGCCAGCTTTGGCTGGCTGTGGGACTGGCCTCCGGACGACGTGCGTGAGGGGCCCGCGGGCGGTGCTGACGGCACCGTCTAATTCGGGGCTGAGACCGAGTCGGAAGGGGAGCTTGCCTATGGCGTTTCTTTAAACTGAAGGGTCAATGGTCTCGGGGCAGGTCCCGATGAGAAAAACCATGGCGTTTTTGGTGGACTGCCCGCCCGATCCGCCGTAGAAGCACGAAAGTTGGCCTTTTCGTTGTATTGGCGCAAAGGCCTGGGTGGTCGGTGGCGACGTCGGCTGAACACCGGGTCGCTCACGGGCTGAAGTTTGGCTAACCAGTTTTTCCAAAAAGGGAGAGAGACAACATGATTTCTTACATCATTGCACTCGTTAAGGAGACCACCGGTCAGGACCTCGCCGAATACGGTATCGCCCTCGCGGTGATCGGTGTCGGCGCTGCGGCGGCCGCGGTTGCGATCTCGGGCAACGTCAGCACGCTGTGGGCGACTGCGCAGACGCAGATCGGCATCGCCGCGGCGAACTAAGCGACGCGGCGGAGTCACGACCGACCAAAGCAGCGACGGCGGTGGCCTCATCGAGGTTGCCGCCGTTGCCGCTTCGTCGACACGCAGCTTTCTCAATGGAGATCCCGCCGTTGATCGGATGGAGCACGCTGGCGTTCATCGTCGCGTGCTGGGCAACCGATCTGCGCTCGCGGAACATTCCCAATCTTCTCACCGGTTCTGCCCTGGTCTTGGGACTCGGGTTGAACCTGTGGTTCTTCGGACCTTCTGGCCTACTCCATTCCCTCCTGGGCGCCCTGCTCACCGGCACCATTCTCTTCGGACCCTTCGTGCTCGGCGGCGTGGGCGGCGGAGACGTCAAGATGATGGCCGCCGTCGGCGCCTTGCTCGGTCCGCGCATGGCGCTGGTCGGGCTCGCCGCCGGCCTGATTCTCGGCGGCGTGTTCATGATCTTGCATCTTGCGCGCATCGGACGGGTGGGTGAAAAACTCCGCTCGACGGCGCGCATGGTCGCCAACGCAGTTGGCGGGCGTTCGGTCGAAGCGCTGCGTATCTCGGATCGCTCGACAGACGCCGTAACGCTGCCCTACAGTGTACCCTTGGGCGTCGGCACGCTGGGGGCGATGTTCATGATGCGGGCGCTCTGACTGCGGCTACGCGAAGGAGGCGAAGGATGGCGATTGAAATTGATCGTAGTTCGACCCGCAATGCGCGGCTGCACCCCCGCGCAGAAAATTCGTCCCGCGGGCAAGCGCTGGTCGAGACCGGATTGGTTGTGCTCGGTCTCTTTCTCCTGCTACTTGCCGTCGTGGAGTTCGGAAGGGGGTTCATGATTGCGAACGTGGTAACGAATGCGGCACGCGCCGGGGCGCGAATGGCGGCGCTCACGCCACCAGCGGCGCGTGATCCCGATGGGCTCATCCTCGACACGGCCCCGATCGAAGCGCAGGTGCGCTCGATCATCGCGCAAATGGAGGATCCGAATAGTCCGTTCTCCACCGGGTTGACGATTGCGGTGGCGCAGACCGATGGCACCGTGCCCATCGTCGAGGTGAGCGTGATCGGCGACGTTCCGTCGATCTTCAGCTACCAGGGCGCGATCAACTTCCCGATGAACCGCTCCGTCACCTTTCCCGATCAGGGCCGGCGGACCGGCGCTCCTTAAGACGAAAAGCCGATGCGACGACCTGCCAACGTTTTCCTGATCGCTCTGCTCATCGCCGCAGTGGGCGCCGCGATGATCTACCGCTACCTCTCCCAGCAGCAAGCGGAACTCGCGCGCGCGCGCGCCTCGGCGGTCGGTGCCGTCACCGACGTCGCTGTCGCCGCCGTCCGTATCGACATCGGCACCCGACTCAAACCCGAACACGTCCGCATGGTGAAATGGCCCAAGGACGCTGCGCCGGCCAACTCGATCGGCGAGCCCGAAACGCTCGTCGGCAAGATCGCGCGCGTCGGCATCCGCCACCATCAGCCGTTTCTCGATAGCGATCTCACCGCGGAAAGCGCGGGGATCATGCCGCTGCTGATCGATGACGGCATGCGCGCCATTTCGGTGAAGGTCGATAAGGTCACCGGCGTCAGCGGCTTCATAACGCCGAACAGCCACGTCGATGTGGTCGCGACCGCTAGTCTCGAAGACGGCAGCGGGAATCGCGACGATCGCAGCAAGGTGATCATCCAGAACGTCCGCGTGCTCGCCACCGGGATTCACATCGAGCAACTCGATAGCGGCGCGGTCGAGGTCCCGACGGTGACGCTTCTGGTAACCCCCGAGGAGGCGGAAAAGGTGGTTGTCGTCGCGCGCAAGGAACCGGTATTTCTCGCCTTGCGCGGCTATCGTGACGGAGTCGACGTCGTCACCGAAGGCGTTTCGTTGCAGAAGCTCTTCGCCAGCAATGGCAACAAGGCGCCGGCGCCGGTGCCGGTGGCGGCCGGGGGGCCGCGCCGCGCGCCAGCGCCGCGCCGCGCCGAGCCGTCGATTGAAATTCTGTTGGGGGAGACACGCACTCGGCAGGCGTACTAGGGTCATGGCGGCCACGAGCGTCACGAGGTTGAAGGAAGGGATGAGGATGGGAATTCGTCGGCTGCTGCAGTGTACGATGGTTGCATTCTTGGCTGCGTCTGCCGCCGCTTGCGGGACGCAGCAACCGCAACTCAGCCCTGGGTTTCGCGCGAAGCTCGACGAGTTCCAGCGCGAAGCCGGGCAGGCGCTCCATGAAAGTATGGAGCGGCAGACCAATCCGGACGCCAACGTCGGCAACGCCCACCACTCCCGCGTCCAAGACCTTCTTCCCGGTGAGACGATCTGGCTGCAAAGCGGCAAGTCGCAAGTCATCCGCCTGGCCAGTCCGGCGCGCCGGGTTGCCCTCGGCAATCCGGATCTCGCCGGCTTGGTCGTCGTCGGGCCGACGACGATCGTGCTCAACGGCAAGGCGTTACCCGAAGAACAAGCCGATCGCAGCGGAATCCAGGTCAATCGCTCCGGTACCATCCTCGGACGCACGCTCACGGAGCAGCCGCGCTTCTTAGAGACGACGTTGATCGTATGGCGCGACGATGAGATGGACATCCACCCACTCATCGTCGGCGATTTCGTCCCGAGCCAAGTGATGCTCGAGGTGACCGTCGCCGAGGTCAACCGCACGGCGCTCGAGCAGCACGGAATCGACTTCCGTGTCGTCCGCGAAGACTTGATTGCAGCGGGTTTCCTGGGCGCCGGTGTGCCGCCCGCGTTCTCCTTCCCGCCCGCGCAAGCGTCCGATCCCCTGCTGCCGCTATTCACCGGCGCCGGCGGCCCGACCTACGCGCTCATTTTCCCCGACGAGAACGTGGCGGCCTTCATCCGCGCGCTACAGACGGAGGGTCTTGCGAGCGTGCTCGCCCAGCCCAAGCTCACCGCGATGAGCGGCCAGAATGCGGTCTTTCAGGTGGGCGGCGAGATCCCCATCCGCGTCTCGAGCGGCTTCGTCGCCGAGGTCGAATTCAAACCGTTCGGCACCCTGGTCAACTTCGTGCCGCGTATCACCGACGATGGCGACATCTTCCTCACCGTCACCCCCGAGGTCAGCGAGGCGGACTTCGCCCAGACCGTCGAGGGGATTCCGACGTTCCGCACCCGGCGCGCGTCGACCACGACGCGGCTGCGTGACGGCGAGACGTTGGTCATCGGCGGCTTGCTGCAGACGAAGATTCAGGAAGAAGTCGCCGGTGTGCCCTACCTCAAGGACCTGCCGTACATCGGCTATCCGTTCCGGACGACGCGCTACAAACAAGAGGTCACCGAGTTGATGGTGGTCGTCAAGCCGACGATCGTCGGCGGCATCGCTCCCGGTATCGAGATTCCCTTGCCGACGCGGCGCGGCCCGCTGACGCGCGACGAAGTGAAGACACGTTACGATGAGGCGGAAATCACCCGACCGCGGCTGCTGCCGAACTTCGGTGGCGACGACGACGAGCAAGACGTGCAGATGAAGTACGAGCCGATGGAGGCGACGGAGCCGGAGCTGCCCGTGCTCCCCTGACGTCGCATTGGAGGCTACTGTCATGAAACGAATGCCCCGATCATTGCGCAACCAACGCGGCATCGCGTTCGTCGCTGGCATCTTCGTCGCCACGGCCGTGGTCGGAGTCGCCGGCCTCGGGGTCGGCCTCGGTCATCTGTACACCGTCTTCTCCGAGTGCCAGAACGCCGCGGACGCGGGTGCCCTGGCCGGCGTCGAGGCAATGTTCGACGGCGACAGCGTCGACCTTGGGGCGAAAGCGGCGATGGCGCTCAATTTCCTGACCGGCGGCGCCGACGGCCAGGGCAGCGGTGCTGTAGCCGACGCAAACATCATTAGTATCCTCACCGGCAACTACGACCCGGATACCGGCTTTCAATCCGGTGTTCCGCCCGAGAATGCGGTTGAGGTCATCACCACGACAGACGTGGTGGGGTACATCCGCGGCGGAGCCAGTTCGAATGTGAGCGCTCGTTCGGTAGCGGCCCTACTGGGGCGGGAGTCGATCACGCCATCGCTGCCGGTTGTCATCGGCGCGTGCCGCCTTCCGAGCGATTGCTTCGACGATTCGTGCATGCCGTTGCTCAACGGGGTCGCCGCGAGCCTGCCGCAAACCACGTTCACCAGCCTGTTCCTGGCGGCAAACGCGGTCAACGTCCGCACTCTCTTGCCAACGGGCGCATCTTGTCCGCAGGCTTACTGCCAGCCAGGAGATGCGGCGGAAGGTGTCACCATCAACGTCGGCGACCATATCGGTATCTACAAACCAAACAGTGCCGACGTGAAGACCCTGCGGTGCATCAAGCAGTGCCTGTTCGACGCGGGAGTCACGTCGGTAGAGGTTCCGGTCGTCGGGTGCGAATTGCAAAACGGAGGCACCGCGGAAGTGCTCGGCTTCGCTGCGTTCGAAATCGAGAGCGTCAATCCGACCAGCCCGAACCAGGGCCTTGCACTGCAAGGCAAGGTGCTGAATCCCGGGGAGACGGGTGGCGGTGGGCAGTTCTTCGGAGTCGGAGTGATTACGCTGGTGGAATGACGCCAGATCGCGGTACAGCACTCGTTCGAGATTTTGAGAGTAGAGTTCCAACCGTCGGCATTCGAGGAATATGGCAGGAGCATCCGATACCGCGAACCCACGCCATCTGCTTTGGGTCAACGCCACCAAGACCACCGTCGACACCGAAGCGATCGCCGCTGCCGCGGTTCCGTTCAATATCGAAGTGCACTTCAGCGAAGTGCGCGACGCGACCAATCTCATCAGCACCCAACGCTGGCTCGCCGTCGGCGTCGAACTGTCGGCCGATCGCTACCAGGAGGGCATCGCTCGCATCCGCCAGTTCCATGCGCAGTTCCCGCATCTGAACCTGATTGCGGCGTCGACCGACTCGTCGCTCGAGACCATGCGCGGCGCGCTCACCGCCGGCGCGGCCGACTTCCTCACCCTTCCCGTTGTGCCATCCGAGATCCACAAGGCATTCTTGCGGCTCAGCCAGGCGCGCGCGGGCGGCGGCGCCGACGCCGGCGAGATCATCACCGTCTTCGGCGCGCGCGGCGGTCTCGGTGCGACGACCCTCGCGGTCAACCTCGCCGTACGCACCGCCGGAATGACGAGCGAGTCCGTCGCCATCGTCGACCTCGACCTGCAGCGCGGCGACGTCGCGGCCTTCCTCAACCTGACCCCGACCCAGTCGCTCGCGGCCATCGCCCAGACCTATAGCGAAGTCGACGAGATGTTCCTCGAGGGCATCCTCACGCGCCACGTCAGCGGAGTGTCGGTGCTGCCCGCGCCGCAGGACATCGAGGAAGCCGACACGCTCGGTCGCGAGCAGGTCACCCAAGCGCTCAGCCTGCTGCGCCGCACCTACCGCTACATCTACGTCGATACGCCACGCACGCTCACCGATGCGACGATCGTCGCCTTCGAGCAGGCGAACGACATCCTCCTGCTGACCGACCTCTCCATCCCCGGCCTGCGCGCCGGCCAGCGCAGCATCGATCTGCTCGGCCGCCTCGACATCAATACCGATCGCGTCCACGTGCTGCTGACCGAGCTCGGGAAGAGCGGAATTTCCGTCGACGATGCTGCCACCGCGCTCGGCAAGAGACCCATGATGACCATTCCGCGGGATCTGACAGCGGCGTGCGAGGCGATGAATGCGGGCACCCCGCTCAACGGACGCGATAGCGCGCTGGGCAACACGATTGCCGAACTCGTGCTGCGCCTCACCGGGAAGCAGGAGAAGGCCGGCGGCAAGCCGCTGCTGCGCCGCCTGTTCGGATTCGGACGAGGAGCGAGCCGATGAAGCTGTTTTCGCGCAATCGACCGGGCGACACCGAAGCGCAAAAGCCGCAAGCGCCGACGCAGCCAGCCGTCAAGAAAGAAGCACTTTCGCCGACGATCAAGAGCCGCCAGACGTCGGCCGAGCGCACGCGCCAGGATCTCAAGCTGCGCGTCCACCGCGAACTGCTCCAAGCCGTCGACCTGACCAACCTCGGGCAGATGAACCGCGACGAGGCAGCCGCGCAGGTGCGTCAGGTGATCCTACAGCTTCTCGGCGAGGACCGCTCGCCGATGAGCCAGCGCGAGCGCCAGTTGCTCGCCGACGAGATTCACGCCGAAGTCTACGGCCTCGGCCCGATCGAACCGCTGATGCGCGACCCGGACGTCACCGACATCCTCATCAACGGCTCCGGCAGCGTCTACGTCGAGCGGTTCGGCCGCCTCGAGCCGACCCTGGTGATCTTCCGCGACGACGCCCACCTGATGCAGATCATCGATCGCATCGTCGCCAGCATCGGCCGCCGCATCGACGAGAGTTCGCCGATGGTCGATGCCCGCCTCGCCGACGGTTCGCGCGTCAACGCGATCATCCCGCCGCTCGCGCTCGATGGCCCCGCGGTGTCGATCCGCCGCTTCGGCGCCAAGCCGCTCGCGATCGAAGATCTCGTCCGCAACGAATCGATCAGCGAGGACATGGTTCTCGTGCTCAAGGCGATGGTCAACGCGCGGCTGAACATCCTCGTCTCCGGCGGTACCGGCTCGGGTAAGACGACGCTGCTGAACTGCCTGTCGTCGTTCATCCCGCGCCAGGAGCGCATCGTTACGGTCGAGGACTCGGCCGAATTGCAACTCCAGCAGCCGCACGTGGTGCGCCTCGAAAGCCGGCCGCCCAACATCGAAGGGCGCGGCGAAGTGACCACCCGCGAACTGGTGCGCAACTGCCTGCGTATGCGGCCCGATCGCATCGTCGTCGGCGAGGTGCGCGGCGCCGAGGCGCTCGACATGTTGCAGGCGATGAACACCGGCCACGACGGATCGATCTCGACGCTGCACGCGAACACCCCGCGCGACGCCCTCGGCCGCCTCGAGATGATGCTGCAGATGTCCGGCTTGAATATGGCGATGCGCGCCATGCGCCAGCAGATCGCCTCGGCGCTCGACGTCATCGTCCAGACGGCGCGACTCGCCGACGGCCGGCGCAAGACGATCAGCATCTCCGAGGTGCTCGGCATGGAGGGCGACTCGATCCAGATGCAGGAGATCTTCGTGTTCGAGCGCGAGGGGTTGGGCGAAGGCGGCAAGATCGTCGGCCGCTTCAAGCCGACGGGCCTGCGGCCGTCGTTCCTGAGCCAGTTGAAAACCTCGAGCCACGAGGTCGACGCGACCGCCTTCGAATTCCTCAATAAGTTGTGAGCCGGAGCTGAAGTGCTGGGAATTGTCGCAATCACCTTCTTCATCGCCGTCCTCATGATGGGGGCCGCCCTGTCGATGTCGCTCGGCGAGCGCAGCGACGCCCGCCAGGCGCTGCGCAGTCGCCTCGACAGCCAGGCCGGGGTGGTGAACGAAGAGGAACAGACGACGAATTTCATGCTCGACCGGCGCCTGTCGAGCATCCAGATCCTCAACGACGTGCTGCAACGCAGCGGGCTGGTGCGGCGGTTGGCCTTGATGATGCGCCAGGCCGGACTGCGCCGCCGCGTCGGTGAGGTGATCCTCTACATTCCGCTGCTCGGTTCGATCGGCGTCCTGGCCGGCATGATGTTCACCGACAACACTGCGCTGGCGATGCTCTTCGGCCTCGCCGGCATGGGCGTGCCGCTGATGCTCGTCAGCCGGATGCGCAAGAAGCGCGCCCGCGCCTTCGCCGCGCAGCTGCCGGAGGCACTCGACCTGATCAGGGCGGCACTCCAGGCGGGACACAGCTTTCTCACCGCGCTCAAGGTGGTTGCCGACGATTTTCCCGATCCGATCGCCCAGGAGTTCGACACCGTCGCCGAGGAGGTTCGCCACGGCCTGCCGATGCGCGAGGCGCTCCTGGGACTGCGCGAGCGCGTGCCGGACAGCAACGTGCCGATGCTCGTGGTCGGCGTGCTCGTCGTCCAGGAGTCCGGCGGCAATCTGGTCGAGGTTCTCCACAACGTCTCGCACACCGTGCGCGAGCGCTTCAAATTGCAGCGCGACGTCGAGGCGATGACGGCCCAGGGCCGGCTCTCGGGATTGTTGCTGACGTGCCTGCCGGTGATCGTTGGCGGTCTGCTTTACGTCATTCTCCCCGAGTATTTCGATCAGATGCTAACTACGTCCGCCGGTCATTGGATGCTCGGTTACTGTGCCGTCAGCATTCTCACCGGGCACCTGATCATCCAGCGGTTGGTGAAGATCAAGGTGTGACGCGATGACCCTGATCATCACGTTTTCCGTGTTCGCCCTGGTCAATGCGCTGGTGTTGTTGACGTTCTACTTCACCACGTCCGAGTCGCCGATCGCGGCGCGCCTGCGCGCGCTGACCCTGGGGCAGGAGATCGTCGTCGACGAAGAGGTGAAGAATCGGCGTTTGGCGCCGACGTTCATCACCGCCGTCGTCAGTTCGATCGGCCGCTTCGCGTTCAGCCGCAACGACCGCTCGACGGCGCGCAAGCTCTCTGCCGCGGGCTATCGCGGGCCGAGCGCGCTGCCGTTCTTTCTCGGGATGCGCACGCTGCTCAGCTTCGGCCCGGCGCTGGCGATTCTGGTGCCGAGCCTGTCGGGCGGCGATCCGATCACCGACTCGATGTACTCCGCCGGTGGCGCATTCCTTCTCGGCCACTTCGGTACCAACTTCTGGCTCGCCCGGCGCAGCGCCAAGCGTATCATCGAGATCACCCACGCGCTGCCCGACGCGCTCGACCTGATGGTCATCTGCCTCGAGGCCGGGCTCGGCCTGAACGCGGCGATCGCCAAGGTCGGCGAGGAGCGCGGCTCGATGGACGATCCGCTCGGGCGCGAGTTCGAGCAGGTCACCAACGACCTGCGTGCAGGCCGGCCGCGCGACGAGTCGTTGCAGGGGCTCGGCGAACGCAACGGCGTCGACGATTTGAAGTCGCTCATGTCGATGATCGTGCAGAGCAATCGACTCGGCGCGAGCATGGGCCTGACCCTACGGGCGCACTCGGAGTTGCTGCGCACCAAGCGCAAGCAGCGCGCCGAGGAGATGGCGCGTAAGTTGCCGGTGAAGATTCTCGTTCCGCTCGCCCTGTTTTTGCTGCCGCCGCTGTTCATCATCATCATCGGCCCGGCATACATGCGGTTTTCGGAACTCGTGCAGTTCTTGGGTAATCGCTGAGGAGGAGGACGGACCTGATGCGTACTTGGAGGCGGAACATGCGAAAACCTGCACTGCCGAGGATCGTCGTGACTCTGTTGCTCGCCGTGTCCCTCGGCGCCTGCGGCGGTGCGGACGAAAGCGACCTCGAGAATATCTTCGGTCCCGAGCCGACGCAGCCGCCGCCCATCATCGGCGTCCCCGCGCGCATCAACTTCCAGGCGTTCTCCGGCGAGGTCTTGCTCGAACTCGTCAGCGACGACGGTTTCTGCATCGTCAACCAAACCACCTCTATCTCGGCCATCGTCGGTGACCAGCGCGGTCGCCCGATCGCCAATATCCCCGTCGATTTCTACGTCGAAGGCGGGCGCGGCCTGATCGATCCGCGCGCCACCACAGGCGACGAAGGCGTCGCCAGCGTCACGTTCCGCTCCATCTGCAGTGTCGACTTCGCCGAGGTCGTCACCATCGTCGCGATCGCGCGCGGCGCCGAGCCGTATACCGATCTGAATTCGAATGGCCGCTTCGACGGCGGCGAGTCGTACACCGACATCAATTTCAACGGCCGTTACGATCTGGGTGAGCCGTTCCAGGATCTCAACGACAACGGAACTCTCGACGGCGAACCGTACATCGATCTCGATATCGAAGCCTTCCTCGACGCCGACCTCGACGGCGTTTTCGATCCGACGCGCGGCGAGCGCATGCTCGTCGACGCCAACGGCAACGCAGCCTTCGATCGCGGTGGCAACGGCCGCTACGACGCCACCAACGCCCTCCTGGTCGACGTGACGGTCGTGATTCCCGTGGGCCCCGGCGGCGTGCCGATTCAGACGGCTGAACCCGGGACGCCGTCGCAAAACACACCCACGCCGACGCCGGTTACGCCGACGCCGACGCAGACGCCGACGCAGACGCCGGGAATCGCGGGTCCGACCGACGTATCCGTGCTGTCGCTCGGTGCCGATTCGGTTGTCGTCGAGGTGTTCGACGAGGGCGGTCGCTGCCGCACGAACGTCACCCGCGAAGTCACCGCAGTCGTCGGCGATCGCCTCGGGGCGCCGCTCGGCGGCCAGCGGATCACCTTCTTCGTCGAGCAAGGCCGGGGGCTGCTCGGGCGTGAGGCAATCAGCAACGCCGACGGCGAGGCCAGCGCAACCTTCCGCTCGCTGTGCCCGCAAGCCGCAAACGACGACATCACCATCGTCGCCGCGATTCGCGGCCGCGAGAAGTTCACCGACCTCAACTCGAACGGCATCTACGACGCGGGCGAGCCCTTCGTCGACCAGTCGAACGAGGCGTTCCTCGACGCCAACGACAATGGCGTGTTCGAGCCCGAACTGGGCGAACTGTTGCTCTGGGATGCCAACGGCAACGGCAGCTTCGATGCCGGCGGCAATGGCGTGTGGGATGCGGACGTCATCCACACCGCCACCCTGCAACTCATCCCGACGCGCCTCGGTCTGCCGGACTTCGGTGTCTTCGATACGCCGACCAATATTTCGTCGCTCAGCTTCGACCAGGGCACGACGGTGCGCTTCGAGATGTTCTCGGAGAGCCGTAGCTGCATCGTCAACGAGACGGCCGATATCGTGGTGCTCGCCGGCGACTTCAACAGCCGGCCGGCGCCGCCGCAGACCGCGGTCGGGCTGTTCGTCGAGCGTGGCCGCGGCGTGCTGGTCGAACAAGCGCTCACCAGTGCCAACGGCGTTGCGGGAACCGAGTTGCGCTCGCTTTGCCCGAGCGGGTTCGAGCTGACGGAGCCCGCCGATCGACCGATCACGGTCGTCGCGGCAGTTCGCGGCCAGGAGCCATTCACCGACCTCAATAGCAACGGGCGCTACGATTTCGGCGAGCCCTTCGTCGATCTGCCGAACGAGGTCTTCCTCGACAGCAATCTGAACGGCATCTACGAGCCGGAGTTCAACGAGTATCTGATCTACGACGCCGACGGCAACGGCGACTACGACCCGGGCAGCAACGGCGTGTACGACAACGATACGGTGATCTTCGACGTCAACGTGATGATCCCGTGGATCCAGAACGACGGTGGTCCGGCGGCGAACCCGCTCGATCTCGGCCCGATCCCGATCGACCGCATCGGCATGGGCGTGCAACCGGTGCGCCTCGAGATGTTCGACGACGAGGGCAACTGCATCGACGCAAATACCGCGCAGATCAGTGCCTCGCCGATCGGCGTGTTCGGGCAGGGCGTCGGCCGCGGGGCCTTCGTCAATTTCTTCGTCGAAGCAGGGCGCGGCGGCATGCAAGCGTTCTCCGAGACCAACCAATTCGGCGTGGCGCAAGGTACGTTCCGGCCGTTCTGTCCGCAGGGCGTCAATCTGCAGGACCCGATTCGGGTGGTTGCAGTGGTGCGCGGACAAGAGTCCTTCACCGATATCAACCGCAACGGCTTCTATGACCCGGGCGAGCCCTTCGTCGACCGCTCGAATGATGTTTTCCTCGATGCCAACGACAACGGCGTATTCGACAGCGGTGACCAGTTGTTGTTCGACGCCAACCGCAACGGCCAGTACGACGCCCAGGGCAACGGCGTGTACGACTTCGACACCTTCGTCACCAGTTCGATCGTCATCATCCCGACGCGGCCCAATCCGCCCACTCCGGATCCGTTCGAAGTCGTGACGAAGATCGCGTCCCTGCAGGTCGGCACCGGCTTCATCGAAGTGATCGACGAGTTTGGCAACTGCATCAGCAATGCGTCCGTCGAAGTCAGCGCCTCCGCCGCCGGTGCACGCGGTGGCCTGGTCGGCGCAGGCGAGGTCGTCAGCTTCTTCGTGCCGCAGAGCCGCGGTTTCGTTTCGTCCGGCGCCCTAACCGACGAGACCGGCAAGGCGACGGCGGTCGTCTTCGCGTCATGCCAGTCCGTGGGATTCGCCGATGACCTACCGGTCTTGGCGGCAACTCTCGGGCCGGAGCCGTACGTCGACGTCAACCGCAACGGCGTCTACGATTTCGGCGAGCCCTTCACCGATCTGCCGCGCGACGCCTTCCTCGACGTCGACCGCAACGGCAGCTTCGATCCCGGAATCGACGAGTTGGTCTACGATGCCGCCAGCGACGGCTATACGCCCGGCGGCAACGGCGTATACGACACGTCGAACGTGATCTCCGCCCAGTCGCAGTTGGTTGCGTCGCAGCGCGGCGGCACGCCGACGCCGGTTCCGACGGCCACGCCGACGGAGACGCCGACGCAGACAGCGACGGCAACCTTTACGGCCACGCCGACGCACACGCCGACCCAGACGCCGACGGTGACGCCGACGCCGACGAACACACCGACCGGGACGGCGACGCCGACCTCTCCCAGTGAAGTGTCGGTGATCGCGCTGGGTGCCGACGATATCGTCGTCGAGGTGTTCGACGAGGGCGGCCGCTGCCGCAACAACGTGACCCGGACCCTGACGGCGGTCGTCGGCGACCGCTTTGGTTCACCCCTCGTCGCGCAACGAGTCACCTTCCACGTCGAAGCGGGTCGCGGCCTGATCGGTCGCGAAGCGATCACCAACGCGGATGGCGAGGCGGTCGTCACCTTCCGCTCGCTGTGCCCGCAACGTCCCTACGACGACATCACCATCGTCGCGAGCGTTCGCGGACGTGAGCCGTTCACCGACCTCAACTCGAACGGCGCCTACGACGCCGGCGAGCCCTTCGTCGATTTGCCCAACGAGGCAACCCTCGATGCCAACGACAACGGCATCTTCGAGCCCGAACTCGGTGAATTGTTGGTCTGGGACGCCAACGGCAACGGCGCCTACGACCCGGGTACCAACGGCGTCTGGGACTCGGACATCACGCTTACGGCCCAGCTGAATCTCATCCCGACCCGGCTCGGTCTGCCTAACTTCGGGGTCTTCGACACGCGGACGAGCATCTCGTCGATCAGTTTCGCGCAGGGTGTGCCGTATCGGTTCGAGATGTTCGACGAGAACCGTAACTGCATCGTCAACGCGACCGGCGATGTCGTCGTTCTCGCCGGCGATTTCAATGGGCGGCCGGCGCCGCCGCAGACGGCGATCGGGCTGTTCCTCGAGCGCGGGCGCGGCTTGCTGGTCGACCAGGCACTCACGGACGGCGGCGGTGTCGCTACGACCGAAGTGCGCTCGCTGTGTCCGGACGGCGACGAACTCACCGAGCCGGCGGACTTGCCGATCACGGTGGTCGCTGCCGTCCGCGGTCAAGAACCGTTCACGGACCTGAACAGCAACGGACGCTACGACCTGGGCGAGCCGTTCGTCGATCTGCCGAACGAAGTGTTTATGGATGCCAACAACAACGGCATCTACGAGCCTGGAAACAATGAGTATTTGATCTATGACGCCAACGACAATGGTGCATACGACCCGGGCAGCAACGGCGTGTACGACGACGACACGGTGATTTTCAGGACCAGCCAAATGATCCCGTGGATCCAAGGGGACGGAGGACCGGCGGCCAATCCGCTCGACCTCGGCCCGATCGGCGTCGATCGCATCGGTATGGGCGTGCAACCCGTGCGCCTCGAGATGTTCGACGACGAGGGCAACTGCATCGATGGCAATTCGGCGCAGGTCAGTGCCTCCCCGATCAACTTGGCTGGGCAGAGCGTCGGTCGTGGCGCCTTCGTCAACTTCTACGTCGAGACCGGGCGCGGCGGAATAGCGGCGTTTGCGGAGACCAATCCGCAGGGTGTGGCGCAGGCGGCGTTCCGGCCATTCTGCCCGGCGGGCGTCGATCTGAAGGAGCCGATCCGCGTGCTCGCGGTTCTTCGCGGCCAGGAATCGTTCACCGACACCAATGCCAACGGTTTCTATGACCCGGGCGAGCCGTTCATCGATCGTTCGAACGAGGTCTTCCTCGATGCCAACGACAACGGCGTGTTCGACGAGGGCGACCAATTGGTTCGAGATGCCAACGGCAACGGCGTCTACGACGCCGCAGGCAACGGCGTGTATGACTTCGACACCTTCGTCACTAGCTCCGTCGTCATCATCCCGACGGCGCCCAACCCGCAGCCCTTTGAATCGGTCACGGAGATCTCGTCGCTGCTCCTCGCGGATGGCACGATCGAAGTGATCGACGAAAGCGGCATGTGCATCGTCAACGCGGAAGCGGAGATCGATGTATCCGCGGGGACCGCGCGTGGCGGCTTTGCACGCGCAGGCGAAGTGATCGGCTTCTACGTGGCGAAGAATCGCGGCTTGGTCACGGCGAGCGGACTGACGGACGAAGATGGCCGGGTCATGGTGACGATCGTCGCATCCTGCGGGTCGCCGAACTTCGCCACCGACCTGCCGGTTCTCGCCGCGACACTAGGGCCGGAGCCGTTCGTGGATGACAATGGCAACGGCATCTACGACCTCGGCGAGGCGTTCACGGATCTGCCACGCGATGCATTCCTCGATGTCGACGGGAATGGTACCTACAATGCGGGCATCGATGAATTGATCTACGATGCGGACGGCGACGGCTACACTCCGGGTGGCAACGGCATCTACGACAGCGTCAATGTCATCGTCGGCAAGAGCAGGCTAGTTGCAACCCAGCGCGGTGGTACGCCGACGCCGACGGCAACGGTGACGGCGACCGCGACCGCAACCGAGACCGCGACACCCGAGACCGAGCCAACCGCAACGCCGGTTCCCTGAAGCGAGACAGTGCGATGTTGAGCGCCCGATTGGATGACGGTACTGTGCTGTGCCCGCGGCTGAGCGCGGCACACACGCATTGGACGCGCATGAAGGGGTTGCTCGGCACGAGTTCGCTTGCCGCAGGTGAAGGCCTGTGGATCGTGCCGTGCAACCAGGTTCATATGTACCTGATGCGCTATGCGATCGATCTCGTCTTCCTCGACGAGAACCTGCGCGTCGTCGAGGTCATCGATAACCAGCCCATCAGCACGATCTCGGAGAAGTACAAGCAGGCGCACAGCGTGATCGAACTGCCGCTCGGCAGCGTGGCCCGCAGCGGCGTCGCCAAGGGCCAGCAGGTCGTCATCGAGGGTGTGGCCGAGCCGCTGCGGATCGGCGCGTTCCCGGTGATCGGCACGTGGCTGGGCGGGTTGGCGATGATCGTGCTCTTTGCGCTGTTCGCGTACCGGCATTTCGGCTCCGCGACGACGGCGGCGCAGTGGGCGGTCGCGCTGGCGATCGTGGCGCAGGCCGCTTTGCTCGTACTGCTCTTCGTGACCCAGCGGCGCAGCCAAGTCGCTGCGGATGCGCCGCTCGATCGCGCGAACGGCGTCGCCGCGACCGTCCTGCCGCTGCTGCTGATCCCGGCCTCGGCGCTGAGTTCCTATTGGTTGCTCGGCCTGACGCTGCAGGTGGTCGGCCTGGGGCTCGTCGTGCTCGTCTTCCTGACTCGCCCACGCGCCGCTGGCGGCGGTGACACAGAAGCCGCTTCATTCGGCTTGTACAATCGTATTCGCAACCCGATGTACCTCGGCTGCGTGCTCGGCTACCTCGGCTATCTCGCCGCTTACCCGTCATGGTTCAATATCGTGTTCGTTGCCCTCATCCTGGTGGCGATCATCGCACGCGCGGTGGGGATGGAGCGCGCTGTGCTGCGCGATCCGATGCACCGCGCCTACCTCGCACGGGTGCGTTGGCGATTTGTCCCGCGAGTCTACTGAGGTGGGTCGATGAGTTGGTTGCGTCTAGCGCTGCTCGCGATCGTGATCGTGTCTGCGGCGCGAGCAGACGGCGCGGAGCTGCCGCGTTTACCCGCACCGTTCGGGCTAACTTGGCTAATGTCGATCGCCGAAGTCGGGGCGCGTGGAATCGAACTGGGTCGCCCGGA
>Ga0163144_10004898_pt1 | contig 29977 bp, 20 predicted proteins | sample OliLak19BULKMAT1_FD_123175 | JGI IMG/M metagenome (GOLD analysis project Ga0163144, IMG submission 123175) | Freshwater microbial mat bacterial communities from Lake Vanda, McMurdo Dry Valleys, Antarctica - Oligotrophic Lake LV.19.BULKMAT1 | ecosystem: Environmental > Aquatic > Freshwater >...
CGACTGGGGCTGCAGTGATCCTCTGGCCGTGCCCAAGGCCAGACTCGAACTGGCGCGACGAGGCCATCCGATGACTCTGATCGACAAGGTCACATTCGATAACCCGCAGACGTTTCTCAGCCAGTCAGGGCGGTTTAGAATCTGACCGATCACTCGCGGACACCGTCTTCACTGCGGCCCTGCGTCCCAGAGCCGCCGGGGCTGCGGTTTGCGGCGATCCTGGATTCGTGTGCAATCTCATGCTGCCCGCGACGAACGGTCATTGTTCGGCGATTTCCATCAGTTCATCGTTTGCGATCCATCCCCTGCCGAGTCGCGTTCTTCCAGCAGTGTCTGCAGTTCTGAGATTGCTTCCAGATCCTTTGCACGCCCGGCCGCTCGTTTGAGCTGGATCAGTCGTTCCAGCGCCACGCAGCGACAATCGACTCCGTAAAGTGGAACAAGGAGCGTAAAAGGCAGTAACTCTTCGTAGGTTCTGCCGCCTGGAATTTCAGCAAACAGATCCAGATCTCCGGCAGTTGTGGTCAACGTGAAATTGAGTCCGTTCCGAATTGTGCGTTCATCAAAACGGAACGGCAATCCGGACGGAACCCCGCGAAGGTAGGGTGACAGACTGGAGAGGCTCTGAGCCAGGCGAACGATGTTCGACGGTTCACGGGAGTAGACGAAATCGATGTCGACGGTCGATCGCATGGAACCGTGCAGCGTGGCAGCCCAACCGCCGATCAGAATGCAGTCAACCTGATGCTCAGCGAACAATCTGAGAAACTTTTCGATCAAGGTTGCCATTATTGTCGGTTACTCACTGCTTGCCTTGTTGCTTGCAGCACGAGTCGCTGCGCCGCGGATCTGGTCGAGTGACAGCAGAAACCCTGCGAACTTATCAGCCCGCTGCTGTGGAGTCAGCTTCAGATTTTCCCGCAGCAGGGTTCGATCCACATCACGCTTGTAGTATTCGATGACCGGGTCAAAGACGTCCGGCGGAGGCAATTCTTCCCGAATGTGAAGCGGAATGTTGAGGGGACTGGGCTTCATAGTCGGACTCACAAAGTAACGCACAAGCCGTTGAACCACCGGGGGGAGCTCGGTGGCGGGGTGATGGACGACTGTCACACAACCGGTTCCCAGCCCGGTTCATATTCCCGTGTCCAGAGTTTCATGGCGGCATCGTTATTGAGAATGTGGCCGTCGGCGGGATCACACTTCAGCGAGTCGCCGGTGCGGTGGGCGATGTTCCCGAGGTGGCAGAGGAGCGTCGATTTGTGGCCTTCTTCGATCTCTGAATGCAGCAGTGCCGGATCATTGGCCCGGACGGCAGCAATGAAGTTTTCTGCATGAGCCGACATACCGTCAGTGCCATCGACCGTTTCGATCTCCCTGCCTTTTCCATCGTACACGCGGTAGCCCCATTCACTCAGTCGCAGCGCGCCTGTTTCACCATGAAACGTCGCGCCGAAGCCGGTGCCGTCCATGCCGTAATCGTTACAGCTCAGGCATTCCCAGATGATCTGCTTCTCACCGGGGAATTCGAAGGAGACGACGTGAGTATCCGCGGTCTGCTGATCGTCGTCGAAGACATAGCGACCACCGGATGAAACGACTCGCACAGGATAATCAACCTGCAGGCCCCAGCGAGACAGATCGATGGAATGGATGCCGTTGTTGCCGAGTTCTCCGTTCCCGTAATGCCAGACCCAGTGCCAGTTGTAATGCAGTCGGTTGGAAGTAAACGGCTGCCTCGGAGCGGGGCCCTGCCACAGGTCGTAGTCCAAATTCGGCGGGACATCTGCAGGCGTTCCGGAGCCGATCGTCTGTCGGTTCGCAGCGTACCAGCTGCGGCTGTAGTAGACTCGCCCGATGCGACCCTCGTGCAGCAGCTTCATGGCTTCGGCGGTTTTCTCACCGCTGCGTCGCTGGTTGCCCATCTGCACACAGCGCTTGTGCTTTCGAGCGGCCTCGATCAGCAGCTCACCTTCACGGGGATTGTGGCAGCACGGCTTTTCGATGTAGGCATGTTTGCCGGCGGAGCACGCCAGAATTCCGGCTGGAGCATGCCAGTGATTCGGTGCGGCACAGACGAGAGCATCGACTTCGGGATCATCGAGAATTCGGCGGAAGTCCGCGACGCCTTTGACGTCGTAGTCGATTGTCGCGGCGAATGACTCGCGAAATGCTTCCAGCCGCTTGCTGTCAATGTCGCAGATGTAGCGGACCTGGACTCCCCGGATCGCTGCAAACGTCTTCGCCAGTGCGGAGCCACGGCTGAGGCCCATGACACCCAGGACGACAGGCTTGTCCTCAGCATGTTTGGCGGTTGCGGATGCGGACGCGGCAAGGGCAGCCGCTGACGCTGATACGGCGGCGGATGTCGTCAGGAAACGGCGTCGGCTGGGATTCACGGCGGAAGTTGTCATCGCGGGGCCTTCGTGGAAAGGGAATCGACAGTCATTCACCGACACCGGGTCTGTCCCCGTGAAGTGACAACTTAATGTCCGACGTCCTGCAGCCAGCCGTCGGAGCTGAGTGGAAAGTCGAAGGGCTCGCCGTTGAAGCAAACATTCCGGCTGTTTCGGACGTCTTCAAAATACGCTTCCGAGACTCGAACGTGCGTCAGGTGCAGTGTATCAGAGATCTGCATGACGCGGGCGTTTTCGGGTTCGATCAGACCAATTGTCTGCAGAGCGCACTCGACCGCCAGAGCATCATTCGGCAGTGTGATCGGAATCATCGCGGCCTCCGGATGCAGGCCGGTAACACAGTTGATCCGAGTCGATTCGGGATCAATCTGATCGACGCAGCGCTGTGTGGTGAATTCGGCGATGCCGATTCCGGTAGCGTTACCGTACGTTTCTTTGGTCAATGAACGGACAAAGATTCTCCGGCAGCGGGCGAGATCCTGCGGCGTGGCCATGTGATCGTGAAACTTCCGGCCGATGACGTTCGAATCCATCCCGACGCCGCTGATATTCTTGCCGATGCGATCAACGATGAGCAGATCAACGTCGGGAAACGGCAGACTCGGCAACCACTGATTTGCCAGTTTCAACAGTTCCGGCTCGCGGGTGCCAAACTCCTGCGGGCGGACGGCTTCGATCATTGCGGTTTCGTCTTCGGCGTTCTCGATAATCGCCATGCCCCCGCAGACTCGACAAACCTGCAGGACCTGTTCTGCGACTGCGGCAATGATCTCCGGGAAGCTCATCATCAGAATGGCTCGATGATAGATCTTTGCACCTTCGTGCTTGCCAAGGCCGATGAGCATCATCTTGTGCAGTCCGGATTCGACCGGTCCGACAAACCGAGTGTGCGGTTTAACCCGATTCACGACGAACACATGGTCGGCTTCGGAGGCAAACCTGTCGAAATGCACGGGGAGCCCGTTCGCGGTCTGTGCCACGATCACCGTATCCATTGTCGCGCGGATGGGGACACCAACGGATTCTTCTGTAACGCCGAGACTGGCCAGCATTTTCAGCTGCCCGGGGACGTTGCCTCCGCCGTGGCTGCCCATCGCCGGAACAACAAACGGCTTCGCGCCGATCGCGGCGAAGTGTGCCGCGATCTCCCTCAGGATCAATCCAATGTTTGCAACGCCGCGGCTGCCAGCAGTCATGGCGACGCTTTCGCCCGGACGGATCACCTTCTGCAGATTCAGCGATTCCATCTGAGCGCGAACGGTAGCCGGAATATCGGCGACCTTCGCAGTCTCGAAACGCTGAATGACGTTGCACATTCTCGGAAAACGAGCCACTGTGAAGTCCTACGACGCACGAAGCCGGATCGGAAGCTGGTCTATTCTGGCTGCGAGAACGAAGTCATTCAATGACAAGCCCTGAATCGCGTGAGTCCAGATTTCGATCGACACATTGCGATAACCGACCAGGTGCAGATCCGGATGATGGCCTTCGGCTTCAGCCACCTCGGCGACTTTGCCGAAGAATTCCAGTCCGGCCATGAAATGCCTGACCGTCCATGACTTGCGGATGCGATCCGGGCCGGACATCAGTTCCCAGCCGTCCAGGACCGCGAGCTGCGCCTTTGCGTCTTCCTGCGAGAGTTTCGGGACGCCGCCTTCGCACGGCACACATTTTGTGGAACACAGTTGTTCAGCAGAGACGGGTGAAGACATCAGGATGTTCCCAGGTTAATCAAACATCAGCACGGGCCAATCAGATTCGACTGGGTGGATTGTGGGTGATCACGGGGCGTCCGGCTATGTTGCCGACGGGGATTTTCTGGTTTTAGCGTCCTCATCGACCGCCCAAAACAAACATGACGCGCGATCGAGTCGATTGCGAGTCGGGGTTCGTATGCGCGACGTGCTTGTCGGGGGCGACCGAGCCACTCGATCGCGCGTCGTGCTTGTGGGAAGCTGCAGGGATCTGACAATTCTGGTTCAAGTCCTGACCGGGTTTGGCGTACACTCCGTTGCAATCCGGAGTCGACCGCTGGACGAAACACTCTGCTGCATCTTCAAAATCATCGCTTTGGAAAGTCGAATGTCACTGTTGCTGGAACGAGTCCGCAAGTCGTACCGGGAGCCCGGAGGTCAAAAGCTGCCGGTGCTGGGGATTGAACGCTTTGAGATGACGCAGGGTGAACAGGTCGCACTGCTGGGAGCCAGCGGCGGCGGTAAAACAACGCTGTTGAACATTATCGCAGGAATCCTGACGCCGGATGCCGGACGAGTCCTGATCGATGGCCGCGACATCGCGGCGATGCAGGAAGTTGTGCGAGATCACTTTCGAGCCGCAAAGATCGGAATCATCTTTCAGACATTCAACCTGTTGCCCGCGTTTTCTGCTCTGGAGAACGTACTGCTTGGTATGTCGTTCTCCGGCAAGGGAGTTGACCGGGCGTTTGCGAAACAGCTGCTGGAACGAGTCGGGCTCGGTCACCGCCTGAACCACTCGCCTCAAAAGTTGTCAGTCGGCGAACAGCAGCGAGTCGCCGTGGCACGGTCGCTTGCCAACAAACCGGTTTTGCTGCTTGCCGACGAACCGACCGCCAACGTCGATCCGGCGAATCAGCAGCTGATTCTGGATCTGATCCGCGACACCTGCCGCGATCATCGAGTCTCATTGCTGATGGTGACTCATTCTCTCGAAGTGTCAGGGACGTTTCCGCGAGTGGAAAAGCTCCACGAGTTCAATCACCCCGAGCTTTGTCTGCAGGAGCAAGCGGCATGAATCTGCTGACAATTGCCTGGAAAAACATTCAACAACGACGGCTGGCATCCAGCCTGACGGCACTCAGCATCGGCCTGGGCGTGATGCTGATGGTACTGGTTCTCGTGATTTTCGGCGCTGTTGACAGTGCGTTCTCTCAGCGCAGTGTTGGCTACGATCTGATCGTCGGACCTGCCAGAGGCAGTGATCTGCAGCTGGTGCTGAGCGCCGTGTATCGCATGCAGTCGCCCAGCGAGACACTGCCGTATCTGTATCTGGAGGAACTGAAGAAGGACCGACGCGTTGTTTCGGCAGTGCCGCTGGCCAGCGGCGACGTGACGAAGGAAGGAGCGTTCCCGATCATCGGCACGACGACCGAGTACTTCGAGAACGAATACATGCCGGGCCGTGCATTTCAGATTCGCGGCAAGCGCATCAATGGACTGTTTGACACAATCATCGGATCCGAAGTGGCTCGTCAGAACCGGTGGGATCTCGGATCGGAGTTCACGATCGTCCACGGCGGTGCTGACAGCGATCACGTTCACGACGAAAAATTCACAGTGGTTGCCGTACTGGCACCGACCGGTACGGCGAACGACCGAACGGTGTTCCTGAACCTGGACGGATTCTATGCCATTGCCGGTCACGAAAAGACCGTCGAAGAAATCGAAATACGCCTTCGGAAATTCTATGCCTCGGATCCGGATCGTCTCACAATTGCTCTGCAGCAACTGGAGAGTGTGAAAGCCCAGGCTGCCGAAGGAGCGGCGAGCGGCCACAATCACGCTCATGATCATTCACATGAAACTCCTGACGCAATGAAGGAGGTCAGTGCCATTCTGGTCCGGACGCGCCTGGCCAGGGACTATCCGTTTGATGCGATGAGCCTTTCCGGTGAACTGCAGAAGGGATTCCAGGCGATGGCGGTGAATCCGATTCGGCCCATTCAGCGGCTGATGGAAACACTGCTGGGGAACATCCAGAAGGCACTCGTGCTGCTGACGTCAATCATCATCCTGGTGTCCGGTGTCGGCATTTTCGTCAGCATCTATAACTCGATGGCCGATCGTCGGCGCGAGATCGGCATCATGCGTGCTCTCGGGGCTCGTCGCCTGCATGTGTTCGGAATTGTACTGTCTGAATCCGCATTGTTGTGCATCGGCGGCGGAATGCTGGGCTGGTTTGTCGGTCATGCACTGGCTGTCGCTGCTTCGCCGTGGGTCATTCGGCAGACAGGTCTGTTGATCAATCCGTGGGCTGTGAACCCGTGGGAAGCGGTGCTGTTTCCTGTGCTCGTCGGCCTGGCGGCACTCGTGGGATTTCTTCCGGCCATGACGGCGTATCGGACGAATGTGGCGGAAGCTCTGAGTTCGTGATGTCCGTCGTTCGCGGCCGCGGAGCACGGCAGCCCGCTGCCAGTGGCGTCGGCCCAACGGACATTGAACTGCGAAGCTGGCTGATCAATGATGGTCAGCCCTGCTCAACAGCTTGCGTTTGAATCACTCCGGCGACAAACTTCAATCGTCCCGGACAGTCTCGCATCTTGAAAGCCGAATTGATGAAGACCAACCCCGTCAAAGCCGCGCTGGCGGCTGGTCAGCCGCAGGTCGGAACCTGGTTGTCATTTGGCGACGTGTTCACCGCACGGCTGATGGCGAAGACCGGGTTTCCGTGGCTGACCGTCGATCTGGAACATTCTCCGATCGACTGGCAGATGGCGTCGCTGATGTTTGCCGTGATTGCCGATGCCGGCTGTGTGCCGCTTGCCCGAGTCCCTCGGGGTGATCACGATCTCATCAAACGAGTACTTGACGGCGGAGCGTGGGGCGTGGTCGTGCCGATGGTCAATACTGTCGAGCAGGCCAAAATCGCCATTGCTGCCGCGAAGTATCCTCCGCAGGGAAACCGTTCCATCGGAGGCAGCATTCCGGCCCAAAACTTTCAGACTGGCACGGGTGAATACTATCGCAGAGCCAACGCTGAGGTGCTGGTGATCCTGCAGACCGAATCCCCGGAAGGTGTCGCGAATGCCGAAGCGATCTACAGTCTGCCCGGCGTGGATGCAATCTTCGTCGGCCCCAATGATCTGTTCTGGCAAATGAAACAGCCGGACGGAACAGAACCCACCCCGGAAGAGTTCGAAGCGATGCTGCAGCGCGTGCTCGCAGCAGGAAAGACGACGGGAACGCCCGTGGGCATCCACTGCATGAGCGTGGAAGAAGTCCAGCATCGGATTGGCGAAGGCTGGCAGTTCCTGGCGCTGCAGAGTGAACTGAAGATGATGGTCTCAAAGGCTCAGGAACTCGTGCAGGAGCTTGGACTGGCAACCGCGGCTGACCTGGCCCGGTACTAGGTTGCGTTGCTGAGTGGCAACGCGACGGCCAGTGCACGAGACGCACAGTCGCCTTCCGCCGGCCGCTGAACAATCAGAGCCGATTCAGAATGCATGCCGGAGTTTTTTAGAGTCTTCACAGACGAGCGTGGCGTCGGGTTCGATGCCGAGTGAAGATTCCGGAGACTTCATTTCGGGTGCCGCGCGATTTGGATCGATACGGGCCTTGATAATCTGACTCGGGTGCCGGAGCCACCAGACCTCAGCATCCAGCCACGTCCAGTCCCGGGAACAGTCACAACGTTCGAGTGCGTCCTGCAGCTCGCGAGCCGTCTGATACCGATCAACCGGATTTTTGCTGAGGCACTTCATCACAATGTCAGCCAGGTCAGGCGGGACAGGAACTCCCGTCGCGTCGACTCGCGGTGCCGCGACTGTCGCGTGAGCCATCACCAGCATGACCGGATTGTCGTCTTCAAAAGGTGTTCTGCCGGTCAGCAGGTAGTAGGCAACCACGGCCAGCGAATACAAGTCGCCGCGACAGTCGGGTTTCTGCCCTCGGGCCTGTTCAGGGCACATGAACCGCGGTGATCCCTGCAGCTTGCAGCTGATGGTCTGAATCAGCCCGTCGCTGAAACTTGCCGGGCGCACCAGCCCGAAATCCAGCAGCTTGGCCACGTCATACACCTGACCGCGTTCTGCCAGAAAGATGTTACTGGGTTTAATGTCGCGGTGGACCAAACCCTGCTGAGCCGCTTCATGCAGAGCGCCGCAGAGTTGGCGCAGAATGAAGACCACTCGTCCCGGCGCCAACGGGCCGAACTCATCGACAAGCTGTCTCAGATTCAGTCCCTGCAGATACTCCATTGCATAGTAGAACGTACCGTTCGGTGTACAACCGTAGTCGTAAACCTGCACTGTATTCCAATGAGTCAGCTGAGCAGTTGCTTTCACTTCGCGTTCAAAACGTGCGAGCATTTTCCGATCCGCCGACTTATCGCGACGAATCAGTTTGATGGCACATTTTCGTTTCAGCAGACGGTGCTCAGCAAGGAACACATCACCCATGCCGCCGGAGCCGATCAGTTCCTGCAGCGTGTAGGGACCAAGCTGCTCCTGAGCATCAATGCGTCGCCGCAGCTGCCGATTCATGATGCATCCGTAGACTGCAAAACCGAATCCAACGACCAGGATTGATGAATTGCGGAACAGGAACCCGGCCGTCTGAGTCGATGCGGAGACCGCGGCTGTTGCAGGGCTCGAAGCGTGCCCGACTGCGAATCCCGCGGCGATGATCGCGCCGACGGCTGCGAGGTGAGTCCACCGAAGCGTCTTCAGCAGTCGTCGTCTGTCCACAATCCCGTCGTGATGATGGGTCACGGCAGCCTGCACACTGGCGCCGTCTGCGTCCAGCGTGAAGTCGCTGGTCGGATCGTCGGCAAAGGTTGTGATCGTGGCCGGAACGGTCATGGAGGCTGTCAGAATGGAAGTCTTCGTTGCCTTTAAACACTGCGCAATGACTCGTCTTCGCGGAGCCAGCGGTCCAGGGGAACTTTAGACCGCACTTCGCAGCTGCGCCCCATCGGAAGGATGAAAAATGCAGCAGTGTCGTTTATTCTGCGGCGTCGCATGAACTCACCATCGCGGAGTGTTGTACCAAGACCTCACGCCGGCACAGGGATGCCTGACATTCGCCCTCTGCCTGGCGGATCGCGTTGAGTTCTGGCAACATATCTGACGACTGCCTGACGAGAATCCCGCGTAGGGATGTTACCCATCGTGTATTCCCTCATGCTTGTTTTCAGGACCATGCTGATGGCTCAAACGTTGCTGATTCGCGCGTTGCTCATAGTTCTCCCGGCCGCAGCGGTCCCTCTGCCGACTGATGCCGAAGAATTCCGGCTGCATTCGTTCGGCCGGCAGCAACTGTCGGATTTCTATTACTCTGAAGGCGTCTCCTCCGGGGATCTGAACAACGACCAGAAGACCGACATCATCTACGGACCACACTGGTATGCTGGTCCGGATTTCACGTTGAAGAACGAGATCTATCCGGCTGTGCCGCAGAACCGTGACCGTTACGCAGACAACTTTTTCAACTGGGTCTATGACTTCGACGGCGATGGATGGAACGACATCCTTGTCGCCGGCTTCCCCGGAACACCTGGATTCGTCTACCGCAATCCGGGCAGGGACGGGCTGACGGGACTGTGGGAAAAGAAACAAGTCGCTGATTCGGTGAGCAACGAAGCGCCGCAGTTCACTGACATCACGGGCGACAAGGTTCCGGAACTCGTCTGCACTCGTGAGGGACATTACGGGTTCTATCTGCCGCAGCCTGGCAAGCCGCTGGATGCCTGGAAATTCACGTCGATCTCCGAGAAAATCGCGCCGACGCCGTTCGGACACGGTCTGGGAGTCGGCGACGTCAACAGCGACGGTCGATCGGACATGATCGCGACGGATGGCTGGATGGAACAGCCGGCCGGAGGGGCTGTCGAAGGTGTCTGGAGATTCCACAAACATCCGTTCGCCGATGCCGCGGCAGACATGTTCGCCTACGATGTCGATGGTGACGATGATGCTGACATCATCACCGCTCTGCAGGCTCATGAATTCGGTCTGGCGTGGTACGAAAACACCGGAACCGCCGCGGACGGAGAAATCAGTTTCGAAAAGCACCTGCTCATGGGAACAAGGAAAGAGGACAGTCCTTACGGAGTGCTCTTTACCGAACTTCACGCGGTGAAACTGGCTGATGTGAACGGCGACGGACTACAGGACATCGTGACCGGCAAGACTTACTGGTCTCATCATGCTCAAAGTCCGATGTGGGACGCCGGGGCCGTCGTCTACTGGTTTGAACTGACTCGAGACGCTGACGGTACTGTCGACTTTGTTCCGCATCTGGCCGATGGTGAAGCGGGGATCGGTCGGGGACTTGTTGTTGAGGACATCAACCGGGACGGACTGATTGACATTGCTTCCGGCGGCATGAAGGGTGCCCATGTGCTGATGCATGCAGGGAAGACTGTCAGTGAAGAAGAGTTCCGGATGTCGCAGCCGGAAAAGCGAAAGGATCTGGCCGAAGGGCTGTCCCCTGCCGACGCAGCGAAGAACATGTCGGTGCCGGCGGGGTTTCGCGTTCAGCTGGCAGCCGGCGAACCCATGGTGCATCAGCCGATCGCGATGTGCTTCGACCATAAAGGCCGACTCTGGGTCGCCGAAGCTCACACCTACCCGATCCGGGCCGAAGACGGAGAGGGACAAGATAAGATCGTCATTTTCGAAGATACGACCGGCGATGGTGTTTTTGACACATCAAAGGTCTTTATCGAAGGACTGAATCTGGTCAGCGGACTGGAAGTTGGATTTGGAGGGGTCTATGTCGGCGCGGCACCGTATCTGATGTTCATCCCGGACAGAGACGGAGATGATGTACCAGACAGGGACGACGGTGAGCCCGGCGGCGTCAGCCCCGGGAGGAATTCTTCCGGCAACGATCAGTCGACCGCTCTCCAGTTCCCCAAAGACGTACCTCCCGGAGCAACGGTCCTTCGTGACGGCTTCGGCTGGCAAGACACACATGAAACTCTGAACTCCTTCATCTGGGGCCCGGACGGCTGGCTTTACGGCTGCCACGGCGTGTTCACACATTCCAAAGTCGGACGACCGGGTGATGCCGACAAAGATCGCGAGCCTGTCAACGCAGCGGTCTGGCGCTACCATCCGAAGAAAGACATCTTTGAAACGTTCATTTACGGCACGAGTAACCCGTGGGGTGTCGACTTCAACGATCGTGGGCAGGCCTTCATTACCGCATGCGTGATTCCTCATCTGTGGCATGTGATTCAAGGGGGACGTTATCACCGCCAGGGCGGCCAGCATTTCAATCCCTATACTTACGATGACATCAAAACCATCGCTGATCACGCGCATTACGTCGGCGACATTGGCGATCATGCCTGGTGGGGCCATGAACCGCGAGCTGCAGGCGGGACAGCTGATGCCGGCGGCGGACACGCGCATTGTGGAGCGATGATCTATCTGGGCGATAACTGGCCGGATGAGTACCGCAATCAGCTGTTTTTTCACAATGTCCACGGTAACCGGATCAACTGCGACATCCTGGAGCCGGTCGCCGCATCTTCAGCCTTTGTCGGCCATCACGGTAAGGATCTGATGCTGGCGAACGATCACTATTTTCGTGGCATCAATCTGCGTTACGGACCGGACGGCACGGTCTATCTGATCGACTGGTATGACAAGAATGCCTGTCATCGCGTGAACCCGGAAATCTGGGACCGCGCCAGTGGTCGAATCTATCGGATTGCATACGGCACCACGAAATCCCCGAAGTTTGACGCTTCTCAGTGGAATGAGTTGCAGCTTTTCGCAGCACACGACCACAGGAACGACTGGTACCCCAGGATGGCGCGTCGACTTCTGATGGAGAAGGGATGTTCGCCTCAACTCGTCGATTCGTTCTGGACAATGGTGACCACGACTTCGCGTCCGATTGAGATTCGGCTGCGCTACCTGTGGACTCTGCATGGGCTCGGCGGGTTGACCGAAGAACGCGCCCAGGTACTGCTGCAGGACAAAGAAGAATACATTCGCGCATGGACCATCCAGCTGGAGCTGGAGGACCGGCAAGTCTCCAGCGGGATTCGGATGCAGCTGCAGGAAATGGCCGCGGACGACAAGTCGTCCGTCGTTCGACTCTATCTGGCGTCTGCCTTGCAGCGCATGTCACCGGCGGAAAGCCGGGGCATCGCAGCGGCGCTTTCCGGACGTGGCGAAGATGCTGAGGATCACAACCTGCCGCTGATGCTGTGGTACGGCGTCGAGCCACTCGTGGGCGAGAATCCGCAGCAGGCGATTGAGCTGGCTCACGAAACTCAGATTCCTCTGCTGCGCCGCTTCATCATTCGCCGTGCGTCCGCCCGGAACGACACTCTGTCCGCAGTCGTGGAGGCTTTGGGAGCGAGCGGCCAGCCGGAGATGCAGCGACTGTTTCTGGAAGAAATGATGGCTGCCTTTGAAGGGCGAGTTGGCATTCCCATGCCGGATGCCTGGAAGCAGACGTATGAAGCGTTGTCCAGGAGCGACCAGCAGGACATTCGAGATCGTGCTGACCAGGTGGCAGTGCTGTTTGGTGATCAGCGGGTCTTCGGGCCGATGAGGTCACTGCTGGGCGATGCCGCTCAGGATGTTGCCCGTCGCCGACAGGCGCTGGATGTGCTCGTGAAGGGACTGGACAAAGATTCGGCTGAGATCCTGCTCAGCGATGTGGTACTGGACAATGCCGATCTGCAGGCCGTCGCTGTCCGAGCTCTTTCCACTCTCGGCGGTGACAAGACGCCGGCTGTGCTGCTGAAGCACTATGGCAAATTGTCGGGCGAAGCTCGTGCGGACGTCATCAGCACTCTGGTCTCGCGTCCCGTCTGGACGAAATCTCTGCTGACCAGTATCGGGGGCGGGACGATTCCGAGCAGTGATCTTCATGCGTATCACGTTCGACAGATCCTGTCGTTCAATAACGCTGAGTTGAATGAACTGTTGAGAACTCACTGGGGTGAAATCCGTGAATCGACAGCCGACCGGCGTGATCAGATTACCGCATGGAAAAAGCAGCTGGTGCCGCGCGTGCTGGCGAAGGCGAATCTCGGTAATGGTCGGCGAGTCTACTCGAAGACGTGCCAGAACTGTCATCGCCTGTTCGGCAGCGGGGGCCAGATCGGTCCGGAAATCACCGGATCAAACAGAGCCAACCTGGACTACGTACTGGAAAACATGCTCGACCCCAGCGCCGTTGTCGGACGAGACTACCAGATGACGGTCGTGGCTCTCAATGACGGTCGGGTGATCAGCGGATTGCTGAAACAGGAGACGGACAGCGCTTTGACGATTCAGACGATCAACGACAAGGTGGTTGTGCCGTTAGCGGACATCGACGAACGCAGTCTGGCCAATACTTCGATGATGCCCGAGCGGCAACTGGACGCGCTCACCAAAGACGAAGTCCGTGACCTCGTGGCATATCTCGGCAGCCCGGCACAGGTAGTACTCAGCGGACCGCCTTCGCCGATCGATGAAAAGACCGGCAAAGTGCCCGGAGCGATCGAAGGCGAAGCGATGAAGATCGTCGAAAAGACTTCCGGAACAGCGGGCAGTCAGAACATGAGTGCCTTCAAGGCCGACCATTGGAGCGGCAACGATCACCTCTGGTGGACCGGCGCGAAGCCGGGCGATCGATTGTCGCTGGAAGTTCCTGTGGAATTTGATGGTGCATACGATTTTGAGATCGTGCTGACACGGGCTCGCGACTACGGCATGGTGAAACTGTCGCTGGGCGACACCGTGCTGGAATCCGGACTCGACCTTTACAATGATCCGGAAGTAATGACCACCGGAGTGCTGAGTTACTCCGGAGTGGCCCTGAAGAAGGGCGAACAGCGTCTGACGTTCGAAGTCACGGGGGCAAATCCGGAAGCCGTCAAGGGTTTCATGGTGGCGGTGGACTATGTCCGGTTGATACCGTCGGCGAAATAGTCTGAACACGGGCGGGAGAGTTTCGGCAAGGCCGCTGCCGAAGAAAAAGGCGAAGCACCTGATCAGAAAGGATGCCGCGGCCAGCAAACCTGGGATGGAGCCAGCCAAACTCACCGAACCTCCATAGTTCAACAGTCGGCCGGGTGTAACACTCGACTGTCCAGCGTCGCTTTCAATCTGTGGTCAGCGGTTGGACGAAGACTTGGTATCTCTGAATCAAGTGCTTCGTCAGGTGGATTCTGATTCGATGGTTCGAAGATTTGAGCGATTGGCCGTTGTTGCGGTTGTATTCTGCCTGTGGTCGAAGTCTCTCAGCGGCGACGAGACGGTTCGGCCCAACATCATCCTGATCATCACCGACGATCAGGGCTACGCGCCGATCGGGAGGCATGGGCATCCGTGGATTCGGACGCCCAATCTCGACGCGCTGCATGACAGCAGTACTCGGTTCACGAGGTTTTTGGTCTCACCAACGTGCAGCCCGACTCGATCAGCTCTGATGACCGGTCGGCATTCGATGCGGAACGGAGTGACACACACAATTCTGGAGCGCGAGCGGCTGACGCTGAATGCTGTCACTCTGCCGCAGGTTCTGGGGAAAGCCGGTTATCGTTCCGGGATTTTTGGCAAGTGGCATCTTGGCGATGAAGAACCTTATCAGCCTCATCAGCGTGGCTTCTCGGAGGCATTCATCCACGGAGCCGGCGGCATCGGTCAGTCGTATGATTGCAGCTGTGCGGATGTGCCGAACAATTCGTACTTTGATCCCGTGATCCGTCACAACGGTCGATTCGTGAAGACGAGTGGCTTTTGCACGGATGTGTTTTTTAGCGCTGCGACCAGGTGGATCGATCAGGCGCGGAGTCAGCAGCAGCCGTTCTTTGCCTGCATCGCAACCAACGCACCTCATGGTCCGTACCTGGCGCCGGAGTTTGCAAAGAAGCGATTTCTGGACTGCGGCTTTGGCGAGGAGCAGGCAGCGTTTTACGGCATGATTGAGAACATCGACGAAAACGTCGGGCGGCTGATGAGCCAGCTGGAGCGATGGCGACTCATGTCAGACACTGTCGTCATCTTTATGTCAGACAACGGCATGACCGGGGGCGGTTCCGGCAAAACAGGCGTCGCACTGGGCAAAGCTGATGCCGGGGAGCCGATGCTTCCGTTCAATGCCGGCATGCGAGGTCTGAAAGGATCGACCGACGAAGGGGGAGTGCGAGTGCCCTTTTTTGTCCGCTGGGACGGTCACTGGCCCGCGGGCCGCAAGATCGATCGAATCGCCGCGGACATCGACGTCCTTCCGACACTGGCTGTTCTTGCTGGCGCTGAGTTGCCCGAAAATCAAGTGGAAGGACGCAGCCTGCTCCCGCTGCTCGAAGAACCGTCGCCTGAATGGACCGATCGATTCCTGTTCACGCACGTTGGTCGCTGGCCGACGGGTGCCGAACCGAATGACTTTCAATGGACGACATTTGGTGTCCGCAACCAGCGGTTTCGGTTCGTCAACAATTCAGAACTGTTTGATATGGAAGCCGATCCGGGACAGACAGTCAACGTGATCGACAATCATCCTGTTCTCGTTGAGGCAATGCGAGCTGAGTACGATGCCTGGTGGAAGGCCACTCGTCCGCGGATGGTCAACGAGTCCACTCCGATGTCGGCGATTCGTCCGTTTCACGAGCTGTACAAAACGCAGTTGCTGGAAGGCGGGATTCCGGAATGGATGCCGTGAGGCAGCGGGCAGATCGCGGTTCAAAGTCCGCGGCACGGGTCATCGCAATTCACAGCGCGGTCCGGTCACGGAGGATCAATCAGATATTCCTTTCAAATCGCGCTTCCAGTAGTCGACATTGTGCACCAACATGTTGCCAGGAAGTTGCGCTTTCGCATGGCCGGGGCGGATTGAGAGCCGCAATCGTGTCCGCCACGGCGCTCATGCTTTCAGCCCTGACGAGCACCGAACAAATGGGGCTTCCCTGACGAATAGTTGCGCCCGGCGTCGGAACGTCCGCGATTCGAACGGATCGTCCGGCCACGCGGATGAGAGAGGATTCCAGATCACCCGGCACCAGGAAATCCGAATGTGCCCAGAGGATCAGCCGTGCCGTCACAGACTCCGGTCCTCGCGCGGAACTTCGGGCCTCACGAGTGGTGACCAGCGACAGGCCGAACGCCGTGAGATGTTCACGCACCAGCTGTCCGGGAATCTGCTGTTCAAACAGCACGTGGGATGCGGTCAGACGCGGATTCACTTCCAGAAACCATGCCCGGCCTTCGCGAAGGATGAAATCGATCCCGAACACGCCCATCAGGCCCATGCGATCCGTGATGGTTTTCGCCGCGGCCAGCACCTCATGAGTTACGGCGTCGCCCGGATCGACGGGGCCGATATTGCCACAAAACAGAAAGTCGGATGCTCCCAGACTCGGCCAGCCGGTCACCTGCAGTGACATGCCCCACAACTGCAGCTTTCCATTCGCAACCGAGCAAACTGCGGACATCGGCACACCGTCGATGTATTCCTGGAGAAACTCAGTTTGTCGAATCTCCTGCGACAGCCGACCCGCCGGTGTCGAATTGTCGTCCCGGGCATAAAGACCCCGAGCCTGCACGTGCCGTTGCCGAGCATCTGATTGCTCGTACCTTCGAATCCCCAACCCACCCGCGCCGGCAAACGGCTTCCGCAGCCACTGGCAGTCCGCGACAGCCGTGCTTTCGGTCGCCAGCCGCGGCACATTCAGCCCGGAATCAGACAGGCAGGAATGCAGTCTGACGGGGTCGCGTACCTGATCGACGGTGTCGGGGTCCGCACCAATCAGTATTCTGCGTCTTGAAATCGCGCGGAGCACATCCGTGTGGTTTTCCAGTCCTCCCGCCCACAATAGAGGGATGGAACTTCGGACGGAATGTGTCACGCGCGGGAGGTCGGTGAACGACTCGATCCGACCCACGAAACGGCCTCGACCGTGAGCGAGGAGCGCCGTCAAGTCCATATCTTCAAAAAAATCCACACACAACGGACGCAGGCCGGCGGCAATGGCGGATTCCGCGAGACTGCGCACGCTGGCCCCGCACAGCAGAATCGATCGCACGGAAATACCAGAATGCATTGCCAACCTCGGCAAAAGGATAAGGCGAGCGGTTGGAAAAAAGTAACCCGCAGCGTCAGCGAGGCAATCACAACGCCAATGCCTCTCGCTGACATTTCGCGTGACGGCGTAAAAAGCATTATTTGGCCGTTCGGCTGAGTGATTCTGCAGAACTTAGTGACATCGACGGCAGGTCGGTTGAAGATACGGCCAAAACTCGCAATCCTGTCGGGAAGAAAATACCGCAGAAGCGGAATGCCCGCGATCAACGAGCGCGTGCGTTGCGGTTCTCAGTGTTTTTGCGTTCAGGCGACCTTGTCCACAACACAGGCACCTTATTGCAGAAGCAGCAGGCTGCTGCTTCCGCAGACAACTGAAAATTGTGGTCCGGAAATCCCGTGATTCCAGTGTGTCAGTTCGAGGCTGGGATTCACGGATGTGACATTGTCTGCGGTCGCTGGTTTTTATTTGGCTGGTTTTTGCAAAGGAAGTAGAGAATGTCCATTTATGTAGGTGAAGCACTGGTCGGTGAAGGCAATGAGGTTGCTCATATCGACTTGCTGATCGGCGACAAGTCCGGTCCGGTAGGCACGGCGTTCGCCAACGCTCTGGCGAATCAGAAGATGGGACACAGCAATCTGCTGGCTGTGGCGACCCCGAACCTGGCGGTGAAGCCGTCGACCGTCATGATCACAAAGGTCACGATCAAAGGCGCGCGGCAAGCGGTCCAGATGTTCGGCCCGGCCCAGAAGGCTGTTGCCGACGCCGTGACCGACTGTGTCAAATCCGGTGCGATCCCGAAGGACCAGTGCGAAAAGCTGTGCATTATTTGCGGAGTCTTCATTCACTGGGAAGCCGCGGATGACAAGAAGATTTATCAGTACAATTACGAAGCGACCAAGCTGTCGATCGAACGGGCGATGAAGAATCAGCCGTCTGTCGACGATGTCCTGGCACAGCGGGATTCCGCAGCTCACCCCTTCTACAAGGGCTGATCAGCCGCAAACGATGGCTGGATGACGGTCAGGACCGCAAACACATCGCTTAAAGGGGGCAGACGATGAACACGTCTGCCCCTGTTGCGTTCACAGGCAGCGAAACGCGGGACTGGTACGCTGCCGATGTTCTGCGATTTTGGGTGAATTGCGTGGTCATGACGGACGAGACTCTGCGAATTCCCGGAAACACAGGTGTTGTCGGAGATTGGCGGCGAAACACGTTGATTCGAGGAGAAGCGACTGAAGAATGTCAGTCCCGCCGAAATGCGGGAAGGAAATCTGATTCCGAAAGAGTGATTGGGGCTCATCATGAAAGTAGGTGTTTTGTCGGCGTCGAGGGAGTTCGTACGTCGGCACGTCTTGATTCTGCTGCTGATCGCCGCACATGGACCACTGATCATTGAGTACCTGACCACGCTGTGGCAGAAGACTCATTATCAGTTCTTCCCATTTGCGATCGGTGCTTTCATTTGGCTGCTGGTGACTCGCCGCAGCCAGGAGCCGCAGCGCTGGACAAGACTTGGCAAGGCTTTGATCGCAGCTGACATCTGCTGTCTGGCCTACGGTTACTATAATGCATCGCCATGGTTCGCGGCATTGGGACTGGTTGCCGTCGCGACGGCTTGGGCGCTGTCGTACCGTGACGCCGGGTATTCCCGTTCACTGGGCTACCTGGGACTGCTGTTGCTGCTGGTGATACGATTGCCGTTGCTCTATGACGAGGCAGTGATTCAGTGGCTGCAGAGGATTACGACTTCGATTTCCAGCAAGACTCTGAATCGACTGGAACTACTGCATGTCCGTGAGGGCAATCTCATTGAGTTCCCCGGTAAACAGTTTCTGGTTGAGGAAGCCTGCAGTGGAGTTCAGTCGCTGTTCACGATTCTGTTCCTTGCAGCCCTCGTGATCTGTCTGAAACGTCGCTCGGTCATTCACGGGATCGCCCTGCTGGCATCAGGAATATTGTTCGCCGGCATTATGAATGTGACTCGCGTGGTGACGATTGCTGCGGCCTGGGAAATCTCTGCGATCGATCTTTCCGTCGGCTGGTTGCATGACGTGCTCGGCTACCTGTGTCTGGCGGTCGCAGCTCTGTTGCTGATGAGCACTGATGCCTTCCTGGGATTCCTGAGTGACCCCATTCCTGACATCAAGCGGCCCGGACCGGTGGGAATGTTCCGGAATCCGCTGATCATGGCGTGGAACAAGGTGCTGACGGTTATGCCGTCCGGCACCGTCCGCTCGACGGTTCGAGCCGACGTGACCCGAGCTGATGCTGAATCCGCCAAAACGCCCGGAAAGGCAGCGGGCAGATCGTCCGGCGGTGATGACGGATCGCTCGATACGGAGCGTCGAGTTTTTCCGCCGCGTCCCGACTTGCTGAGTCCGGCCAACTGGTTCCATTTCACCTTCGGTGTGATTGAGAACTGGATCTTTTCTCGTCGGTATGGGCAACTGACGGCAGGACTGCCGTTCCTTGCGACAGCCGTGGGAGGAGTGCTGCTCATCTGGTGGCTGCGACATGCGTCGGAGGCGCCGGTCCTGGCCGCATATGAAGCGGCTTTCAACGTCGCGACGGAAACAGGAGACGCTGTTCGCCAGGAAACGTATCTCCGCGCTCTGTCCGGACTTCGCTCCGACGATCCTCAATACCAATTTCGCCTCGGCCAGTTCCTGGTGTCCCAGGGACGGATCAAGGAGGGGCTGCGCAAGATCACGGCATTGGCTTCAGAGTCGAATCTGGGTTCGACGGCCGCCCGAAAGTGGCTGGTCGCGCAGGCCATGTCGGAAAATCCGCTCATGAAGATGACTGCGGAAGAGATTGAACAGCAGCTTCAGAAAATTCTGTCGCATGTGCCGCACGACGCGGAAGTCCATGAGCTACTGGCGCAGCAGTACATCGAACGCAAGGAATGGAAACTGGCCGAACAGCATCTGGCAGATGCCGCCAGAGCAAAGCCGGAACTCAACCTGGAACTCGCACGGCTGAAGTCCCGACTGAATCGCAGCCCGGACGACATCATGTCTTATGCACAGCAGGCCGTCGAGGCACTCGCCAAACGCCTGGAGCAGAATCGATCTGATGCCAGCGTGCGGATCGCTCTCTCAGAGGCTCTGTCCGTCGCTGCCCGAACGACCGAAGCGCGGGAAACTCTGGTGTCCGGACTGAATCAGCACGACGACCCCCAGCTGCGAGCGGCTGTGTGCAATTTTGATCTGATTCTGGTTGAACGGCAACTGCGGGAATCGATTCTGAACCGCGATGCGGGCATGGTGGTGGTCCTGAATGCACTCAGCATTGATCCGTCGAATGTGTCCGGCGTGCAGATGCTGACAGCGCTCCATTCACTGGGAGCGGAAATCCCGGTGAAATCAGTGCAGGCCTCACTGAACCATTGGCAGACCATTCTCGATCAGAATCCGGACGATGCACAGGCCGGGATTCTGTTGAGCCAGTTGTTGCTCATCACTGGCGATTTTGCGAAATCGGCTGAGACGATACGACCATTGCTCGCGGCGCGACCGGAGTTGCGATTTACGTTTGCCAGACTGCTGCTTAAAAGTGGTCAGAAAGAAGAAGGTATCGCACTGCTGGAAACACTGATCAGCGAATCGCAGGCAACGCTGGCGACGACTCCTGGCGACCTCCCTGCGGCAACAACTCAGGCCGGAGCGCTGCTCGCGCTGGAGCGACCTGAAGCAGCCCGCGAATTTCTGATGAGTCTTGCGACTGATCCGGCCAGTGATGCGATACCGTCCAATCCCGGCCTGGCACAGTTGTTCGGGCAGGCCAGTGTTGACATTTACGACAAGCTCACCGGAAACCACGACCGCACTGTTCGTCCGCATGTGGCGACTCCGGCGCCGGTGGACACAGGTGCAGACACCGCGACTCTGCTGACACTACTTTCGGATGCCTTTCGCTGTCAGCGGACAACCCATTGGGCCATCGATCGACTGGCAAAGCTCAGTCTGTCGTCTCACCCCGCCGCAGCGGCGGCCGAGGCCATGATCCGGCAATTGCGGATGGAAGGGGCGCAGGGAGTTCAGGCACTGAACATGCTCGGCATGCACGCGCTTGTCGAACAGAGATACGACATCGCTCAGAAGCATTTGGAGCAGGCGAATGCACTGGCCCAGGGCAACAACGAGATGGTCCTGAATAACCTGGCGACAGCGATTGTTCGCGGCGGCGGCGATCTGGAGCGTGCCCTGGAATTCGCGAACTCAGCACTCGCCAGGTTGAAGGATCATCCTGATGTCCTGTCGACGCGCGGAGAGATCTATGTCGCGATGCAGCGTTGGAAGGAGGCTCTGGCAGATCTTCAGGCGGCTCTCAACAGCGGCAGGAAGTCGGCCGAAGTGCATCGGCTTCTGGAGAAAACCTACACAGGACTCGCCGATCCGCAGATGGCTGAAGAACACCGCCTTCGGGCTGACGAACTGGAGTCTGCACAGGCAGCAAAATAGCCGCCCCTCAGGATCAGGTCCGACTCGTTTGCAGTGTGCATCCTCGCTGCGGCATACTGCCGGAACCTGCCCTGCGGATTGTTGCTCCGCCTCTGACTTTCCCCTGGAGTCTGCCATGCGTCGATTTTCCATGACTGTTGCTGCGTTGATTCTCGTGCTTTGCGACAGAATCACTGCAGAAGACTGGCGGACGATTGCGCCTGACGTGATTTACGGCCACAAAGCCGGGATGGCGCTGACGTACGACGTGGTTCGTCCTGCGAAAGACGCGAACGGAGCGGCCATCCTGTTCATGGTCAGCGGCGGCTGGGTGTCGATGTGGGCTCCTCCGGAGTACTTCATTCGGCCTGAGAAGGGTTCACTCAACCTGTTCGAAAAAATCGTCGACCGCGGCTACACGCTCATTCTTGTTCGGCATGGCAGCAGCCCGTATTTCAAAGTTCCGGACGCTGTCGCCGACGTGAAACTCGCGATTCGCCACATCCGCGCCCATGCGCGCGACTATGGCGTCGATCCTGAACGCATCGGAGTCAGTGGCGGCAGTGCCGGCGGCCACTTGTCACTGGTTCTCGGCACGATGGGTGATGACGGCAATTCGGGTGCCGCAGATCCGGTTGACAAAGCCGCCAGCCGCGTTCAGGCGGTGGTGGCCTACTTTCCTCCCACTGATATGCGCGAGTATGTGAACCACGCGACTCTCAGCAAGCAGTTTCCGGCAGTCGTGTTTCCCGCAGAACAGGCTGTTGATGTTTCACCGCTGCTGTCTGTCACCAAAGACGATGCTCCGACGCTGCTGATCCACGGGGACAAGGACGAACTGGTGCCGATCTCGCACAGTGAGCGATTCCGCGACGCGATGACGAACGCCGAAGCAGCCTGCGAACTCATTGTGATGAAGGGTGCGGCTCACGGCTTTTCCGGTGACCAGGGAACTCAGGCCGAGACTGCGTTGCTGGACTGGTTCGACAAGCACCTTGCGAAACCTGCTGTCACGAATTAGTCTGCCATTTACTATTGGCCCGCCGCTCCGTCGGCGGGAAGTATGGGGGAGACGGGCGATGTCGGAATCAAACACAAGCAGCAGCAGCCAGCCCTGTAATTCAGTTCCCGATGAATGGAAAGAGTGGTGGCTGGAGTTCGAAGCCGCCGCGAAGAGACCGCTGGAATTGCGCATGAAGTACGCCTTTATCCATACTTACAAACCAGTGCTGGATGATGCGGACTACCGCTCATTCGAAACAATGGCAGACTATCGTCAATGGTGTGAAGACAGTCTTCCTTCGTGGTTGGGTTATGGCCGCGTTTGAATACAGACAAGCTGAAGAAATCCGCGATACGTTTGCAGAATGCAGAGTTCGCTATTTGTTCATCGGTAAGTCGGCCGCCATTCTGCTCGGGTTCCCCGACACGACTCAAGACGCCGATGTGTTTCCGATGAATACGCCCGAGAACGGTCGTGCCATTCTCAAAGCACTAACGACCCTTGGGTTCGATCTGACAGCATCCCAGGCAACCGAAATTGAACGCGGAAAGGACTTTGTTCAGCTCAAGAACGGTCCCTTTGACCTTGACCTGATCTTCGCCCCGGACGGTATCGAGAACTTTTCCGCTGCATGGAAGCGCCACGTTGTCGTTGCAGGCTTTCCGGTTTGTCATCCTGACGACATTATTGCCAGTAAGCGGGCCGCAGGCCGCGTGAAGGACCGTGAATCGCTCGGTCGGCTTGAAGCATTTCGCGAATACTGGATGGCTCGGAATTCCGGTGAATAGAACGGGTCATTGCTGTCATAAGGCGCGCGGCAGAAATAGAGTAACCCGATGCGACAGCGAGGCGAACCGCAACGCCATCGCTCCTCGCTGATGGTTCGGGTTCCAACGGGTAAGGAATTCTCTGCCGTTCGCCTGAGAGACTCTGAATCGTGGCACAAAAGCTCATCATCGACGCAGATCCCGGGATTGGAGATGCCCTCGCCATTCTCGTGGCAATGGCAGATCCGTCGGTGGAGGTGATCGGTCTCACGGCTGTGGCCGGGACCGTCTCAGGAGTGCAGGCGACTCGTAATCTGCATTACCTGGTGGGACTGGCCGATCCGCTCCGGCATCCTCGAGTCGGGCAGTCGGACGCGGCCAGTTCGCCTGCAGAAGAGATGTCTGCCGGTGTGCCACATCCTCAGGCACTGAACGGGCGTTTCGGACTTGGCGACGTCGATCCCCTGGTCCCGGATCTTCACAACCGGCGTGAATCTGCGAAACTCATTGTGGACCTGGTCCGCGAGCATCCGCAGGAAGTCCGTGTGCTCACATTCGGACCGCTGACGAATCTGGCGATGGCATTTGATCTCGATCCACAGCTGCCGATGCTGCTGAACGGCCTGATCTGTTGTGGCGGCGCCCTGCACGGCGGCGATGTCACCGCGACGGCGGAGTTCAACATCTGGTCAGATGCCGAGGCCGCTCGCGCGGTGCTGAAGTCTCCGGTCGGGAAAATCCTGGTTCCTCTGGATGTCAGTCAGAGTCCCGGGCTGACCTTTGACGACATTGACCGCCTGAGCGGACTGATCCCTTCAACTCCCGTCGGTGAGCTGGTCACCGGATTGTTGCATTTTGCCGTCCGGACGACTCGCCAGTTTCTTCCCAGAGAAGAAATCTCATTGCCCGCCGCCGCGGTGCTGGCCATTGCCGCCCGCGCAGCGAAGTACACGACGGAGTCGGTGGTGATCGATGTCGAAACCTCGGGGGAACTCACCCGTGGCATGACACTGGTCGACCGGCGACCGTTCAGACCCCGGCAGACCAACGCGGAAACGGTGACCGACCTGGATGTCGCGGCAGTCATCGACTACTTTTGCCGCGGAGTCCGCCGCATTGCAGTTTCGTGCGATGGACGGTGATCAACATCCGCGGCCTGGCCACCTCCGGACCGAGCGAGCCGGCATCCCGTGTGGACGTCTATCGGGCCAACACGTAACCTACGCCGCGTTTGCTGGCCCCCGGAAACAGCGTACGTTCGCAACAGGCGTAGTTTTCTCGGTGGGTTGACACCCACCGCTCGCCTTGGGGGATGCGGCGATACCCGGATTGAATCAGAATGCAGCGTCAGATTCTTGTCACCGCCGCGTTGCCCTATGCAAACGGCCATATCCACCTCGGCCATCTGGTCGAATACATCCAGACGGACATCTGGGTGCGGTTCCAGAAGCTACGAGGCCACCAGTGCATTTTCATCTGTGCAGATGACACGCATGGTACGGCGATCATGATCAGAGCCCGTAAGGAAAGCCGATCGGAAGAAGCTGTGATCGCCGACATGCGAGACGCCCACATCCGGGACTTCATAAGATTCCAGATCGAGTTCGATAACTACGGAAGCACTAACAGCGCAGAGAATCGAATTCTTTGTCATGAAATCTGGGCGTCCATCCGCAAAGCGGGACTCGTTAAAACGAAAGACGTGGAGCAGCTCTACGATCCGGTCGCCGGAACATTTCTGGCGGATCGCTTCGTCCGAGGCACCTGTCCGAAATGCGGATCCGAAGACCAGCCGGGAGACAACTGCAGCGGCTGCGGTGCCGCCTACACACCGGCAGATCTGAAAAACCCGAAGAGCACTCTGTCGGGCACGACTCCCGAAGTCCGCTCGGCCGAACATCTGTTTATCGAACTGGAACGACTGCGCAGTTTTCTGAATGAATGGACTCAGGACGAAACTCATCTTCAGACTGAAGTCGCCAACTATCTCAAGGGGCATTTTCTCGGCGAACCGCTGCGCGACTGGGACGTGTCGCGGCCGGCGCCGTATTTCGGATTTGAGATCCCCGACAAACCTGGGCACTTCTGGTACGTCTGGTTCGATGCACCGATCGGCTACATCGCATCGACACTGCAATGGTGTGGCGGCAGCAGGAGCAACCTGGATGCATGGTGGAAGCAGGGGTCGACGGCCGAGATTCATCATTTCATCGGCAAGGACATCACCTATTTCCATACGCTGTTCTGGCCCGGCATGCTGAAGACCGCCGGACTCAATCTTCCGAAGAAGGTCCATATCCACGGCTTCCTGACCGTTGGCGGAGCCAAGATGTCAAAGTCAAAGGGCACCTTCGTCATGGCCTCGACTTTCCTGAATCATCTGCCGTCAGCAGCGTTGCGATACTATTACGCGAGCAAGCTTGGTACAGGGCTGGACGACATCGATCTGAACCTTGATGAATTTGTGTCGCGATTCAATTCTGACCTCGTTGGAAAGGTCGTGAATCTTGCCTCTCGGTCCGCCGGCTTCCTGGCGGGACAGACACTGAGCGGTGTTTACCCGTACGATGGCGGACTGTTCGCAGACGGAGCGGAACAGGGTGAGCAGATCGCAGAGTACTACGAAGACTGCAACTACAATGCGGCGACTCGCGAAATCATGGCGCTCGCGGACAAGGCCAACAAGTTCGTAGATGACCGGCAACCGTGGGTCCTTCGCAAAGATCCGGCGAAAGCAGCGGAACTTCGGGACGTTTGTTCGATCACGCTGAATCTGTTCCGTCAGATTGTGACGTATCTGGCGCCTGTCCTGCCGGAGCTCGTGAAACAGACAGACGAACTGCTCAACCGACCGATCGCCCACTGGTCGGATTCTCAGACGCCGCTGACGGGCACTCTCGTCAGTCCATTTACTCATTTGATGAAACGCATCGAAACGAAACAGGTCGAATCCATGATCGAAGAAAGCAAGGCCCAATCTGCTGCCGAACAGGGAACCGCACAGGACGCTGCGGTTGCTCCTGAGACCGTCTTTCATCCCGCGGACACCTGGAAGGATGCTGGCGCGGCATTGGCGCATGAACCACTGGCAGCGGAATGCACGATTGACGACTTCACAAGAATCGATCTGCGAGTCGCCCGCATCCTTGACGCTCATCACGTCCAGGGTGCCAACAAGCTGCTGCAGCTGACACTTTCACTGGGCGGCGGAGAAACTCGCAATGTCTTCGCCGGAATCAAGGCGGCATATCAGCCGGAAGATCTGATCGGACGTCTGGTGATCTGTGTGGCCAATCTGAAACCCCGCCAGATGAAGTTCGGACTCAGCCAGGGCATGGTCTGTGCCAGCGGCAGCGGCGGAACCGAAGTTTTCCTGCTGTCCCCCGATGTCGGCTCCGTCCCCGGTCAGCGCGTGCATTGAGACTGCCATTGCCGTGTTTTGCGGGCTGGAATACGCTTCGTCCTTGGCCGGGGTCGGATGGATCGATGTTTTTCAGGCAGGACGCCAGGGAGCTGCCGCATGAAGCTGCTGCAGCGATATATTTTCAGCGAACTGCTGCGAGTCTTCGGCCTGCTGGTCATTGTGCTGACCGTAATGCTGGTGTTCGTAGGCTTGTTCCGTGAAGCCACTGAGCGCGGGCTGGGGCTGGTGCAGATCCTGCAGATCATGCCGTTCGTCGTCCCCAGCATACTGCCGTTCACGATTCCGGCCACGCTGCTGTTGGCAGTGTGTGTGGTCTACGGACGCATCTCAGGTGATCAGGAAGTGATCGCCGCGAAGGCTGCCGGTGTCAGTGCGAAGCAATTGCTGGCACCGGCATTTGTTCTGGGAACTGCACTGGCGATCGCTTCCTTCGGGCTGACGAATTATGCAATCCCCTGGGCTGTCATCAACATCGAACGGATTGCGACGCAGGCGATTGAGGACATCTTTCTCGACATCCTTGCCAACCAGCAGCAATACAGTGATCCCGACAAGGGCTACAGTATCACAGTTCGCGAGGTCCGCAACCGCACTTTGCTGGAGCCTACGTTTCAGTATCGCACGTCGAATCATCAGCAGATCACCGTTCAGGCGGAAGCGGCAAAAATCCGCTTTGATCTCGATCGCAAGGAGATCCTGCTGACACTGAAGAACGCCCGCGGCAGCCGGGCCGGTGCGGACGTTGAAGCGGAGGCGATCAATGAAACGGAACTCTCGTTCCCGCTGCCGCAGGAGATCAGCAAAGTCAAAGCGAGACATCTCACACTGATGACTCTGCAGAAAAACATCGCCGAGTGCGCCTTAAAGCAGAAGTTGACGGAACAGCAGTCGAATCAGGAAGCCGCTGTCCTGCTGCTCACCGGTGACTTTGATCAACTGGTCGGCGAGCCGATGCAGAAGATCGGATACGAACAGAAGAGGCTGCTGAACGACCAACGCCGGTTTCGCACCGAGATCCACAGCCGATTCTCAATGGCGGCGAGCTGCCTGTTCTTCACACTCGTCGGCGGTCCGTTCGCGATGCTGCAGGCGCGCCGTCAGTTCATCACCAGCTTCATTATGTGCTTCCTGCCGATCCTGATCATCTACTATCCCGTAATGTTCCTGATGGTCAACCTCGCCAAAACCGGCACCGTCGACCCGTGGTGGGCCATGTGGGTTCCGAATGTGATCCTCGGAACTGTGGGTGCGATCGTGCTGAAGAAGGTTGTGCAGCACTGATTGGCTCCCCCAACGTGTGTGCGAATCCATCAAGTAGGTTATGCTTCAGCATAACCAGTGAGCAGTGTGTGGCCGATTGCGCCTCGGTGCAGCGACACTGAGTATGCGGGCTGCGGATCGTTATGCTGAAGCATAACCTACGAGTTGCAACAGGCACCGCGCCGGCCTTTTCCCCGACGGTCTCATTCCGCCTCAATCACCACCAGCAGATCCCCCGTCTCGACTCGTCGGCCCGGCTGTACAAGGACGTCGCGGATTTTGCCGTCGAGTTCGGCGTTGAGGGTGGTTTCCATTTTCATGGCTTCCAGAGCCAGCAGCTTCTGGCCTTTCTTAATGCGATCACCGACCTTCACGGACACCGTGACGACCATGCCGGGCATTGTTGAACCGATCTGGCCAACGATGGCCGGGTCCGCTTTGATGCGGGTCTCCCCAGTCTTCTCGACGGAGTTATCGACGACTGTAATTTCGCGGGGCTGGCCGTTCAGCTCGAAGAAGACGGTGCGCGTGCCGTCCGCGTGAGGCGTGCTCACCGTCAGAAAACGGATGATCAGCGTTTTGCCCGGTTCAATATCGATGGAGATCTCGTCACTCGGTTCGAGTCCGTAGAAAAAGTTCGGCGTGGGCAGGATGCTCACGTCTGCGTAAGTGATCTGGTGCTTCGCGAACTCTTCGTACACTCGCTCATAAAGCAGCCAGGAGATGACGTCCTTGTCAGTGGGTTCTTCTTCGAGGAGCTCGGCCACTTTCTTTCGAGCGGTCGCTATGTCGGCGGGAGGAAGAGTTTCCCCGGGACGTCCGACGAACTCCTGCTTGCCCAGCAGGACTCTCTTTCTGACAGCCTCAGGGAATCCGCCGGGTGGCTGTCCCATGCCGCCGCTGATCAGGTCGATGACGCTGGCCGGGAAAGCGATGTCACGATCCGGATTCAGCACATCTTCACAACTCAGGCCGTTGGCCAGCATGAACAGAGCCATGTCGCCGACGGACTTGCTCGTCGGGGTCACTTTCACGATATCACCGAACAGCTGATTCACTTCCGCATAGATGCGACAGACTTCCGGCCAGCGATCTGCCAGTCCGAGTGCTCGTGCCTGTTCGAACAGATTCGTGTACTGTCCGCCCGGCATCTCGTGGCGATACAGATCGGCCGTCGCTGCGAGTGCCACGCTTTCGAACGGCGTGTAGAACTCACGAACGGACCGCCAGTATTCGGCAATCGCGTCGAGCTTGTCAGAATCCAGCTGAGTATCGCGTTCGCCGAAACGCAGAGCCTCCACCAGCGTGTTGAGGTTCGGCTGAGACGTCCCTCCGGACATCGGCGCCATTGCTGCGTCGGTGATGTCGAGATCCGCTTTGGCACCTTCCAGAATCGACGCGGCTTGAACGCCCGCGGTGTCGTGAGTGTGGAAATGAATCGGGATACCGATCTCATTCCGGAGAGCCTTAATGAGAATCGACGCAGCGGACGGCTTGCAGAGCCCCGCCATGTCTTTGATCGCCAGAATGTGAGCACCCATTTTTTCCAGCTGCTTCGCCAGATCGACGTAGTACTTCAGATTGTATTTCGTGCGATTCGGGTTTGTGATGTCGCCCGTGTAGCAGATCGCGGCTTCGCAGATCGCTCCGGTCTCAATGATCGAGTCCATCGCGACGTGCATGTTGGGCAGCCAGTTGAGACAGTCGAAGACTCGAAAAACATCAATACCTGCATCAGCCGCTTCCTTCACAAATGCCTGAACGACGTTGTCCGGGTAGTTGGTATAGCCAACCGCGTTCGACGATCTGAGCAGCATTTGAAACAGGATGTTGGGCACTCGGGAACGCATTTCGGCCAGACGCTGCCACGGGCATTCCTTCAGAAACCGCATCGTCGTATCGAACGTCGCACCGCCCCACATTTCGAG
>Ga0163144_10004899_pt1 | contig 29976 bp, 18 predicted proteins | sample OliLak19BULKMAT1_FD_123175 | JGI IMG/M metagenome (GOLD analysis project Ga0163144, IMG submission 123175) | Freshwater microbial mat bacterial communities from Lake Vanda, McMurdo Dry Valleys, Antarctica - Oligotrophic Lake LV.19.BULKMAT1 | ecosystem: Environmental > Aquatic > Freshwater >...
CTAATCGCGGACCTCCAGCAGATCGGTTTTATGGGCGTGGCGCTGGACCAGGCGGTATCAATGGTTAATCTGATCTTGCGTATGCGGGAGCCGCAGCGCAACACCAGCGTTCTCCAGTTCGAATGGAAGCATACAGTCGCGCCGTTGGCGGAGGGCATACCCCAAGTCACGCTCTCGCTCGGGCGGGGCTACATTTATCTCGTTCCCTCCTACACCGCAAAAGGCTTGGAACTGATCGGACCGAACGAAAAAATCATCGTAACCGGGCACAGCCTGGGCGGGCATCTGGCGGCATTCGCCGCACGACTGTTTCCCAGCGTCGTGTCCGAGGCATACACGTATAACGCGCCCGGCTTCGATCCTGAATACTCCGGCAAGATCCTGGGTACGATCATCGGCTTTCTATCTAAACCCGCCGGTATACGCCCCCATTACGCGGCGATCATCAGTAAGCTCGCGTCGATTGCCGCAACACCGATGCAGATCACGGACGAGATCGCGGCCGTTTTTGGCGCGTATCTGCCGACGGTTACACCGGCGACGAGTTTCACGGGTTTGCCCATCCGCAACTTCGAAAGTGAAGACCTCCGGCCGGGCGACGATTTCAGTCTGGTATCCAGTTTTCTATCGAACGAAAACAAGGCAGGACTGCGCCAAGACATAGCGACAGAAGCCAACAGTCATCTGATCGAGCCCTTTATGGACAGTCACGCGCTTCACGCGCTGCTGTTCAGGATGAACAGGACGCTCACTTTGCAACAGTTGGCGACGCTGCTGAAGGTTACCGCCGAGAAAGACGAGAAAACCCAAGAACGAATCGTCGATGCGCTCTACAAGATCGTGGGCACAGAATCATTGCCCGATCTGCCGACGGTTGATGTCTTGAGAGACGAGTCGATAGCAGGCAGTGGAATCGGCACCGGCAACATCGGTATGGGCGCCGGCAATATCGAAGGGCGCCGGGAGTACTACGAGAAGCTGCTGAAGCTCGAAGCGCTGGTCAAGGACAACCCGTCCTGGTCTGTTGTAAGCCTGGCGGGCAAGACCAGCGCGGAGCTGATCGAGGCGGCGGGTGACGCCGGCGCCGTCGACTACCGCTACGCGCTGCAAGAACTGAACCCGTTCGCGCTCATCGGCGCTGACTACACGAGGTTCAATCAGGATGGGCAGCTGAACCACTACGATGAGAAGTCGGAGCAGGGCCTGACGGACAAATGGCTTGAAGCCCGCGCCGAGATGCTATTCGAAGTATTCAAATACAACGACTATCAGGGCTCGCTTAATACCAAGATCAAGGATCGCTACGAAGACCGGCAGGCAGGCATCAAAATCGATCTCGGCTCCCACGATCAGCGTATCTACGTTCTCTTTGGTGGGGAGAGTAAAGACACGCTCATCGGCTCCAAAGCAAACGACAAGCTCTTCGGCGGCGACGCCCGCGACGTCCTCAACGCCCTTGAAGGTGACGACTATCTCGAAGGCAACGCCGGCGACGACACCCTGGAGGGCGGTTTCGGCAACGACGAGCTGCTCGGGGGGCTTGGGGAGGATCGGCTTGAGGGCGGCCCCGGCAACGACAAGCTCTTCGGCGGCAGCGACAACGACACGCTCCTCGGGAACGCCGGCAACGACGAACTGAACGGCGGCAAGGGTGACGACGTGCTCGATGGCGGCAAGGGCTTCGATACGTATATATGGAACCTCAACGCCGGCACCGAAGAGAATCCCAGCGACGGTTCCGACACCATCCTAGACTACCGCGAAGGCGGCCAGAAACGCGGCAAGATCATGTTTATGGAAGGGGATCTAGCCGGGACCAAGACCCTCGTCGATCCGAACAATCCCAAGCTCTTCACTGATGGGCGCGGGGTTCGCTACTTTTACACCGGCGAACAGGGCTCGCTCGGGCAACTGCTGATCTACCACCCGGATCACAATGGTAAGAGTGATCTGCGGCTGCAGGATTTCAAGAGCGGCGACTTCGGCATCGTCATCCCGCTAGTCGAAGGCCCTCCAAAAACCGATCACTTTGGCGATGAAGGGTCGAACTTTCTGGACGGTACTTTGCTCGGTAGCTTCATCAGGATGTTCGGCCGTGGCGGCCAGGATCGCATCGTGGTCGCCGGCGAGCAATCCGAAGGGCACGGTGGGCCGGATATGGACTTCGTCACCAACGGCGCCGGAGACCAATACCTCTACGGCGACGAAGGCAACGACATCCTTATCGCCTCGGGGGGCGACGACCAACTCTACGGCGGCGAAGATCACGACGCCTTGCAGGGCGGCCTCGATGCAGACTATCTGACCGGGGACGCCGGCAACGACGTCGCCTCTGGCGGGTTTGGCGCGGACGTGATCGAAGGCGGCGAGGGCAACGACTTCCTGTTTGGTGACCTCAACATCGTCGCCCAGGGCTTTGGCGGTTTTCAGGAAGGGGCGGTCATCGATGCCCAGGGCCAGGGCTGGGTCATCAGCCACACCGATGGGCCGAACAACTCGCGCGAACTGTTCTTCCGGGGGTTTGCTGCTCAAGTGCAGGCTGGGGGCGCTGACGGCGCTGATGTAATCGACGGCGGCGCGGGGGATGACTACGCGTGGGGAGGCCCGGGTGACGATCTGGTGTCTGGCGGGTCGGGCGCGGATGTGCTGTCGGGAGACACCGGCAACGACACCTTGCTGGGAGGCGGTGAAGACGACCAGCTCTACGGCGACACCTCTTCCACCGAGCCCAACGCCCTGTTCTACGTAGCACCGCAGTATCACGGCAACGATACGCTGGACGGTCAGGAGGGCGACGACCAGCTTGCGGGTCAGGGCGGCAACGATTCGCTTTACGGCGGTGAGGGCGACGACATTCTGCAAGGCGATCAGGAGGGTTTGGATCCTGTCCGGCACGGCGCTGATTTTCTGGAAGGCGGCGCCGGCGACGATAAGCTGTTCGGCCAAGGCGGCAGCGATCTTCTGTTCGGTGGCGAGGGCGACGACGAGCTGTCCGGCGACCAGGCGGGTCTCGATCCCCGTTATCACGGCGACGACTTTCTGGACGGCGGCGCGGGCGACGACCTCCTGGCCGGATTTGGCGGGAAGGACGAGCTCTACGGCGGCGACGGCGACGACCGCCTGGCCGGCGACTACGAGACCCTCGATGCCGCGGATCACGGCGCCGATATTCTGGACGGCGGCAAGGGCGACGACATCCTGCAAGGCCAAGGCGGTGACGATTTCCTCTACGGCGGTGAGGGCAAGGACCAGCTCGAAGGCGGCGAGGGTGATGATGAACTCACCGGCGGCAGTGGCGGCGATGCCATCGATGGCGGCGAGGGCAAGGACACCTACGTCTTCGCCATTGGTGACGGCAAAGACACGCTCTACGACGCGGACCGCGGCAACCTCATCCGCTTCGGCGCGGGCATCTCGGTCAGCGACATCAAGGCCCGCACGGACCCCACCCAGCCGGGCTATCTGGCACTGGCTTATTCAGGCAGCGATGCGGTCACCATCCAAAACGGGCTGCGCGGGACGGTCACCGCTTTTGTGTTCGCGGACGATTCGACGCTGGATTTGCGCCGGCTATTGAATCTGAGCCTGCCCCTGCCGGTGTATACCACCGGCACCGCCAACGCCGACCATGCCTACGGCGGTGGCGGCGACGACCGCGTGACGACCTTCACTGGGGACGACCGCCTGACGGGCGGCGCGGGCGCCGACTTCCTGCAGGGCGGTGGCGGCGATGATGTTTACGTCTACGGCGCCGGCGACGGTTCCGACATCATCCTCGACACCGCCGGACTGGACGCCATCGAGTTCATCGACGGCATCGCGGCCGCCGACCTCGTGTTCCAGACCGACACCCGCAGCCTGCGCATTCAGTTCAAGGTGGGTACGGACGGCATCACCCTCTCAGGTGCCGTGGAGAACGCCGACCTGCGTGTGGAGGAGCTGCGTTTCGAGGACGGCACCGTCATCACCTTCGACGAAATGCTCGCGCAGGCGGTCCCGGTGCCGCCGCTGGGCGGCGTGCTGATGGGCACGCCCGGTAGCGACACGCTGACGGGCGGCGCCGGCAAGGACTACCTGATCGCGCTGGATGGCGACGATACGCTGGACGGTGCAGGCGGCGACGATCTGCTGGATGGCGGCGCGGGGGCGGACACCTACCTCCTTAGCACCGGCCGCGACCAGATCGACGATACCGACCCGAGCGCAGGAGTCATCGACCGCCTCATCATGGGCGCGGGCAGTTCGGGACTTGCCACCGGGGTCGGCGTGGACGCCGTCGACGGACGGCTGCTGCTCTTCAAAGATTCCGCGAGCGGCAATTTCACCAAACTGCCGAACACCATCGTCGAAAGCGATCTCGAACACGCAATCGAGCGCATCGAGTTCGCCGATGGCACGGTGTGGACGCCGTCGAACCTGCTCGACCGCGCGCGGTGGAGCTTTGTGGGGACGAGTGGTGCGGATCTCTTCGACGGCACGGACGTCAACGACACCGCTTACGGCCAGTATGGGGATGACACCCTCGCCGGCGGCAAGCGTCGCGATCAGTTGTATGGCGGCGGCGGAAACGACCGGCTCGACGGCGGCGCCGGGGATGACTATCTGGAAGGCGGCACCGGCCGCGATACGCTCATCGGTGGCGACGGCTTTGACTCGCTGTACGGCAACGCGGGCGAGAACATCTTCAAGGGCGGCCGCGGCAACGATCTCATGGTCGGCAGCCAGACCGACCACGATGTTTATTTCTTCAACCGCGGCGACGGGCGCGACGTGATCGTCGACCGGGCGCTGCCCTACGCGCCCAACCGCGTGGTGTTTGGGGCGGGCATCACCGCGGCGGACATCAGCGTCAATTTCACGTTGCTGAATATCGGCACGGACGGCGACACGCTGGAGCTGCGCAGCGGCATCCTCGGCGGCACGGGTACCGCGGCGGTCGGCGAGTTCCAGTTCGAGGACGGCACCGTGCTGCGCTTCGATCAGTTGAACGTGGCAATTGGCCCGCAGACGGGCTCGGGTACGGCCACGTCGGGCGACGACGACCTCTTTGGCGGCAACGGGCCCGACGTGATCGATGCGCTCGCGGGCGACGACATCGTGCTGGGCAACGGCGGCAACGATGTCCTGCGCGGCAGCGAGGGGCAGGACGAGCTGCGCGGCGGCGCCGGCGACGATGCGCTTTTCGGGGACGACGGCAACGACACGCTGCTGGGTGAGACCGGGGCGGATGTCCTCGACGGTGGCGCGGATGACGACGTACTCGCCGGCGGCGCGGGTAGCGACGTTTATCTGTTCGGCCGCGGGTCGGGGCTGGATGTGGTGGTCGGCACGGGCAACACGCCGGGCGATGCGGACACGGTGCGCTTCGGCGCAGGCGTGGCGCCGGCAGACCTCGACATCGTCCGCGACCTGCGCGATGTGTACCTCACGATCCGGGGCACGGCGGACCGGCTGCGGATTGCGGACTGGGGCGCCGGCCGCGAGCATCGGATCGCGCGTTTCGAGTTCGCGGACGGCACGGTGTGGGCGGCTTCCGAGATGCTCGCCCACTCGCGCTACGGGCATCCCGGGGTAGTGCTGGTCGGCACCCCGGAGGCGGATATCCTCGTGGGCTACGGCGGGGACGCGACGCTTTACGGCCGGGCCGGGGACGACCAGTTGAGCGGCACCGTCGACGATGACGCGCTGTACGGAGAGGAGGGAGAAGACCTCCTGGTCGGTTCGTTGGGCGATGACTTGCTTGCGGGCGGCGACGGCGTCGATGCGCTGTACGGCGAAGACGGCGATGACACCCTCGACGGTGGCGCTGCGCCGGATACGCTGAGTGGCGGCGCGGGCAACGATACCTACGTGTTCGGGCGCGGCTACGGCACGGACGTCGTGGTCGAGAACGATGCCACGCCGGGCAATGCGGATGTTGTTGCGCTGGCGGCGGGGATCGCGCCGGCCGATGTGACGCTGACGCGCGACGGCCGCAGCGTGTTCCTGACGGTGGGTCCGGGCACGGCCGACCGCCTGACGCTCACGGACTGGATGCTTTCCCCCGATTTCCGGGTGGAGACGATCCGCTTCGCCGACGGCACCGCCTGGAACGCGGCCGAAATCCTGGCGCGCGCCGCTGTGCTGCCGCCGCAGGGGCTGACCATCATCGGCACGCCGTTCGACGACACGCTGTACGGCGGCGCGGGCGATGACACCATCAATGCCGCGGGTGGTGCGGACACGGTGTACGCCGGCTACGGCAATGACACCATCGACGGCGGGGCGGGCGATGACTATCTGGACGGCGGGGCGGGTGCGGATGTGTTCAACGACGCCGCGGGCAACGACTACTTTTCGGGCGGCGCGGGTGGCGACACTTTCCGCTTCGGGCGCGGGTACGGCGCAGACGGGATCTCCAACGACAACGCCGCCGACGCCGAGATCGACACGATCGAGATCCTGGCCGGGGTCACGCCGGCCCAGATGACGCGCACGCGGTCCGTGAACGATCTCGTGCTGTCGATCAACGGCACCGCGGACAGCATCCGCGTATACGGCTGGTTCCAGTCGCCCGATAACCGGGTGGACCAGGTCAAGTTTGCCGACGGCACAATATGGACCGAAAGCTTCATCACCGGCGGTTTTCCGCCACCGTCGCCGACGGCGGGCAACGATCTGCTGACGGGCACCGCGGGCAACGACACCATCGACGCCCTGGCCGGCGACGACGTGGTGGACGGACTCGCCGGTAACGACACTTTGCGCGGCAATACCGGCGACGACCAGCTCCGCGGTGGCCCCGGCAACGACACGCTGGACGGCGGCGCGGGCTTCGACATGCTGTACGGCGGCGATGGTGACGACAGCCTCAACGGCGGCAGTGACGCGGATCTCCTCTACGGCGATGCCGGGAACGACACCTACACCATCGCGCGCGGTGCCGGCAACGACGTGGTGAGCGAGTCCGGCGGACTTGAATCGGATGTGGACACGGTCCGGCTGACCGGCGTCACTTCCACGCAGGTCACGCTGGAGCGCGATTACCACGAGCTCCGGATCCGTATCAACGGCACGCCGCAGATCATCACGCTGAGCGGCGTGTACGACGGCAAGGCGCGGGAGATCGAGCAGATCGTGTTCGACGCGAGCGTGACGTGGAGCTTTGCCGAAGCGACGGCGCGCGCCACTTTCGTGCCGCCGCCGGGCAACCTCCTGACCGGCACCAGCGGCAACGATGTGCTGATCGGCGACGAAGGCGACGACACGATCCAGCTCTTCGCGGGGGACGACTATGCCGAAGGCGGCAGGGGCAACGACCTGCTCGAAGGCGGCCTCGGCCGCGACACCTTGCTGGGCGGCAGCGAGAACGACACGCTGGACGGCGGGGAGGGCGGCACCTCGGGGTTCACAATCGGCGGCGACTGGCTGGAAGGCGGTACCGGCAACGATACGTACATCGTGCGGGTCTCGACCGACCGCGACACGATCGTCGAAAACGATGCGACGCCGGGCAACCGCGACGTGCTGTGGCTGACCGCCAATATCCAGCCCAGTGATGTGTTCCTGCGCCGTGCCGGCGACGATCTCAACGTGCTGCTCTTCGACCCGGTGTCTCCGTACGGCCAGGTCACCCTGCACGACTGGTGGCTCGACGACGCGCACAAGATCGAGGAAATCCGGTTTGACGACGGCACCACGTGGAACGTCGCGACGATCCTCGTAGGCTTCAGTACCGCCAGCGAAGGCAGCGACCAGCTGGAAGGCGGCGCGGGCAACGACACGATCGACGCGCTCGGGGGCGCGGACGAAGTTTCCGGCAAGGGCGGTAACGACACTTTGTACGGGGGTGCGGGCAGCGATCTGCTGCTCGGCGGCGAGGGCGACGACCAGCTTCTGGGCGGCGCGGACGGCGATACGCTGCGCGGTGAGGCCGGCATGGACCTGCTGCGCGGCGGCGCGGGTTTCGACACGCTGTTCGGCGGGGCTGGCAGCGATGCGTTGTACGGCGAGGCCGATGGCGACTTTCTGTACGGCGACGCCGGCGATGATGTGCTCGATGGCGGCGCCGGCAGCGACACGCTGACCGGCGGCGCCGGCGCGGACCACTACGGCTTCGGGCGGGGCTACGGCGTCGACACGCTGCAGGACGGCGGGCCCGTCGGCGATTTTGATGAAGTCGTCTTCAACGCCGATGTTGCTCCGGCCGATCTGCAACTCACCCGTACTTCCAGCAATCTTGTCGTGCGGATCAAGGGCACGGCCGATCAACTGCTGCTGTCAGGATGGTATTCGGCGGCCGGGGCCGGCATCGACCGCTTCCGTTTCGCGGACGGCACCGAGTGGAACGTCGCGCAGATCGAGGCGGCCGTCACGATCGCGGCATCCACGGCTGGCAACGACAACATCCTCGGCTCCAACACGGACGACACGCTCGACGGCCTCGACGGCAACGACACGTTGGCCGGCGAGGGCGGCAATGACACCCTGCTGGGTAACACCGGCAACGATTTCCTGCGCGGAGGTGCCGGTAACGACATGCTCTCCGGTGGCCCCGGCAACGACTTCCTTGAAGGGGGCGCGGGTGACGACAGCTACGTGCTGGAGCGCGGCACCGGGTCGGACGTGGCCTTTGAGGACGAAGCGTTGACGGAGGGCGGAAGCGTTTCGTCCGTGTCCACCGGCCAGGATCATGTGCGGGTGGGAACGGGCATCGCGCCAGCGGAAGTCGTGGTGTCGCGCAACGGGGATTCCCTCGTGCTGTCGATCGCGGGCAGCGGCGACAGCCTGACGCTGCCGAAATGGTTCCTGTCCGACGGCTACCTGATCGAGGCGGTGCGATTCGAGGATGGCACCGTCTGGGATACCGCCGAACTCGTGCAGCGCACGGCGGTGCCCACGGTCGCCGACGACACCCTGTTCGGCTCGGATTTCGACGACACGCTCAGCGGCGGTGCGGGCAACGACAGCCTCAATGGGCTGGGCGGCAACGACCGCCTGTTCGGCGAGGAAGGCAACGATACGCTCGTCGGGGACGCGGGCGACGATGTTCTGGAAGGCGGCAGCGGCAACGATCAACTGAAGGGCGGAGCGGGTCGCGACAGTCTCTCCGGTGGCGCGGGCGCGGACTCGCTTGAGGGGGAGGCAGGCGATGACGATCTCTCCGGCGGGGCGGGCGCTGATTTTCTGACGGGCGGCGGCGGGAATGATGTGCTCGACGGCGGCACGGGAGCGGACTATCTGTACGGCGGGGAGGGCGATGACCTTTACGTGCTGGCTTCCGGCAGCGGGCAGGATATTTTCGATGATACTGAAGGGTTCAATCGCGTTTTATTCGCATCCGACTTGCTTCCTGAACACGTCGGATTCGCGGTCGAGGGCAACGCTTTGCTGGTCCGACTGGGCACTGCGGGCGACACGTTGCGGATCCTCGGCTGGACGGTTGCGGAACATCCTTCCGTGCCACGCTTCGAGTTTGCGGCTGGAGCGGTATGGGACCTGGATACGGACACCGTACGTCTCATGGTGCTCAATCAAACGTACGAAGGCCCGGTCTACAACAACTTCTTCTTCGCCAACGGCAGCGGCGAGACCGGAACGGGCATCAACGATCCCGCCGGCACGATTGTCGACCAGTTGATCCTTGACGGGGGCATGACACCCGACCGCCTCGTGGTGCAGCGCATCGGCGACCATTTGGTCGTGTCCGTCTCCGGCACCACCGATCGCTTCGTGCTGGACCGCTGGTTTACCGACGAGGCGCGGCGGCTGGATGCCGTGCGCTTCATGGACGGTACGGTATGGAACCGGACGGAGCTGGCTTCGCGGCTGCTGATTGCGCCGGGTACTTCCGGTCGCGACATCATCTTCGGCGGCGATGGTAATGACACCATCGATGGGGCCGGTGGCGCAGACGACCTCATCGGCGGCGACGGCGATGACACCTTGATCGGCGGGGGGGGTGAAACGCTCGGCTTCGCGGGGGACTCGCGTCCGTTCTCCGAATATCTGTTGACCGTGGCGGACCGCGCGACCGACGTACTCGACGGCGGGCGGGGCAACGACATTCTGATCGGCAGCCCCGGACGCGATGTGCTCTACGGTGGCCCCGGCGACGACGTGCTGGACGGCGCGGGGGGTGCTGACTGGCTGATGGGCGCGGAGGGCAACGACACCTACCTGATCCACGCCGGCAGCGGCACGCTCGACCGCATCCGCGAGACGGGCGAGGTCAACGGGCAGCGCTTTGGCGACAACAACCGCGTGCGCTTTGGCGAAGGGATCACACCGGATGCGCTGACCATTACGTCCGGGGCCGCTTTGCAGTTCCGCGCGGTCGAAAACCAGCAGACCGGCGGGCCTTACAACCCGCTGGATCTGGTCCTAGGTTTCCACAGCGACGGCGGCACGCCCTGGGGCGGGTCGCGCCATCGTGAATTCATGGTGACCTACGGCGAGCCCTACGGCGACGCCGATGTTTTGCTCGCGCTCGACTACACCTCCGATCTCGACCGCTTGATCGTCGAGGACGGGCTGCTCGAGCGCATCCAGTTTTACGATTTCGCCGATGGCACAGTGTGGACGCATGCGCAGATGCTGGATTACGTGGCGCGCATTTCCGAGGGAACGGACGAAGGGGATACGCTCACCGGCAGCGCCGGCACCGATCTCCTGTACGGCAAGGGCGGTGATGATCTGCTAGTCGGTGGGGGCAGCGGCGACGAGCTGTACGGCGGCGCGGGCAACGATGGGCTCGACGGCGGTGCTGGTGTGGACTACCTGTGGGGCGGCGAGGGCGACGATGCGCTCGATGCGGGCGCGCAGGCCGATTACCTGTTCGGCGGCGCTGGTATGGATCACCTCCTGGGCGGTTCCGGCAACGACTGGCTGCAAGGCGATGCGGGCAACGACGCGTTGGCGGGCGGCGAGGGCGATGACCGCCTCGACGGCGGCGACGGTAACGACGCGCTCGAGGGCGGTGCGGGCGACGACGTGCTGCAGGGCGACACCTTGCACACGCGGCTGGGCGCGCTCGGCAGCACGGTGTATACGACACGCGGCGGTGACGATGTACTCGACGGCGGCGACGGCAACGACATCCTCTACGGACTGGACGGCGCGGACGTGTTGTCCGGCGGTGCCGGCGATGATGACTTGTCAGGCGGCAACGAAGCCGACCTGTTGTTGGGCGGTGAAGGCAACGATCATCTGCGCGGCGATGCGGGCGGGCTCGACGGCAATACGCGCGGTGGCGACGACGTGCTCGACGGTGGCGCCGGTGCCGACATCATGGAAGGCGGGATCGGCAGCGATACGTACGTGGTGGATGACGCCACCGATCAGGTGATCGAGCGTGCGAGCAGCTTCGGTACGCAGGAAGGGATTGATCACGTATTCAGTTCGATCGACCACACCCTCCCGGCGAACGTCGAGAACCTAACGCTCACGGGCGCCGCGCCCTTGCGCGGCACGGGCAACACCTTGAATAACGTCATCCGCGGCAACGATGCCGCGAACGTTCTCGAGGGGCTCGGCGGCAACGATCAACTCGATGGCGGCGCCGGTGCCGACAGCATGGACGGTGGCGCCGGGGACGACCTGTTCGTGGTGGATGACGCCGGCGATCTCGTCATCGAGGGCGTCGATCAGGGCATCGACACGGTGCAGTCGTTCGTGAGCTACACGCTCGCCGCCAACGTCGAGAACCTGACGTTGACCGGCTCGGCGGCAATCGATGGCAACGGAAATGCGCTCGACAATATGTTCCGCGGCAACGGGGCTGCCAACACCTTCACGGGCGGAGACGGCAGCGATCGCTACCACTTCGGGCGCGGTGCGGGGCAGGATACGGTCGAAGACTTCTCGGTACTCGCCGGCCAAGTCGATGCGGTGGTGATGGCCGATGACGTGGCCCCGGCCCAGGTGTCGGTGTCCCGCGCGGGCGACGATCTGCAACTGCACATCGCGGGGACGACCGATACCTTGACGTTGCGCCGCTGGTTTGCCGATACGGCATCCAAAGTGGAGCAGGTGCGCTTTGCCAACGGCACAACCTGGGACATCTCGTATCTCGAAGCAAAGGCGGGTGAACCTGGCGGCAATGCGCCGCCGCAGGTGGCCGTTGCGTTGCCGGACGCCGTTTACGCCGAAGACTCCACGTTGGCGTACATGGTCCCGGCGAACACGTTCGCCGACCCCGATGCCGGCGATGTCCTGACCTACACCGCGCGTTCGGCCGACGGTTCCGGGCTTCCCGCCTGGCTCGCCTTCAACCCTGTCACCCGCACCTTCAGCGGCGCCCCCGGCAACGCTGAGGTCGGCACGGTCAGTCTGCGCGTCACGGCCACTGATCCGGGGGGGCTTACGGTATCCGATGTATTCGACCTGACCGTCAACAACGTCAACGACGCACCCGTACTGGCAACGGCGCTGGCCGATCAGGCGGCGACCGAGGACGCAGCGTTCACCTTCTCCGTCCCGGCCAACACGTTCTCCGACGTGGACGCCGGCGACACGCTGACGCTCGCCGCCAGCCTCGTCAGCGGCGGCGCGCTCCCGGCGTGGCTCACCTTTGACGCCGCCGCTGGCGCGTTTGCCGGCACCCCCGTCAACGGCGATGTCGGCACGCTCAGCGTTCAGGTCACGGCGACCGACGGCGCGGGCGCCACGACCAGCGACAACTTTACTCTGAGCGTCGCCAACACCAACGACGCACCGGTCCTGGCGCAGTCGCTTGCCGACCAGAGCACGGCCGAGGATGCGGCGCTGGCCTATGTTGTTCCAGCGGGTGCGTTTGCCGATGTGGATGTCGGCGACGCTCTCACGTTCTCGGCCGCGCTCGCCGATGGTTCGGCGCTGCCAGGATGGCTGGCATTCGACGCAGCCAGCCGCACGCTTGCCGGCACGCCGGGCAACGCGGAGGTCGGGACGCTGACGGTGAGGATCACCGCCATCGACGCTGCCGGTGCGACGGCGGCGGACACGTTCGACCTCACGGTCACCAACGTCAACGACGCGCCCGTTCTGGCGACCGCCATCGCTGATGCCGCCGCTGTCGAAGATGCCGCGTTCACCGTCACGCTCCCGGCTAGCACCTTCTCCGACGTGGACGCCGGCGACACGCTCACCTACCAGGCCACGGGCGCCGACGGGTCGGCGCTGCCGGCTTGGCTTGCATTCAACGCCATCACGCGCACCTTTGCCGGCACGCCGGTTAACGCCGATGTGGGCAGCGTCACGCTCAAAGTCGTGGCCACGGACGGCGCGGGTGCTGCCGCCAGCGGCACCTTTACGCTGAGCGTCGCCAACACCAACGACGCACCGGTCGTCGCCCAGCCGCTCGCAGACCAGACCACGGCAGAGGATGCGGCGCTGGCGTTCGTGGTTCCAGCGGGTGCGTTTGCCGATGTGGATGTCGGCGACGCTCTCACGTTCTCGGCCGCGCGGTCCGATGGTTCGGCGCTGCCGGGCTGGCTGGCGTTCGACGCAGTCAGCCGCACGCTGACCGGCACGCCGGGCAACGCGGAGGTCGGGACGCTGACGGTGCGGATCACCGCCATCGACGCTGCCGGTGCGACGACGGCGGATACCTTCGACCTTACGGTCACGAACGTCAACGACGCCCCCGTTCTGGCGAGCGCCATCGCTGATGCCGCCGCTGTCGAGGACGCCGCCTTCAGCCTCACCCTCGCGCCCGGCACCTTTGCCGACGTGGACGCCGGCGACACGCTCACCTACCAAGCCACACGCGCCGACGGGTCGGCGCTGCCGGCTTGGCTTGCGTTCAACGCCATCACGCACACCTTTGCCGGCACGCCGATTAACGCCGATGTGGGCAGCATCACACTCATGGTCGTGGCCACTGACGCTGCGGGCGCTGCCGCCAGCGGGGTCTTCAATCTCTCGGTGGCGAACGTGAACGATGCTCCGGTGCTGGCGAGTGCCGTGCCGGACCAGGCAGCGGTCGCCGGCACTGGCTTCAGCTTCCAGTTCGCCGCCGGCACTTTCACCGATCCGGACGCGGGGGACAGCCTGTCTTACACGACGGCACTGGTGGCCGGCGGCATGTTGCCCGCCTGGCTGGCGTTCAACGCGGCGGCGCGTACCTTTGAGGGCACGCCCGCACCCGGTGATGCGGGGGAGATGCTGATCCGCCTGACCGCCACCGACACCAGCGGCGTTGCTGCCACCGATGACTTCAGGCTGACCGTGCAGGGTCTGGTCAGCGGCGTCACGCTGATCGGCACGCCCGGTAACGATGCGCTCACCGGCGGCAACGGGGACGACACGCTGGACGGCCTGACGGGGGCGGACCTGCTGTCGGGCAGCGATGGCAACGACCGCTTCCTGTTCGCGCGGGATGCCGCGTGGACCGGGGGTTTTGTCGCCCGCAATGTCGGCAGCCCCGGCAACCCCGGCACCAACCGCAATGCCGCCATCACGGGCAAGCAGCGCTCGCATGACGTGTTCCTGGGGGGCGCGGGCTACGACACGCTCGCTGGCACGGCGGCGGACGACGCGGTTTTCCTCGATGATTTGTACAGCCCCTTCTACGCCAACAGCAAACGCGCCCGGTTGGACGGCATCGAGCGCATCGTGACGGGCGAGGGCAACGATGTGGTGGACCTCACCAGCACGCGCTACGCGTACGGCGACGTGACCATCGAAGGGGGTGCGGGCAATGACGTGCTGTGGGCCTCCAGCGGCAACGATGTGCTGTATGGCGAAGCGGGCAACGACGATCTGTTCGGCGGCGCCGGGCAGGATTTCCTCGTCGGCGGTGAGGGCAACGACAGCCTGAACGGCGATCGCGGCAATGACCTGCTGGAAGGTGATGCCGGCAACGACACGCTGACCGACAGCGCGGGCGCGAACCTCCTGTATGCGGGGGCGGGCAACGACAGCCTGACCGGCGGGGCCGGCAAGGAACTGCTGATCGGTGGCGCGGGCAACGACACGCTGAACGTGGGCACCGGGCGCGACCTGATCGCCTTCAGCCGCGGCGACGGGCTGGACACGCTGACGGCAACGAACCAGCCCGGTAGCGCCACCGCCGTGTCGCTCGGCGGGGGCATCGCCTATACGGACCTGTACTTGAAGAAGTCCGGCAACCACCTCGTGCTGGAGACCGGGGCCGGCGAAGGCCTTGTCCTGCAGAGCTGGTACGCGGGCAGCGGTAACCGGCGCGGTGTGGATCGCCTGCAGGTGGTGGCCGAGGCGATGGCGGACTTCGATCAGGCGGGTGCCGACCCGCTGAAGGATGACCGTATCGAGACCTTCGACTTCAAGGCGCTGGTGCAGAAGTTCGATCAGGCCCGGGCCGCGAACCCTGTGCTGAACCGTTGGGCGGTGACCGATGCGTTGCTCAGCGCCCACCTGGGCGGCAGTGACACCGAGGCGTTGGGCGGCGACCTGGCCTATCGCTACGGGCTTGCCGGCACGCTCGCGGGGATCGGCACCGGGTCCGCGCAAGGCATCCTTGCCGACAGCCGCTTCGGGAATGCTGCGCAGGACCTGCAACCGCTCGCGGGGTTACAGGAAGGGCTGGTCAAGCTGGGATAGCCATGCATATCATAAAATGGCATAAAATAAAAAAAATGACATATTTTATCGTTTATGCCATTAACGGAGTAATACGACAATGAGCGGAAATCACGTGAAGATCGGGCAGAACGGCCGGCTGGTGCTGCCGGCGGCGATCCGCCGCCTGGCGGGTCTCAAGGTCGGCGACGAAGTGGTCATGCACGTGGAAAACGGCGAGGTCCGGCTGATGGCGGTGCAGCAGGCCATTCGGCGGGCGCAGGAAGTGTGCAAAGAATATCTCCCCAAGGGTAAATCGATGGTCGGCGAATTGATCGCGGAGCGTAGGCGCGAGGCACCGCGTGAGTAGGTGTGTGCTGGATGCGTCAGCCCTGCTGGCGTTGCTGTTCGACGAACCCGGCGCCAATGCCGTCGCGACTGCTTTGGCGGAAGGCGAGGCGGTAATGAGCGCGGTGAATTATGGTGAAACTGTTGCCCGCCTGGCGGCGGTGGGAATGCAGGATCGTACGATCCGGAGCGTCCTCGAGCCGTTGAAAGTGGACATCGTGCCGCTGGACCGGCCGGCCGCAATGGCCGCGGGATTGCTTTATCCGCAGACCAAAAAGCTCGGCTTGTCGCTTGGCGACCGGTATTGCCTTGCCTTGGCGAAGTCTCTGAATGTACCCGCCATGACGGCCGACCGGGCCTGGGCCGCTTTGAAAATTGATGTAAGCATCAAAGTCATCCGATGATCGCTGCAGGTTGAACGTTAAGGAGCCACGATGAACGTCACAGACGATGCTGCTTCCCGTTACACGCCCGCCGACCGCTGGGATTTCGAGCAGCCCGGGGCCGCCACCGAACACCGCCCGGCGTCGCCGTACCCGCGCTTCGTGCTCTACGCGCTGCTCGCCCTGTTCGGCGTGATGCTGGTCTGGGCGATCGTCGGCCGGCTCGACATCGTGGCGGTGGCGCCGGGCAAGCTGGTGCCCCAAAGCTACCTGAAGGTGGTGCAGCCGGCGGAGTCGGGCATCGTGAAGGAAATTCTCGTGCGCGAGGGCGATGCCGTCGCCGAAGGGCAGGTGCTCATGCGCATGGACACCCGGCTGTCGGAAGCGGACCAGCGGACGCTCGCCAACGAACTGCATCTGCGGCGCTTGCAACTGCGCCGCATCGACGCCGAACTGGCGGGACAGCCGATGGTGCGCGGCGCCGATGAGCCGGCGGCGTTGTTCGCGCAGGTGGATGCGCAGGCGCGTGCGCGCGGGTTGGCCTATCAGGACGCCCTTGGCGCCGAGAAGGCCGCGCTGGCGAAGACGCGCCACGATCTCAACGCGGCGGCCGAGACCGAGGCCAAGCTCCAGCAGACAGTACCCCTCTACCGCGAGCAGGAGGAAGCCTGGCGCAAGCTCACGAACGAGGGCTTCGCGGGCAAGCTCTACCTCAACGAACGCCAGCGCCAGCGCATCGAGAACGAGCAGGATCTGAAAACCCAGCAGAACGCCGTGTCGTCCCTGCGCGCCGCGGTCGAGCAGTCGGAGAAGCGCCTCGCGCAGACCGGTTCTCACTACCGTCAGCAGTTGCAGAACGAGCGCGTGGAGGCGGCGGGGCAGCTCGCGAAGCTCGAGCAGGAGTGGGACAAACACCAGCACCGGCACGGTTTCCTCGAACTGAAGGCGCCGCAGGCGGGAACGGTGAAGGACCTCGCCACGCATACGCCCGGCACGGTCGTGCAACCAGGCACGATCCTGCTGACGGTAGTGCCGCAGGGCGAGCCGTTGTTGGCGGAAGTGTGGGTGTCCAGCACGGATGCGGGATTCGTCACCACCGGGCAACCCGTGCGCGTGAAGCTGACGGCGTTTCCGTTCCAGAAGTACGGCATGGTCGAGGGGCGGGTGCAGCATGTCAGCGCCGATGCCACCGACCGGCAGGACAAGGACTCCATCGGCAAGAGTGCCGCGGCCAGCCCGGATGCGGGCCTTCATTTCCGGGCGCTGGTGGAACTGACGGCGCCGCTGATGGGTACGCAAGGCGCAACGCTGCGGCTCACGCCCGGCATGCAGGCGTCCGCCGAGATCGTGCTGGGTACCCGCAGCGTCATGGAGTACCTGCTGTCGCCGGTGCAGAGAACGGTGCACGAGGCGGGGCGGGAGCGGTAAACAGGATTTCGACCAGGGAGAAACGCATGAAATCTATCGTATGGATAGTGCTGCTTCTGTTCGCGCTGCCGGCGAACGCGCAGCAGGTCTACAAGTGGAAGGACGACAAGGGGCGGTGGCAGTTCACGGATACACCGCCGCCGACTTCCGGCGCCGAGAAGACGAATATTCATAACCGTCCGAACCGCGCACAGGAGGCTGCGGCCGCCGAAGCCGCTGCTGCACCCCCGGGCGCACCCCCGGCCCCACCCGCCGCCGCAGCCAAAGCGCCTGCGCAGCCTGCCAATCAGGACGAAGGCACGCGTTTGAAGTTCGAGGGCGCTGCACGCGAAGGCAAGGTGATGATGGGCATGAACCCGGATCAGGTGAAGCGCGCGATAGGCGCCCCAACGGAGACCGACATGGGGTCTGAAGCTGGTGGCCAGGTGGAAGTCTGGAAGTACGGTAAGGCAGCGGAAGGCGTCCCATCGTTGGTTGTTTTCCTGAACGGGCGGGTGGCGCGGATTTCGACGGCCCGGGAGTTTGCGACAGGGGCACCCAGGCAGGCTCCCGGGAAACCCGATGCGGGCTCGTCTCAACAGGCGTCAAACAAGGCCCAGTGCGATCGCTACAAGTCGGAGATGGAAAGCCTTCGATCGTCCGGCCGGGCAGGGTATGGCGACACTGGCGTTGGGGACGCTCAACGGGAACGGCAACGCCGGCTTTCGAACGATATGCGATCGGCGGGCTGCAGCAACTGGTGAAGAGGGGCGTGGGATCAGCGCATGGCATTCGGTTTCGGTTACCCTTATCCAATGCGATCGAAAAAGATGCGATGGATCAGCCTGGCGCTGGTGGCATTTGTGCCCGCCTGCGGTTCACTTCCCACTGACAGTGGCTTCCGCGCGACCCTGAACCAGTATTACGGGGCCAGCATCGGCGCAGTGGAGGACCGATTTGGCAAGCCGGATCTGGTGGAGAAGAAGCCGGACGGCAACACGACCTATCTCTGGCGCCGCATCCATACGGTGGTGACGCCCTTTCACAAGGGCGAGGAAGTCACCGAGCCCAAGGTGACGAAAGTGCGGGTGTACGGGGCGAACGTGCAGGAGACCAAGGTCTCGGGCTGGCCGTACGGGCGGCAGACCGCGGACGCGAACCGCGATACGGAGTTCTGTTTCTTTGTGTTTGAAACAGGAACGAATCAGCGCGTGATCGGTTACGAATACTGGGGCAATTTCTGCCGGCTGACGCCTCCGGCGGCCGCACCCGCCACGAAGTAGTGTTGGTATAGTCCGCCCATGCTGCCCATTCCAGACCTCGACCGTTTGTTGATTGCCGCGGACCACGCGTTGCGCACGGTGTTTGCCGTCCCGGTGCCGGAGCGTGCGAATCCGGCCGCGGCAGTGCCCGAAGATGCCGAGGCTTTGCCCGAGTCCGAGCGGGCGCACGTGGCCCGGTTGATGCGTGTGAATCACACGGGGGAAGTCTGCGCGCAGGCGCTGTATCACGGGCAGGCGCTGGCTGCGAAAACGCCCGAACTCAAGGCCGGCCTGGACCGCGCCGCGCGGGAGGAGGCCGACCATCTGGCGTGGACGGCGGAACGTATCGCGGAGCTGGGCGGACGGCCGAGCCTGCTTAATCCGGTGTGGTACGCGGGTTCGTTTGTGATGGGCGCGCTGGCCGGGCTGGCGGGCGACCGCTGGAACCTGGGCTTTCTGGCGGAGACGGAGCGGCAGGTGGAGCGCCATCTGGACGGCCACATCGCGCAGGTGCCGGTGTCCGACCAGCGCTCGCACGCAATCCTCGACCAAATGAAGCGCGACGAGGCGGGGCACGCGGTCTACGCCGAGCAACAAGGGGCGGCCGAGTTACCGCCGCCTATCAAAGCCGGGATGAAACTCGTTTCGCAGGCCATGACCCGAACAGCGTATTGGATATGACGCACTGCTTGTTTGCTTTCCCGGGGACGCTGCGCGCGCATGGCTGAAGTGCGGGATGTTGCAACCGGGGTTCTGCAAGACCACGGCATCGATCTTGATTTCAGCATTGTCGAGATTGGTGCGAGACCCATCTCGGCGCCAGAGCCATTTCATATTCTTCCGCATATTTTTCCCCGCTCGCGTATTCATGCGTTCGAGCTGGATGTTGCGTTGTGCGAGAAGTTGAACGCGACCGCGCCAGAGTGGATGAAGTATTACTCGACGGCTCTCGCGGGCGCCAAGGGCAAGCGGCGGGTCTATGAAACGGCACACCCGATGTGCAGTTCATTGTATGAACCGCAGGAGTTTTGGTGCGATAACTTCCACAACCTTGATGTGATGCGGCTGAAATCCACGGCCGAGATCGACGTCGGGACGCTGGATGATTTCGCCCGGGAACACGCGTTGGGCCGCCTGGATCTGATGAAGATCGACGTGCAGGGCGCGGAGCTGGAGATTCTTCAGGGCGGCGCGGAAGCCACCTCCGATCTCGTGGCAATCGTCACCGAGGTGGAGTTCGTACCTTTGTATAAGGACCAGCCGCTGTTCGCGGACGTGGATGCTTACCTGCGTGGGCGCGGGTTCATGATGCACAAGTTTTTGGGTTTCGGCGGCCGGTCAGCGCAGTCCCTGATGGTCGGTAAAGCGCCTGATAAGTGTGTGCAGTTCATGTGGGCAGACGCGCTTTACGTGCGCAACCTGATGAACGCGGAACGGCTGTCGGACGAGGATTTGTACCGATTGGCGGTGATCTTCGATCTGTACGAAAGCCCGGACATGGCGCACTGGGCGTTTCAGCAGGTGGATAACCGGCGCGGTAGCCAGCTGGCTGCGGCATTCGCGAAGCAGATCGCCGCTTAAGCAGGCGATCCGGCGGCGTCGCCGTCAGGCGTCGCGGATTTCGAAGTCGTGCGTGATGGTGGCGGTCTTCGCCAGCATGATGGAAGCCGAGCAGTATTTCTCCGCCGAGAGGTGAATCGCGCGTTCCACCTGGGCGGGTTTCAAGGCCTTGCCCGTCACCGTGAAGTGGAAGTGGATCTTGGTGAACACCTTGGGGTCGTCTTCGGCGCGCTCGGCGTCGATGTCCACCACGCAGTCGGTGACGTCCGCACGGCCCTTCTTGAGGATGTGCACCACGTCGTAGGCGGCGCAGCCGCCGGTGCCGATCAGCACGGTTTCCATCGGGCGTGGCCCGAGATTGCGACCGCCGCCTTCAGGCGCGCCGTCCATGACCAGCGCGTGTCCGCTGCCGGATTCGCCGACGAAGGCGACGTCTTCAAGCCATTTGATGCGCGCTTTCATGCGGAAGGCTCCTCAGCGGAGCGCGAATTTTAGCCGATACCATGCGATGCCCAGCCACTCGCGCAGCGCCATGCAGGAATCGGCAAACGCGGGGGCGGAAGGTACCCAGGCCAGCACGCCGTAAGCGGGGATGCCGGTCAGTCCGGTGGGTGCTGCGATGACTTTGAACCCGGCCCGCTGAAATGCAGCCTGCGCGCGCGGCATGTGCCAGCCGTGGGTGACGAGCAGGATGTGATCGACACCCAGCGGTGCGAGGAGGGCGTAACTCGCGCGCGCATTATCTTCGGTGGTGTTCGAGGCGCTTTCGACCCAGCGTGCGTCGACCCCGAAGTCGGTCGCGAGCGAGGCCTTCATGACCACGGCTTCCGGCAAAGTTTGGCCAGTCGGGTTGCCGCCGGATACAAGGATGGGTTTGTTTAGCCGGCGGTGCAGATGGGCGGCATATCGGACTCGTTCCAGGGTAAAGGAACTGACGGTATCTCCGCCGAACTCCGGCGCCTTGACGCGTACGCCGCCTCCAAGGACTACGATTGCCTGTCCGGCGACGGCCTGTGCAGAGCCCAGCGGGGCGCCTTCCAGTGACAGTTTGAGGCGGCTGCCGACCGCCGGGAAGGTCAACGCCAGCAGAATGAGCCAGGCGATCCCGGCCACTGTAAGGCCCAGCCTGCGGCGCCGGCGGGCGATCCAGGCGCCTAAAGCCAGCGCCAGCAGCAAGGCCAAAGGGGGCAGCAAGGCCGATTCGAGGAGCCGGGTGACGAGCAAACTGGTGTTCACGGGACCGCCAGCCGTAGGGCTTCTGGGTTTGACAGAGCGCGAAAAACAATAATAAAATCCGCGCCTTTCTTCACGTCCCCCCGATTTCCGCGCGGGCCTTGTTTTAAGTCACGCGGACCGGAAAAAGCCATGAAAACGTTTGTAGCGAAAAACGAGACCGTGCAGCGCGACTGGTTTGTCGTCGATGCCTCTAACAAAGTGCTGGGCCGGCTCGCCGCCGGTCTCGCGCACCGCCTGCGCGGCAAGCACAAGCCGGAATTCACGCCGCATGTGGACACCGGCGATTATATCGTCGTGCTCAATGCCGATAAGCTGCGGGTGACCGGCAACAAGGCCACGCAGAAGACCTACTACCGCCACACGACCTACCCGGGCGGTATCCGCAGCAACACGTTCGAGAAGCTGCACGCGAAGCATCCCGACCGCGTGCTTGAGATGGCGGTCAAGGGCATGCTGCCCAAGGGCCCGCTCGGCTACGCGATGCTGAAGAAGCTGAAGGTCTACGCCGGCACGGCGCACCCGCATACGGCGCAGCAGCCCAAAGCGCTGGATATCTAAGAACACAGAGGCAAGCAATGGCAGTCCGCCAGCAACAACCCCAACCCCAATACAAATACGGCACCGGCCGCCGCAAGACTGCGGTGGCGCGCGTGTTCCTGAAGCCCGGCAAGGGCGACATCATCGTCAATGACAAGCCGATCGACGAGTTTTTCTCGCGCGAAACCGGCCGCATGGTGGTGCGTCAGCCGCTAGTGCTGACCGACAATCTGAGCGCCTTCGACATCCTGATCAACGTGGACGGCGGTGGCGAGAGCGGCCAAGCCGGCGCGGTGCGTCATGGCATCACGCGCGCGCTGATCGACCACAATCCGGAGTTGAAGGCGGTCCTCAAGAAGGCCGGCCTTGTGACCCGGGATGCGCGCGAAGTCGAGCGTAAAAAGGTGGGTTTCCACAAAGCGCGGCGGCGCAAGCAGTTCTCCAAGCGCTAAGTCCGAAGCAAGCTTTGCAAAGCCGCCCACGGGCGGCTTTGTTGTTTCTGGAACCAATGTTTAATTCCGGTTACGAACCGGTTGGTAACAGGCAGGGGGTGCGCGATGGCACGCGGGACCGGCAAGACGGGCAAGTCGATCAAGGTCGGGGTGGTGGGCGGCACCGGGTACACCGGTGTCGAGCTGCTGCGTATTGTGGCGCAGCACCCGCAGTGCGAGCTGGTGGCGATTACGTCGCGGGACCAGGCCGGTACGCCGGTGGCGGCGATGTTCCCGAACCTCCGCGGACACGTGACCCTGCCGTTCGTTACGCCTGCCGAGGCCAAGCTCTCGGCATGCGACGTGGTGTTCTTTGCGACTCCCAACGGTATCGCGATGAAGGAAGCGCGCCCGCTGGTGGATGCCGGCGTGCGGGTCATCGACATCGCGGCAGACTTCCGGATCCGTGACGTCGCGGTCTGGGAGAAGGTGTACGGCATGACCCACGCCTGCCCCGAGCTCGTTGCCGAGGCAATTTACGGACTGCCGGAAGTGAACCGGACCCAGATCAAGACTGCGCGCGTGCTGGCCAATCCGGGCTGTTACCCCACGGCCACGCAACTGGGCTTTCTGCCGCTGGTGGAAGCCGGCATCGTCGATCTCGATCATCTGATCGCGGACACCAAGTCCGGCGTGAGCGGCGCCGGCCGCAAAGCCGAGACCAATATTCTTTTTTCCGAGGCTGCCGATAGCTTCAAGGCGTACGGCGTGCCGGGACACCGACACCAGCCGGAGATCGCGCAAGGCCTCGCGCGCGCGGCAGGCAAGCCGGTGGGACTTACGTTCGTGCCGCACCTGACGCCGATGATCCGCGGCATCCATGCGACGCTCTACGCGCGCCTGACCACCGACACCTCCGCGGCCGATCTGCAGGCCCTGTTCGAGAAGCGGTATCGGGAGGAGCCTTTTGTCGACGTGATGCCGGCGGGCAGCCACCCGGAAACGCGCAGCACGCGCGGCGCCAATGTGTGCCGGATTGCGGTGCACCGTCCACAGGGACGCGACATCGTGGTCGTGCTGTCAGTCATCGACAATCTGGTCAAGGGCGCTGCCGGCCAGGCCGTGCAGAACATGAACCTGATGTTCGGGTTGCCGGAGACCACGGCGCTCGAAGCGATCGCGCTGTTGCCGTGACCCTCTGGCGGCGCCTCAAGCGCTTGTTTGGCATCGACGCGCCGCGCATGTCCGTGCGCGCGGCGGTGCCGTGGTACTGGCGCGTGCTGATCGGGATCGTGCTGGCGGTGCTGATCATCGTCCTCGCGCGATACACCTATAACTTCGGCCGTCGTTTCGCCGGCTTCGACCATACCGAGGCCGAAGCGGAGGTGACCCGGCTCACCGATCAACTTGAGCGGCAGCGTGCTGAGCTCGAGACGCTGCGCGGGAAAGTCGCCGGCAGCGATCGGCAGCTGCAGATGGAACGGGCGACGTTCGATGACGTGAAGAAGCAGGTCAAGGCCCTGACCGGCGAAAACGCCACCCTGAAGGAAGACCTCGCGTTCTTTCAGACGCTGATGCCGTCCGGCGGGAAGGAGGGCGGGGTCACCATCAATCGCTTCGAGGTCACGCAAACGCAGCCCGGAGAGTACCGTTACCGGCTTCTGATCATGCAGACGGGCACCCGGACCAAGGATTTTCAGGGCCGCTTGCAATTTGCCGTCAATGTGCAGCAGGATAGCAAGCGCGCGGTGATGACCCTGCCTGCCGAAGGGGAAAATGCCGAGCAAAAGGCGTTCCGGCTGAATTTCCGGTTTTACCAGCGGGTGGAAGGTACTTTCCGCGTTGCGCCGGACGCGGAAGTCAAAACCATGCAGCTGAGAGTGTTTGAAAATGGCGTCGCCGAGCCGCGGCTGACGCAAAATGCAAACATTTCGTGAAGCACAGACCGTATTGAGGGAGTCGTTGCCATGTTCATGAAGAAACAGCCCAGCAAGCCGCAGAACCGCATCGATTGTCTGATCGGCGCCGGCACGACCATTGAAGGCAACATTACTTTCAGCGGCGGTTTGCGCGTGGACGGGCACGTGCGCGGCAATGTGCTCGCCCTGGAGGAAAAGCCGGGCACGCTGGTGCTCTCGGAACAAGCCCGCATTGAGGGCGAAATCCGTGTTTCGCACGTGGTGATCAACGGCACCGTAGTGGGCCCGGTGCACTCTGCCGAATATGTCGAGCTTCAGCCCAAGGCGAATGTCACCGGCGACGTTTATTACAAAAAGCTCGAAATCCACCTCGGGGCGGTCGTACAGGGCCGCCTGGTGCATGATGGCGAGGCTAAAGGCGAAAAAGTGGTGCCGTTCAAGCCCGCCGTGGTGGAGTCTTGAGGGGACGGCGGTTCACCCCCATATTGGTGCATACTCAGCGCAATACAGCCTGGAGACAGACATGAACGCGATGACCGAAATGCCGGCGCCCCTGGTCTTCACCGACGCCGCAGCTGGCAAGGTGAAGCAGTTGATCGACGAAGAAGGCAATACGGAGTTGAAGCTCCGGGTATTCGTGACCGGTGGCGGCTGCTCGGGTTTCCAGTATGGCTTCACGTTCGACGAAGCGGTGAATGATGACGATACCGCCTTGGAAAAGAACGGCGTCAAACTGTTAATCGACCCGATGAGCTTGCAGTATCTGATGGGCGCCGAGATCGACTACCAGACCAGCGTCGAGGGCGAGCAGTTCGTGATCAAGAATCCGAACGCGACCAGCACTTGCGGTTGTGGCTCTTCGTTTTCCGCGTGAACGGCATTACCGCATAAAAAAAGGACGCCAACAGGTGTCCTTTTTTTCGTCTGCGTCTCCGGCTACGCGGGGTAAATCGCCCCCAGCACACGCGGTCCGCGTGCTCCCGTTACGTCGGGGAGATTGCCGGACTCCCCGGCGAGCGTGCGTTGTGCAAGCCAGGCGAAGGCCAGGGCTTCGACATGCTCTGGCGCAACTCCGAGGGCCTCGGTCGTACCAACTCGCCGCGGCGCAAGCAAGGTCGCGAGGCGGGACAAGAGGGCTGTGTTCCGGGCGCCGCCGCCGCAGAGCCATACTGACTTCGCGCCTGCACACTGTCGGCTGACGGCCTCGGCGATGCCGCGTGCGGTTAATTCCAGCAAAGTGGCCTGCACATCCTGAGGGCGCTCGCTGCCGACCAAATGCCCGCGCACCCATTCCAGATTGAACTGTTCGCGGCCGGCGCTTTTCGGCGGCGTTGCGCTGAAGAACGGGTGAGACAGGAGACTCTGCAGCAACGCGGGCAGCATGCGCCCGGTGGCGGCCCAGGCGCCATGGCGGTCGTAGGCTTCGTCGCGCTGCGCGGCGATCCATCCGTCCATCAGTGCATTGCCGGGACCGCAGTCGAAACCGGTCACCGCGCCACTCGCCGGCAGATTCGTGACGTTCGCGATGCCGCCGACATTCACGATCGCGCGGTGCTCATCGGACGACCCGAACACACAGGCGTGGAATGCGGGAACTAGCGGCGCGCCCTGGCCGCCCGCAGCGATATCACGGGTGCGGAAATCACATACCGTGGTGATGCCCGTGAGTTCGGCAAGCCATGCGCCGCTGACGACTTGCACGGTGTAGCCGGCCTCGGGCCGATGGCGGATGGTCTGTCCGTGACAGCCGATCGCGCGTATCAACTGGGGCCCTACACCCGCGCGCACCAGTGTGCGGGCAATGCCGTCTGCGTAAACGCGCGACAGGGCGATGGCAGCAAGCGCGGCGCGGTGTAGCTCATCCTTCGCCGGCACATTCAGCGCGAGCAGTATCGCACGCAGGTCGGGATCGAAAGGAATGTGGTCGGTGGCGATGATGCGCGGGGCACCTGACACGCAATCGGCAAGCACGGCATCCACGCCGTCCAGACTGGTTCCGGACATCAGCCCGACGAATAGCGCGGGCACGGGAGGGAAAGCGCTCAGTCGAGCGCCGCGACGGTCAGCCCCCGGATCGAGGCCAGCCGTTCCGCGAGAGGCAGCGAGCGCTCGTCAAACGCCCGCTTTAACTGGGGCGCGATGGGTGGCGCCTCGGGCAGCGCCATGCGCAGCGGATTCTGGTGCACGTCGTTGATGCGGAATTCGTAGTGCAGATGTGGTCCGGTGGCAAGGCCGGTCATGCCGACATAGCCTATGGTTTCACCCTGGGACACGCGGCGGCCCTTCGTAATGCCTTTGCCGAAGCCGGACAGGTGACCGTACCAGGTGGTGAACTTGCCCTGATGGCGTAGCACCACCAGATTGCCGTAGCCGCCCTGACGGCCGGCGATATCGACCACGCCGTCACTGGTTGCGCGCACGCGGGTGCCCACCGGCGCGCCGTAGTCGATGCCCTTGTGGGCACGCCACTGCTGAAGCACGGGATGAAAGCGCATCGAGAAGCCGGAGGTCACCCGCGAAAACTCCAAAGGCGAGCGCAGAAAGGCCTTGCGCAGGCTCTTGCCGTCGAAGCCGTAGTAGCCCCACTGTCCGTCGGCGTGCTGGAACTGCACTGCCTGATAGGTCTTGCCCTGGTTCACGAACTCGGCGGCCAGGATGCGGCCGGTCCGCACGGTATCGCCGGCATGTACCAGTGTTTCGTAAATGACGCTGAAACGGTCGCCCTTGCGCAGATCCTTGTGGAAGTCGACGTCGCCGGAAAAGATCTCGGCGAGCTGGATGGCCACGGCGTCAGGGAGATTCACGCTTTCGGCGGCGGCAAACAGGGAACTCCGGATTTCGGCTGACCGCAATTCCACGCGCGTCTCGAGTTGCGCGGGGACTTCCTTCAGCTCGATCCCGCGCTCGGTGCGGTCCAGCATGAACAGTTCGCTGCCGTTCAGGTAGCGCATGGACACCAGTCGGCCGTCTGGCGCCGTGGTAGCGCGGACGATCTTTCCCGGCACCAGGTTCCGCACGGCTTTCGCCTCGCGGGCAGAGCGGGCCGCAAGGATCGCTTCGGGATCATCCACCTTCAGTCGGGACAGCAGGGCTGCGATCGTATCGCCGCGCTGAATCCGCTCTTCCCGCACAAAGGGCTGGGAGGGCGCGGCGGACAGCGTTACCACCGGCAGAACCAGCGGTTCCACCACCAGGCGAACCTCGACGGGCGCGCTGACCGAAACCGGCGCCACGGCAAATGCCGCTACCGCGCCAAATCCGCAGCCAGCAAGACCGGCAAGCCACCACGGCCAGCGGCGTTCGTTAGGGACGTTCGGAACTTCAGCCATCCGATGCGGTAAAATCACTTTTTGTTTGATTTGCCGGGGCTTTTTCCGGTTGCCGGGCCGAACTTTAGCAGAAACCCGGGCCGCGGCAAGCTCTGGCCCCGCGGCTGTCCGGACCCCGCCATATGACCTCATATCAGGACACCCTTCCGATTATCCGGCGCGGCAGCGAAGAGCTGCTGGTCGAGCAGGAACTCGTCGAAAGGCTCAAGCGTGGCCGCCCCTTGCGCGTGAAGGCGGGGTTCGACCCGACCGCGCCCGACCTGCATCTTGGCCACACCGTGCTGCTCAACAAGATGCGGCAGTTGCAGGATCTCGGGCATCACGTGATCTTCCTCATCGGAGATTTCACGGGACTGATTGGGGATCCTACGGGCAAAAATGCCACCCGGCCGCCGCTTACACGCGAGGAAATCGCCCGTAACGCTGAAACCTACTCGGCGCAGGTGTTCAAGATCCTCGACCGCGATAAAACCGAAGTCGCATTCAATTCCGCATGGATGGACAAGATGAGTGCGGCGGACGTGGTGCGGCTCGCGGCCCGCTACAACGTGGCGCGTATGCTAGAGCGGGACGATTTCTCGAAGCGCTACCGCAGCGGCCAGTCCATCGCCATCCATGAATTCCTGTATCCGCTGGTGCAAGGCTACGACTCGGTGGCGCTGAAAGCGGACCTCGAGCTCGGCGGTACCGACCAGAAATTCAACCTGCTCGTCGGGCGAGAGTTGCAGAAGGATTACGGTCAGCCGCCGCAATGCGTGCTTACGATGCCGCTGCTGGAAGGGCTGGACGGCGTCAACAAGATGTCGAAATCACTGGGGAATTACATCGGCATCACCGATGCGCCGAACGACATGTTCGGCAAGTTGATGTCGGTGTCCGATACCCTGATGTGGCGATACATCGAGCTGCTGTCTTTCGAGTCACTGGACACCATCCGCGAATGGCGGGCCGCAGTGGAAGCGGGACGCAATCCGCGCGACATCAAGGTGACCTTCGCACAGGAAATTGTTGCGCGCTTCCATACGCGTGCTGCCGCCGAACGCGCGCTCGCCGATTTCGAGGCGCGCTTCAAACAGGGTGAGATCCCGGACGATATTCCGGAGGTGCGAGTCACCGCCAAGGACGCTGAAATCGCGATTCCACAGGTATTGAAAGCGGCAGGCCTGACCGCGAGCACGTCGGAAGCGCTGCGGATGATCGAGCAAGGCGGTGTGCGGCTGGATGGCGGGAAAGTGAGCGACAGAACGCTGCGCTTGAAGCGCGGCCAGACGGTTGTTTTGCAGGTGGGCAAGCGTAAATTTGCCCGCGTGACACTGGATTAAGGACCCCGGAGAACCGTAGCCCATAAGGGTTTGGCGGGGCTGGAGAAAAATCGCGCAAAAAGTCTTGACTCGTTTGTTCCTGGCCGTATAATGGCCGGCTTCGCGCAGCCTTCCTGGCTGTGCCTGTTCTTTAAAAATTTACAGCCGATAGGTGTGGGCGCTTGGGGTGCAGGGTGCTCCGAGCCCAATCCTGATTTAGGTCAGGATCGAGCCGGGGTGTCATAGACACAAGTGCTCACACGGAAATGTTTTAAGTCAGGCTCTGCCTGGTTGCCAGCTTCCTTAGGGAGGCAGGTAATCGTGCAGGGTGTTGATTCCGTTTGAGCAGAAGTAACTTTGCATTAAACGAAGGATTAAACTGAAGAGTTTGATCCTGGCTCAGATTGAACGCTGGCGGCATGCCTTACACATGCAAGTCGAACGCGAAAGCGGGGGCAACTCCGCAAGTAGAGTGGCGAACGGGTGAGTAATGCATCGGAACGTGCCCAGTCGTGGGGGATAACCAGTCGAAAGACTGGCTAATACCGCATGAGACCTGAGGGTGAAAGCAGGGGATCCGCAAGGACCTTGCGCGACTGGAGCGGCCGATGCCGGATTAGCTAGTTGGTGGGGTAAAAGCCCACCAAGGCGACGATCCGTAGCTGGTCTGAGAGGACGATCAGCCACACTGGAACTGAGACACGGTCCAGACTCCTACGGGAGGCAGCAGTGGGGAATTTTGGACAATGGGCGCAAGCCTGATCC
>Ga0163144_10004901_pt1 | contig 29974 bp, 24 predicted proteins | sample OliLak19BULKMAT1_FD_123175 | JGI IMG/M metagenome (GOLD analysis project Ga0163144, IMG submission 123175) | Freshwater microbial mat bacterial communities from Lake Vanda, McMurdo Dry Valleys, Antarctica - Oligotrophic Lake LV.19.BULKMAT1 | ecosystem: Environmental > Aquatic > Freshwater >...
CGACGCCGGCGCTTCTTGGCCGGTGCGGTGGCCGCAGGGCTGGTGCCATCGGCGGCGGCGGGGCTCGCGCCGTCGGCGGCGGTGGCGTCAGGCGCGGCGCTGGGCACGGTCGCGGTGGCCGGCGCGGCATCGGCGCTCCGGCTGCTGCGACCGTTGCCGGACGAGCGGCGCGAGCGCCCCCCACGTCGGCCGCGGCGATCGTCGTCGGTCTGGACCGGACGGGGCACGTGCTCGTACACGCCGTGGTCGAAGTTCGGGAGGATGATGCGCGGCAACGTCGCGCCGATCGCCTTCTCGATGGACAGCAGCTCGTCTTCCTCCTCGGGAGCGACGAAGGTCAGCACTTCACCGACGGCGCCAGCGCGTGCGGTCCGTCCGCCACGGTGGATGTAATCGTCGGGAGAAAACGGCACGTCGAAGTTGACGACGTGGGAAATGCCTTCGACGTCGATGCCGCGCGCCGCGACGTCGGTCGCGATCATCACGGGATACTCACCGCGACGGAATGCTTCGAGCGCTGCGATGCGATCCTCTTGGCGGCGATCGGAGTGGATGCTGGTGGCCGGCACGGCGCCGCGCGTGACCGCACGCGCCAAGCGGTCGGCGTCGACCTTGCGCTTCACGAACACCAGCACCGAGCGCCACTGCTGGCGCTGGATCAGTGTGGTGAGGAGCGCGGTCTTCCGACCCTGGGCGACCGGATAGACGCTCTGCACGATGCCGCTCGCCGGACGCTGCGGGCCGCCGATCAAGATCGGCACGGGATCGTTCAGGATGTCGTTGGCGAGCTCGCGAATTTCCGGGGCCATCGTCGCCGAGAACATCAACGTCTGCCGCTCTTCGGGCAGCGCCCGCAGGATGCGACGAATGTCCGGCAGGAACCCCATGTCGAGCATGCGATCGGCTTCGTCGAGCACGAGCACTTCGACGGACTTCAGGTCGACGTAGTCGAAGCGCATGTGATCGAGCAGCCGACCCGGTGTCGCGACGACGATCTCGGCACCGGCGCGCAGCGCCCGCTCCTGCGGCCGCATGTCGACGCCACCCACCACCGACACCGCCGTCAGGCCGACGTGGTAGCCGATTGCGAGCGCTTGCTCGTCGATCTGCATCGCGAGCTCGCGGGTCGGCGACAGGATGAGGGCGCGGCAAATGTTGCGCGGCCCGGTGTTGAGGCGTTGCAAAATCGGCAGCAAAAACGCGGCGGTCTTGCCGGTTCCCGTCGAGGCGCAGCCGATCAGGTCGCGACCGGCGAGGGCTATCGGAATGGACTCGGCCTGGATGGGCGTCGGCCGCGTGTACCCCATGTCGGCCACCGCTTCGGTGAGCGCCGGGATCAGAGCAAAATCATTGAAGGACGTCGTCATAGGACCCAACGAGGGGTTATCTGACGAAAGACGTTCCTGAGCAAACGGTCAGTCCGGTGGTGTCTCAGTCTGTTCGCTGTCTGTGGTGAGCGGTGTCGCCGGTGGGTGGGTCAGGGTGTGCTCCTACGGTCGCCGGGTTTCCGCCACCCAGCGCCTACAACCCGCCGGTGCCTCTCTGGCCTGGGCACACGCGAGCTGCGGCTCCCCGGAGTACACCCTGACCCACCCACCGGCGAGGCATCGAAACGAGAACACTCGGGCACTCGACTCGCACTCGGGAACCAAAGGCTCCATGAAAATTGAATGAGGAGCAGCCGGCGGGCGGGTTGGGGATGGCTCCGGGGAGCGCCAGCTCGCGTGTGCGCAGGCCATGGAGGCAGCGGCAGGTTGTACGCGCTGGGTGTCAGCGACCGCGCGACCGTAGGAGCCAGCCCCGACCCGCCAGCCGGCTGCCACCAACGCTACCGCGAGAATCGAAGTGAGACAGAACCGTCAGTCCGTGGACGTTGACCCCCCGAGAAGCGCGACGTAGGGAATCGCCGATGGGACTCGTGGCACTGGCCGGCATGAATCACGTCTCATTTCCGGTGCGCGATCTCGATCGCGCGGTGCATTTCTACCGCGACGTGCTCGGACTCGAGGCGCTGCCGCGCCCCGACCTGCCCTTCCCCGGTGCCTGGCTCGGCCATCGCGACATCCAGGTGCACCTGATCGTTCCGCCCGAGGGCGCGCCGCTCGGATCCCCGCCGCCGACGCTGAATCCGCTCGGTGGTCACGTCGCGTTCGCGATCGACGATTACGACGCCGTGGTCGCGGCGCTGCACGCCGCCGGCATCGAGACGCTCGAGGCGGGGAGCACGGTCGGCCAGCTCTGGGTGCGCGACCCCGACGGTCATTTGATCGAGCTGATCGCGCTCCGCGGCGACCGCCGCTAGAAGGGCCTCATGCCGCTCCCTCGCCTCCTCGACGTCGCGTCCTCCATGTTCACGACGGTGAGCCGCCTCGGGGCGGGGGTCCAAGCCCGCCGGCCGGCGCACCGACCGGAGAAACCGCTCGAGCTCTACGAGTTCGAGGGCTGCCCGTTTTGCCGCAAGGTCCGCGACGCGCTCACGGAGCTCGACCTCGAAGTCATGGTCTACCCCTGCCCGCACAACGGCATCGTGCATCGGCCGAAGGCGATCGAGCTGGGCGGCAAGTCGCAGTTCCCGTACCTGGTCGATCCCAATACCGGCACGCGCATGTACGAGTCGGACGACATCATCGCCTACCTCTTCAAGACTTACGGCGGGCGGGAACCCGGCATGCTCCTCCGCGGCACGTTCGCGACCGCGAGCTCGATGCTGGCGTCGGCGTTTCGGCCGACCGGTGGCACCCAGGCCCACGGCTCGCGTCAGCCCGCCAAGCCTCTCGAGCTCTGGAGCTTCGAGGCCAGCCCGTTCTGCCGGATCGCGCGCGAAGCGCTCTGCGAGCTCGAGCTACCGTACCTGCTGCACAACGTCGGCAAGGACAGCGCCGGCCGGCCCGCCCTCGTGGCCCGCGCGGGCAAGATGATGGTGCCCTACCTCGTCGACCCGAACACCGGCCGCGAGATGTTCGAGTCCGCCGAGATTCGCCAGTACCTCTACGCGACGTACGGCGCCTGACGCACCGGCGGTGATCGGTCCGCCGTCGTCGCGTCAGCCGTCGAGCGAGAGCGGATCCAGCTCGTCGAGGTAGTGCTCGATCGCCGCCACGGAGAGCTGCCCACTCCGGAGCGCTTCCCACGAGATGAACGCGCACTGCCAGGCCCTGGCACGGAGCGGAATCCGCTCCGCCTCGCGCTGGGCGCGTGCCGCGAGCTTGTCGTCCGCGAGGCTCGCCGCGGCGCGCTCCTCGAACGCACGGATGGCCTCCCAGTGCTCGCTGGCGCTGCGGCCGCGAAAGACGAAGTCGACGAGCGTCGCCAGCATCAAGATCGTACCGACCTCCGCGCGCGCCGACAGCGCGAGGGCCTCCACGCGAACCGTCAGCTCCCGGCCCGGCGATGCGGACGACCCGTCCCCGAGCGACGGCGGCACGAGCGCCAGGAGGTGCACCGCGATCTCGTCGCGCAGATGCGGCCCCAAGGACTCGAGCCACTCGACGAAGCTCTGGAGCGGCGTCTTGCGGATCTGAACGAGGAGGCCGAGCGGGACGTCGCGCGGATGGCGCTCGTCCGCGCGGCCGCCCGCGACGACGCGGAGGCGGGGATGACGCACGGACGGCGCGTCGATCACCGCGCACCCCGTCGGCGGCGCGGACGCGTTTTCAGCACCTTGCCGAGACGCACGCGCGCCGTTCGCTGGGCACGAGGTACGAGCACTCGTTCCCGCTGCCACCCCAACTGTCCGCCCTGGACCGCATTGCCCACCCCACCTCCAATCCACCAACCCGGACGGAGTCATAAGGAATTTCACGCCCCTTGGCGAGTCGGGCAGGCCCGTGAACGACGGCACCCTGCGGCGAGCACGCTCGTTCACGACAACAGCGGCGTGACCGCGGGCCCGGTCAGAGCAGCGGATCGACGTTTTCAGGCGGGCGGCCGAGCACCGCCCGCTTCCCGTCTTTGATGACGATCGGACGCTCGATCAGGATCGGGTTCGCGACCATGGCCGCGAGGAGCTTTTGCGGATCGTTGACCTTGGCGAGGCCGAGCTCGGCATACACCGGCTCTTTCGTACGCATGAGCTGGCGCGGATCGTCGAAGCCGAGGAGCGTCACGATCTCTTGCAGCCGCGTCTTGGTGGGCGGCGCGGTCAGGTACTCGATGACGACCGGCTCGATGCCGGCGTCGGTCAAGCGCGCGAGCGTCTGCCGCGACTTTCCGCAGCGGGGATTGTGGAGGATCTCGAAGCGCGCCATCGCGGCCGAGGGTGCAGTCGTCGTCGTACGGAGTCAACTCGTGACGTCCGGCCTTGCCCGAACGACGCACGCTTGCCATGACGCCCGCATGGCCGACACGAGCGCAATCGGAGACCTGGACGCAACCGGACAAGCCGACGCCGTCCGCCGTGGTGACGTCTCGCCGCGGGAGCTCGTCGACGAGGCGATTCGCCGCATCGAGCGGGTGAATCCGCAGCTGAACGCCGTCATCCACGAGCATTTCGCGCGCGCCCGCGCCGAAGCCGACGGCCCGCTGCCCGACGGCCCGTTGCGCGGCGTGCCCTTTCTCTTGAAGGATCTCGCCTCCGGCATCCGGAAGGGCGATCCCGTCCACTGGGGTACGCGTTTCCTTCGCGACGCGAAGTACTGCGCGCCCGTGACGTCGCACCTGGTCGAGAAATTCATGCAGGCCGGGCTCGTCATCGTCGGCCGCACCAACGTGCCCGAGCTCGGCGCCTGGACGACCACGGAACCCGACGCCTACGGCCCAACCCGCAACCCGTGGAACCTGGCGCACTCGAGCGGCGGATCGAGCGGTGGCGCCGCGTCGGCCGTCGCCGCGCGCATGGTCGGCGCCGCGCACGCGAGCGACGGCGGCGGCTCGATTCGCATTCCGGCGAGCGAGTGCGGCCTGGTCGGTCTGAAGCCGTCGCGCGGACGCGTCTCGCTGGGACCGGCTGCCGGCGAGATGTGGGCCGGGCTCGCGATCGAGCTCGCCGTCACGCGCTCGATGCGCGACACGGCCGCGCTGCTCGACGCGGTCGCGGGTCCGATGCCGGGCGATCCGTACGGCGCCGCGCCGCCGCTCCGGCCCTACCTCCAGGAAGTCGGCGCCCCGTGCGAGCCGCTCCGCATCGGCTTGCTGCCGACGAGCCCCCTCGTACCGATCCACGCCGACTGCACGACGGCCGTCGAAAATGCCGGACGGCTGCTCGCCCGCCTCGGTCATCACGTCGAGATCGCGCATCCGGCCGCCCTCGAAGAGCCCGCGCTCACGCAAGCCGGGCTCCGGGTGATCGCGACGTCGCAGGCCCGTGAGATCGCGCAATTCGAGGAGGTGCTCGGCCGAACGCTCGGTCCGGCGGACATGGACGCGGACAATTGGGCGATCACCGTCGAAGGCCGCAAAGTGAGCGGCAGCGACTACCTCGCCGCGGTCGAGAGCCTGCATGCCTGGAACCGACGCGTGGCGAGCTTCTGGTCGGGCGGCTTCGATCTGCTCGTGACCCCAACCATTCCGATGCCGCCGCCGCTGCTCGGCGAGCAGACCCCCGATCCCGCGAACCCGCTCGCCGCCTGGTCGAAAGCCGGCGCGATGGTGGCGTTCACGGTGCCGTTCAATGTGACGGGTCAGCCGGCGATGTCGCTGCCGCTCCATTGGAACGACGCGGGCCTCCCGATCGGCGTGCAATTCGTCGCGGCGTTCGGACGCGAGGATCTGCTGATTCGGGTCGGGGCGCAGCTCGAGCGCGAAGTCCTGTGGGGCGAGCGCCGTCCGTCGGTCTGCGCGTGACGCCGGCCTGATGCGCACGCGGGTCTGCGATCTCCTCGGCATCGACGCGCCGATCCTCCAGGCCGGCATGTCGACGTTCACCTCCGCCGAGCTGGTCGCGGCGGTCTCGAATGCCGGCGGGCTCGGCATCCTGGGTGCCTTGCTTCGTCCGCCCGACCAGCTCCGCGCCGAGATCCAACGCATCCGGACCCTCACGACGCGCCCCTTCGGCGTGAACCACGTGCTCGCGCACCTCGATCCGACCGCGCTCGACGTCACGTTCGAGGAACGCGTGCCGGTGCTGTCGCTCGCGTGGGGCGATCCGGGTCCGCTGGTCACGCGCGCGCATGCCGTGGGCGTACGCGTCGTGCACCAGGTGCCGACAGCCGCCGACGCCGCGCAGGCGGCCGCGGCCGGCGTCGACGTCATCGTCGGACAAGGGACGGACGGCGGCGGACACGTCGGCTTCGTCGGCACGTTGCCGCTCTTGCCGGCCGTCGTCGACGCGGCGGGCGGCGTCCCCGTGCTGGCCGCGGGCGGGATCGCCGATGGCCGCGGGCTCGCGGCCGCGCTGGCGCTCGGCGCCGAGGGCGTCCTCATGGGCACGCGTTTTCTCGCGACGCCGGAGGCACCGATCCCGGACGGCTGGCGCCAGCTCATCGTCGACTCGGCCGAGAGCACGACCATCCGCACTGCGGCATTCGACCGCGCGCTCACGATGCCGTGGCCGGGCGCCGAGGTGCGCGCCATTCGCAACCAGTTCCTCACGGATTGGTCCGAACGTGCCGACGAAGCCGGAGCGCATGCCGCCGAGCTCGCCCCCCGCCTCATGGACGCGCTCCGCGCCGGCGACTGCGCGACCTTCCCGCCGATGGCCGGCCAGAGCTGCGGCGTGATTCGCGAGATCCTGCCGGCCGGCGAGGTCGTGCGCCGCACGGTCGAAGAGGCGGAGGCGGCACTCCGCCGCCTCGCCCGTTTCATCTAGCGCCTGTCGTCGCGCGCTCCGCGGCCGTCACCACTTCGCGTAGTGATCCTCGCAGAAGCCGAGCATGCGCTCGATGACGATGCGCTCGCCGTCGGCCGTCGTGAGCGTGCCGTCGAAGCGGCCGAAGAGCTGGCGGAAGTTGGTGGCGAGGATCACGGCGTTCAGGCGCTCGACGTGCATCCCCTCCGGCACGAAGTCGAGGGCAACCCGGCCGTCGGCGGAGCGCACCCGCCACGGCCGCATCAGGTCGCGCTGGTCGTACTCGAACGTGACCGTGTCGACCTTGTGCAGCCGGCCGTCGACCCAGAAGCAGTTCTCAGTGACGCTCGTCTCGTTGACCCCGCACGACACGTTCAGGCCGGCGATCCGGCCGTCGGCCGTGCGGCCCGCGAGGCACGCCCAGTTCCAGAACGTCTCGGCGCGCATGAAGCCGGCGCTCCAGTCGTGGTGGCCGTGGATGTCGAGCGTGCCGAGCTCGTAGGTCACGTTTTCCCAGCGCAGCGTGCCGCGCATGGCGAGGCCGGCGGTCTTTCGCGCATAGACCCAGCCGGTCGCGCCGGCGCGGGTACAGAGGCGCATCGGCTCCATCAGCGGCGTCTCCTCGTCGAACGTCGCGGCGATGGTGATGGGTCCGGCGGTGACGTCGAGCCGACGCGTCCGCGGCGTCGCGTCGGCGTGCATGGCGAAGCGGGCACCGCCCGCCGTGAACGACGTGGTGCCGACTTCCGGCGTGTCGACGCAGTGGATGCCGACGCCGAGCGGACGCTTCACGCTGTGCTCGACGCGGCGGCGCGTCGTCGGATCGTAGCAATAGACGAACGCGGTGCTGACCCAGCGCGTGTCGATGATGGCGCAGCCGAAGATCAAGCGGTCCGACAGCCCGCCGAGAAATTGGAACTGATGGAAGCCGAAATGGCGAGCGAGCGCGCCGCGCGGCTTGCCGAAGGGATCGCGCAGGACGTAGTCGCGGTGATTCACCTCGTCGACGACGGTCGGGAAGATGCCGAGACGGACCGTGCCGTCCGGGTTGATCAGGCGCGTCGTCATGGCGTCAGCTGAGCTGGAGCTGCGGCACGTCGGCCTTGGCGTACGTGTGCTTCTCCTTCACGAGCCCGCCCTCGACGTGCAGCAGATCGAGGCCGCGCCAGCCCCGCGTCATCCCGTCGCGCTCGAGGGTGCACATCCAGCGGATCATCGCCTTGCCGGCGGCCGCGTCGACGAAGAGATCTTCGGTCACGAACCGCATCGTGCCGTAGTCACCGCGGAACTGCGGCACGAACGCCGCGCGGATGGCCGCCTTCCCAATGGCACACGCGCCGTTGAACTGGTCGTACACCGCGTCGTCGGCCAGGAACGCCATCACGGCGTCGAGATCCTCGCGATTGAAGGCGTCGGTGAAGCGGATCACCAGATCGGCGAGCTCGGCATGGGAGAGAGTGGGTGCGGACACGGCGACCTCCTGAGCGGCGCCGCGTCTTTGGCTCACTCGCCGAGGAGATGCAAGGCGAGCTCGCGGCTGTGGCCGGTAGCGCGATGCTCGAAGACGTAGACCGCCTGCCAGGTGCCGAGCGCGAGCGCGCCGTCGAGGATCGGGATCGAGAGCTGGGTGGCGGTGAGCGCGGCGCGGATGTGCGCGGGCATGTCGTCGGGGCCTTCGGCGGTGTGCCGGTACAATCGATCGTCCTCCGGAACGATTCTCCGGAAAAACGTGTCGAGATCGCGCAGCACGTCGGAATCGGCGTTCTCCTGCACGACGAGCGAGGCCGAGGTGTGGCGGATGAAGACCGTGAGGAGGCCGCTCCGCACGCCCTGCTGCTCGACCCAGGCCCGCAGCTCGCGCGTCACGTCGTAGAGGCCGGCGCCGCGCGTCCGGGTCGTCATGCGATGGGTCGCCTGCCGCATGGGGGATCCATACCGCACGCGGTCGCGGGACACAGCCGGCGACTTGCGACCGCCCCGAACGCCGCGCTATCGCGGACGGCATGGATGCTCCTGCGCGCGTGAGCGGAGCCGCGACCCGGCAACTCGCAGCGAGCCGGCGTCCCCGGTCGTCGCCGCGGCATTACGGCGCCGCCGTCGCGATCGTGCTGGTTGCCGCGGGCGTACGCCTCGCCCTGACGCCGCTCTTCGGCGAGCAACTGCCCTTCCTGACGCTCTACCCCGCCGTCGCCATCGCGGCGTGGTACGGGGGCTTCGCGCCCGGGATGCTCGCGACGGCGCTCGCGGCCGTGCTCGTCTCGTTCGCGCTTCCCGGTTCCGATCCATCGCCGGTCAGCGGCCTCGCGTATTGGGTCGCCCTCGGGTTCTTCGTGGGGATGAACGTCGTGGTCGCGTCGTTGGCCGAGCAGCTGCACCACGCGCGCTGGGCGGCGGCCGAAACCCTCGCCGCGGTCGAACGCAGCGACACCCGCGCCCGCGGCCTCTTCGAGTCGAAGATCATCGGGATCCTCTTCTGGGGGGCGGACGGCAGCATCGGCGACGCCAACGAGGCGTTCCTCGGCATCGCGGGCTGTACCCGCGAGGATCTCCGGGCCGGGCGTGTCAGTTGGCGCGAGTTGGTCGCCCCCGACTGCTTGGAGCTCCACGTCGCGGCGGTGCGGGAGATCCAGGCGCGCGGCGAGTGCGATCCGTTCGACTCCGCGATCGTGCGCGCCGACGGCGTGCGGGTGCCGGTCTTCTGCGGCGGGGTCGCGCTCGACGCGACCGGCTCGCAGGGCGTGACGTTCGTCCTCGACATGACCGAGAGCCGGCGGACGCGCGAGGCGCTGCGCGAAAGCGAAGTCCGCTATCGTATGCTCTTCGAGGACTCGCCGATCGCGCTCCTGGAAGAGGATTGGAGCGACGTGAAGCGCCACCTGTTGGCGCTGGTGCCCGACCCGGCACAGTTGCCCGCGTACTTCGCGACGCACCGCGAGGAGCTCTGGGGCTGCGTGCGCCGCCTGCGCGTGCTCAACGTCAATCGGGTCGCCCTCGACCTCCTCGGGCTGCCCGACGCGCGCGCGCTCGAGGAGGACGTCGGCCAGTTCCTGGCCATGAATGCGAGCGCGGCCAGCGCGCAGGCGGTCGTCGACCTCGTGCTCCAGGGCAGCCGTTCCCGCTTCGAGCAAACCCTGATCACCGCGACCGGCGAGCACCGTGCCATGCTCGTGCAAATGAGCCCACTGCCCGGACACGAGACGTCGCTCGCGCGCGTCATGATCTCGCTCGTCGACATCTCCGAGCGGAAACAAGTCGAAGCCGAGCGCGAGCAGGTGCTCGCCTTCACCGATCGCGCCCGCCAAGAAGCCGAGTCGGCCAACCGCGCCAAGGACGAGTTCCTCGCGACCATCTCCCACGAGCTCCGGACGCCACTCTCGCCGATCCTCGCCTGGGCCCGCATGCTGCGCGAAGGCCTGCTCGACGACACCCGCACCCACCATGCGTACGAGGTGATCGAGCGCTCGGCGCGCACGCAGGCCCAGCTGATCGAGGACCTGCTCGACGTGTCGCGCATCATGGCCGGCAAAATGCGGCTCGAGGTGCGGCCCGTGACGCTCGCGCCGATCCTCGAGCGCGCCATCGAGGTGATCCGGCCGTCGGCGGATGCGAAGGGGCTCCGTCTGCAGATGATCCTCGACTCCGAAGCGGGCGCGGTGCTCGGCGACGACGGGCGCCTGCAGCAAGTCGTGTGGAACCTGCTCGCCAATGCGGTCAAGTTCACGCCGAAAGGCGGGCGCGTGCAGCTCGGGCTGCAGCGCGTCGACTCGCACGTCGAGATCGTGGTGTCCGACACCGGCGACGGCATGGAGCCGGACTTCGTCCCCCACGTCTTCGAGCGCTTCCGGCAGGCCGACGCGTCGACGACGCGGCCGCAGAGCGGGCTCGGGCTCGGCCTCGCGATCGTCCGCCACATCGTCGAGGCCCACGGCGGCAGCGTCCATGCCGAGAGTCCCGGGCGCGGCGGCGGCTCGACCTTCATCGTAAAGCTGCCGCTCATGGTGGCCCGGACGAAGGCGGACGACAGCCGGCGCCATCCCACCGACGGCCCCGTCGTCGACACGAGCCTCCCCCGTCTCGACGGGACGCGCATTCTCGTCGTCGACGACGAGGCCGACGCGAGCGAGGTCGTGGCCGAGCTGCTGGCCACCCAAGGTGCCGAGGTGCGGCGCGCCCACTCCGCGGAGGCCGCACGCGCGCTCCTGGACGAGTGGCGCCCGAGCCTGATCGTGAGCGACGTCGGCATGCCGGGCGAGGACGGCTATGCGTTCATTGCGCGCTGGCGCACGGAGGCCGGCGACGCCGCCCGCATTCCGGCCGTCGCCCTCACCGCCTACGCGGGCCGCACCGACAAGATCCGCCTGCTCTCGGCCGGGTTCGACGCGCACGTCCCGAAGCCGCTCGATCCCGCCGAGCTGCTGACGGTGCTCGCGACCCTCGCCCGCTCGGTCCGCTCCATTTGAGCCGACGGGCCGCTGAACCAGCCGAAATGAATTGACAGAGTCGGCGGCCCTCGTGTTACACGCAGGGGCCCGCGACGCCGCCTTCCGGCTCGCCCGATTCGCGTCTCCGACGCACGAGGCCCCACGCATGAATCTTCGACGATCGCCCTTTCTACGGTCGCTCTATCTATTGATCCTGACGGTGGTCGTCGGCACGGGGGCGCTGGCGCACGCCGCCAGCATCGAGACCGACAAGGACGACTACACACCCGGCGAGACCGTCGTCATGTTCGGCTCCGGATGGGAGCCCTTCGAAACGGTCGAGCTCGTGCTGCAGCAGACGCCCGGTACGTTCGACGACCGCGTGTTCATCACCGTCGCCAACGCGGACGGCGACATCCTCGACGACACGTTCCAGGTCGAGTGGCACCACTACCACGCGAGCTTTCTCCTGATCGCGACGGGGCAGTCGTCGGGCTTCCGCGCCGAGACGTCGTTCACCGACGGCATCCTCGCCGAGTCGATCGATGCGATCGGCGACAGCATCACGCGCGGCTTCAACGCCAACTCGTGCGCCTACGGCGACCAGGTCGCCTTCAACTTTGCGACCGGCGACAACCACGGCACGGGCTACTGCTCGAGCGGCAGCGACTCCACTTTCAGCCATGCCGAGCGCCTGGAGTGCGCCAAACCCGGCGAGATCATCAACCTGAACGACGCCGCGAGCGGCGGCACGATGCGCGGCGACTTCGCGGCGCAATCGGCGACGGCGCGCGCGAACCTGAGCGGCGCGACCGGCCCGCGCTACGTCACGGTCTTCATGGGACACAACGACCTCTGCAGCAACACCGAGGACAAGACCGGCAACGGCTGCGGCGGCGACCAGGATCCCAATAACTACTGCCGCACCACCAACACCGCGTTCGAGCGCGAGCTCCGCGAGGGCATGGATCATCTGATCCAGATCCCGTCGTCGCGCATTCTCGTCTCCGCCTTGGTGCGCGTCTCCGAGCTCTGCAACTTCGGCTCGAAGAACAGCTGCGGGCTCGGCTTCGGCACCAACTGCAGCTTCTTCTGGCAGAACCTGACGACGATCTTCGGCGCCGGCGGCGTCTGCCACTCGCTCACCGCCGACTGCTCGAGCGCGCGCCGCATCGACATGTACAACACGACCGTCGCCTACAACGCCATCCTGGAAGCGGTGGCGGCGGAGTACGCGGCGCTTCCGGCCGGCGGCACGTCGGCAACCGGGGCCGTGAAGTCGCCCGACGTCGGCATCCGCTACGTCGAGGCGCCGTTCCACTACAAGTTCGCGAGCGGCGACATCTCGTGTTGCGATTGTTTCCACCCCGGCGTCAGCGGCCAGACGAAGCTCGCCGAGGGCACCTATCAAGGCGTCCAGTGCAGCGCGGCCAGCCCGTGCTGCGCGCCGTCGGCCGACCCGCTGACGAACGCGTCGTGCTCGGTCGCCGACGAGACGACCTTCTACCCGGGCGGATTCTGGGCGGGGAATCCGTGCGGCAACGGCGTCGTCGAGCCGGGCGAGCAATGCGATCTCGGCGTCGGCAACGGCCTCCCCGGCGCGTGTTGCCTCGGGAGCTGCCAGTTCGCGACCCCGAGCGTCGTCTGCCGTGCCGGCGCCGGCGTATGCGATCCGGCGGAAACGTGCACGGGTTCGAGCGCGACGTGCCCGGCGAACGCGTTCGCACCGACGAGCACCGTCTGTCGCGGATCGGTCGACGTCTGTGACGCGGCCGAGCACTGCACCGGCGCAGCGGCGAGCTGTCCCGCCGATGCCAAGAGCACGGCGGTCTGCCGCGCCGCTGCCGGCTCGTGCGACGTCGCCGAGTCTTGCGACGGCGTGAACAACGCGTGCCCCGACGAGGTCATCCGTCCGAGCGGCTTCACCTGTCGCGCCGCCGCGGGCGTCTGCGATCTCGCGGAGACCTGCAACGGCACGTCGACCGCGTGTCCCGTCGACGCCAAGAGCAGCGCCGTCTGCCGCGGCGCGAGCGGCGTGTGCGACGTCGGGGAGAGCTGCAACGGCAGCGCCAACGATTGCCCCGCCGACACGTTCCAGCCGGCGAGCCACGTGTGCCGCGGCGCCGCCGGCGTCTGCGACGCCGCCGAGACCTGCACCGGCACGAGCGGCGCCTGCCCCACCGACGCCAAGAGCACTGCGGTCTGCCGTGCCAGCGCTGGCGGCTGCGACCCCGCTGAGACCTGCGACGGATCGAGCGACACCTGCCCCGCCGACACGCTCGCGACCAGCGGCACCGTGTGTCGCGCCGCGGCCGGCGTCTGCGACCTCGCCGAATCGTGTAGCGGCGCGGGGCCGGCTTGTCCGGCCGACGCCAAGAGCACCGCGGTCTGCCGCGCCAGCGCCGGTATCTGCGACCTCACCGAGAGCTGCAACGGCGTCGGCAATGGCTGCCCGACGGACGCCTTCGAGCCGACCACCGTCACCTGTCGCGGCGTGGCCGGCATCTGCGACGTCGCCGAGCATTGCAGCGGCAGCACCGCCACGTGCCCCACCGACTTCAAGAGCATCGCGGTCTGTCGCGCCAGCGCCGGCGCCTGCGACGTCACCGAGAGCTGCGACGGCAACGCCGACGCCTGTCCGGCCGACGCGTTCCAACCGAGCACGACCACGTGTCGCGCCGCCGTCGATCAGTGCGACCTCGCGGAGACCTGCACCGGCAGCACGGCGGCCTGCCCGTCGAACACCCTGCAGAGCGACGGCACCACCTGCGACGATGGCACCACGTGCACCATCCCCGACGTCTGCGTCGCGGGCGTCTGCCAGGGCAACGCGAACATCTGCGGCGACGGCGCGACCCAAGGCGGCTGCGGCGAGCAATGCGACGACGGCAACACCACGAGCGGCGATGGCTGCTCCTCGACCTGCCAGCTCGAAAACACCCCCGGCTGCAGCGCCGCGCCCGCCATCGATTGCCGCGCGCCGATCGCCTCGGCCGCCGCCCAGCTCTTCCTGCGGAGCGCGAGCATTCCCGCCAAGAACAACCTGCAGTGGAAGTGGTACCGCGGCGCAACGACGCCGAAGCCCGACTTCGGCAATCCCGCGATCGCGACGAGCTACCAGCTCTGTGTGTACGACGGCGCGTCCACCCTTCGCATGAGTCTCCCTCTCCCGGCCGGCGGCGTCTGCGGCGGCAAGCCGTGCTGGAAGGAAAACAGCGCTGGCTTTCAGTACGGCGACAAGACCGGCCTCCACGGCATCACGCGGCTCGTCCTCAAGAGCGGCACCGTCCCCGGTAAGGCGAAGATCCAGATCAAGGGCCGCGGCACGAACCTCGGACTCCCGCTACTGCCGCTCACGCAAGCCGTGACGGTGCAGCTGCGGAACAGCGCCGGGAGCTGCTTCGGCGCGGTCTACAGCGCGCCCGCGCTTCGCAATCAGAGCGATCAGTTCAAGGACAAGTCGGACTAGCGCGCCGTTGATTCCTTGAGGGCGGCGAGCACGGCGGTCGCCTTCGCGCGCAGCGCCGGCGACGGCGCGCGCGCGGCGAGCATCGCCATCCACTCCTCCGCCGCACCCTCGACCGCGGTCGCCCGGAGCATGCGTGCGAGGGTGGCATCGTCGACGGGGACGAGCGTCGAGAGATAGGCCGCCTCGATCGCCGCGTCGCGCACGAACGCGGCGAGCGCGACCTCGCGCGCCGCGGCGCGAACGTTGGTGCGATGCTCCAACGTCACCGCATGGAGGACGCGGCCGACCGCCGGCGTGCTGCTGCCGAGCGCGCGTCGGAGCGGGCCCGACACCGCGACGGGCTGCTGCAGCAGCACCGCCTGCGCCTCCTCGTCGGCGAGCGGGGCACGGGCCGCGCCGGACGGTCGCGGCGACGGCGGCGGCGCCGTGCCGCGCGCCAGCAGGTCGATCGTGCGGATCGTGCCGTCGGCGCCGTACGTCAGCATGAAGCTCTCGGCCCCGAGGATTCTCGTCAGGCCGTCGGAGAGCGGCACGGCCGTGAAGTCGAACGAGGCCGTCCGTGACGGCATCGCCCCGCGCATGGTGGCCCCCGTGACGGCGGCGATCTGCCCGAGCAGGCGATCGATCGGCGCATCGGTCGCGCGCACCGTGAGGCGGCCGTCCTCGTAGCGCACGACGTCGGCAGCCGGATCGGCAGCCCCGGCCGATCGACCCATCAACGTGATCAGCACGAGCACGATCGCCGCGAGCCGCGTCATGGCCGCGACTCTAGCCAAGCACGGCAACCACTGCGAGTACGCGTTGACCGGTGTCGCGCCCGCGATCTACGGTCGCTGCACGATGGGCCTCACGACACTCGTGGTCGACGTCGCCGCCGCCGGCGATCCCACCTGCCGCGAAGGTGTCGACTTCCTCGTCGACTCGGGCGCCGTCTACTCGTTCGTGCCGCGCCCGGTACTCGAGCGTCTCGGCATCGCGCCACACGCGCGCCAGCGCTTCCGCCTGGCCGACGGCTCCACGATCGAGCGCGACCGCGGTGACGCGCTCTTCTTCTACGCCGGACGGCGCGGGGCGGCACCCGTGATCTTCGCCGAGCCCGGTGACGCCACCCTCCTCGGCGCCGTCACCCTGGAGTCGCTCGGCCTCGTCCTCGACGCCGTACGGCGCGATTTGCTGCCGTTGCCGATGATCATCGCCGGCGCGGTCGCCGCATGAACGCGACCGCCCTCAGTCGCCCCGATCCAGGAACGTGTCGCTGCGATTGACGCGCGCCGGCGCGGGGTAGTCGGCGCTCCAGCAGCCGCCCGCCGTGTTGGTGAGCTGCGCCGTCACGCTCGGGCCTTGTGTCAGCGGCAGCGCGCCCGCCGCGAGCCCGAGGTTGACGCCCGTCGCGTGCAGCGTCATCTGCGCCTTACCGGCCGTGCCGGCGCGGAGCTTCAGCTGCTTCACGCCGTCGTGCGCGAGCGCCTTGTCGGCGTACGTGAAGCCCTGGCTCGTCGCTTTCCAGCACGGTTTGCCGCCACACGTGCCGCCCGGTGGGACGGTGAGCGTCGACACGACCTGCGGCGTCCCGGCACTGCGGTCGTACACGCAGAACGTGTAGCCGGCGTCCTCGCTCACGGGGTTGCCGAGCTCGGCGAGCGCGGTCGCCGCGCCCTTCGTCCACTTCCACTTCAGCTGATCTTTCGTGTCGGGCGTCTTGTTCTTGATGGCGAGCTGCGCCTTGCCGGCAACAATCGGCGCGTGACAGCTCGCGGCGGGCACGGGACCGCTCGCGCACGGACCGGGTGGATCGACGACCCCCGCGCGACAGTCGGCGCGCACGTCTTCCGTGGTGTGGAGCTGGCCGGCGCGATCGGGGAACGTGCGCGCCGAGCGCAGATAGAAGCTGTAGCGGTCGCACCAGTCGGCATCGGCGAGGAGACGCGCATCGGCATCGCCATACCCGGGCTCGCCGACGCGCTTCAGCCAGCGATCCATCCACGCCAGCGAGTAATGCTCCGCCATCGGACGGCCCCAGCCGCCGAGACACGCGCCGCTCGACATGTCCGGGCACCACGACGTCGCCGGGAAGGTCGGGATCAGGCTCCACTCGAAATGCGTGCTGCCCTGGATGGTGAGCTCGTAGACCGGAATGCCGGCGGCCTTGTAGGCGGCGTACGCGGTCTTGTCGCTCTCGGGATCGGGGGGCGTCGTGAACGCGACGCCGCCGATGCCATACTCGCTGCTCTGGCCCATCGCGGGTACGCGGGGCGGACCGTCCTCGCTCAGGCCGAGACTGTCCCACGCCACGACGACGTCGACCGGGTTCGCGCCGCTGCCGTCGGGGAACGCGAAGCGACTGCCGGGATAGCCCTGGACCGCCGACACCCCCGACGCGCCGAGCGAGTGCCCGGCGATGCCGAGGCGATCGGGATCGATGCGATCGGCGAAAGGATTGGCCGCGGCGACGACCGTCGCGTAGGTGCCCGCGCACGTCACGTCGTGCGGATACGGGGCCGTCGCCGTCGAGCGGAAGAAATCGATGACGTTCACGAGGCCGCTGAAGAAGACCTCGGAGTTGATGTTGGTGCCTTGCTCGCCGGTCGGCGTCTGCAGGTCGGAGCGGCCCTGTCCGCGCGGATCGAAGGTGAGCACGACGTAGCCGGCGCGCACGAGCGCCTGCGCGAACCACCAGTAGAGCGGCTCGGTCGCCTGGATCGAGCCGTTCTCGATCACGACGCCGGGACGCCGCGGATCACCCGGCTGCCATCCGCGCGGCGCCCACACGCGGCCCGAGAGGCGCGCGCACCCTTCGTCGTAGAAGACGACTGGCACGACCTCGGCCTCGTTGTCGTAGAAGCTCGCGCCGTTCGGACCGGCAGCGACGGGGTAGCGCGTCGGATCACCGGCCGCGACCGAGCCCCACGTCGCGCTCACTGGCGTCACCGGCGAGTTGCCCGAGAGCGGGCTCAGCCACGACGGGTCGCTCAGTGCGCGCGCGAGCCACTCGTTCTGGTTGGCGATCCCTTGCGCATTCCAGACGGCCTCGAAGTCGAGGTTCGAGAGCTGCTCGGTCGGCGCTTCGGTGGTGCGGGCGTAGTTCGCGACCTCGCGCGCGGTCCACTCGGGTGTGTTCGGCGCGGGGCCTTCGGGAATGGCGTGGACGGTCGACGCAACGGCGAGAGCGATCAGCGTGGGGAGGAAGATTCTGCGCATGCCGTGTCGGCTAGCACGCGGCCCGTTCACGGTCGGTCCCCGATGGGGGTGAGCCCCCATCGGGAAAGTCGCGGTCAGTGACGCCGAAAGTCGGTGAGGGGGCGAGAGAGCAAGGACCCGCGGATTTACTCCGCGGTCCGAGGGCCCTCGGCGCATTGGGCGCGCAGCGCCCAAGCGCACGGGCCGAAATCGACTAATCCGCGCGGTCTTGGAACTTCACGGGCGAGCTGCTCGTGGCGGGCACGCTGAACACCGAGGCCCAGCACGTGCCGTCGCTCTGCTGGATCTGCACGGTGAGCGGCTGCACCAGCGTCGAGAAGTCGGGCATCGCGAGCGTCAAACCGCGTCCGGACAGCTGGATCTGCGCCTTGCCGGATGCACCTTCCTTGAGCGCCAGCTGGAGGCCGCCGTCGGGCGAGAGCTCCGCGTCCTTGTACTTGTACCCCTTCACGCCGTTGGCCCGCCAACACGACTTGGTGCCGCACGTACCGCCGGCGGGATGCGTGATCTCCAGCCGCAGCCCCGAGGCGTCGTAGAGACAGAATTGATAGTTGGTCGTCGTCGTCGGGGTGCCGTACTCGGCGAACGTCGTCCGTGCCCCGCGCAGCCACTTCCACTTGATCGAGTCCTTGAAGCCGCCGCGCTTCAGCAGCTGGAGCGTCGACTTGTTCGAGGTGATCGGCAGCCGACACGTCGTGAGCGGCGCCGGCGCGCACGCCAACCCCGCCTCCAGCGTACACGTCGCCGAGCAGCCGTCGTCCGGGTCGGTGTTGCCGTCGTCACAGGACTCACCGCAGCCCCCTTGCACGGCGCCGTCGCCGCACAGGTTCGAATCGCCGCTGCAGCTCCCCGCGACGCACTGATCGGCCACCGTGCACGCATTGGTGTCGTTGCAGCTGGTGCCGTCGGGTGCGGCGTCGTCGATCGGGCACGTGCCGCTCGCGCCGGTGCAGGTTTCGGCGACGTCACACTGGCCGGCGGCGGCGCGGCAGACGGTCGTGTTCGGCTCCATCGTGTCGGCCGGGCAATCGTCGTCGCTGCCGTTGCACGACTCGCTCGGGTCGCAGACGCCCGTGCCGGCGCGACACTCGGTCGTCCTCTTCGCGTCGGCGGGACAAGCCGGCGCGACGCCGTCGCAGTCTTCCTTGGGATCGCACACGCCACCGGAGGCGCGGCAGACCACGGTCGGCTGGGCGAGCGCGTCGGGCGGACAGCTCGGCGACGCGCCGGTGCACGTCTCGGCAAGATCACAGATGCCCGCGGCGCCGCGGCAGACGGTCGTGCTCGGCTCGACCGCGTCGGCGGGACACGCGGCGGCGCTGCCGGTGCAGTGCTCGGCGACGTCGCACGATCCCGCGGCCGAGCGGCACACCAGCGCGGTTGGTGCGAAGGCATTCGCCGGACAGCTCGACGCGCTGCCGTTGCAGCTTTCCCCTGGATCGCAGGGACCTGCCGACGGCCGGCACTCCGAGCCGTTCGATTGCAGGACGTCGGCGGGGCAGCTCGCGCTGCCACCGGTGCAGCTCTCCTCGATGTCGCAACCACCGGCCGCGGCACGGCACACTACGCCCGCGTTCCCGATCGTGTGCTGGCAGGCCGTCGCCGACCCGTTGCAGGCGTCGACCGTGCACGGCAGGCCGTCGCTCGTACACGGGAAGCCGTTGGCGCGCTTGTCGTCGGCCGGACACGCGGCGGCGAAACCCGTGCAGCTCTCCGCGACGTCGCACTCGCCCGCGGACGCGCGACACTGCGTGCCGCTCTGGAAATCGTCGGCGGGACACGCCGGGCTCGATCCCGTGCAGGTTTCGGCCGTGTCGCAGACCCCGGCCGACGCGCGACAGCTGGCGCCGTTGCTGCGATAGGTGCAGTTCGAGGCGCAACACGCGGTCGCGCTGCCGTTGGAGCCGGCGAGGTCGCAATCTTCCGTGTAGCCCGAGCCCGCGGGCGCGCTCACCGCGCCGTCGCCGCAGAGCGACGTCAGCGCGACCGTGACGAAGTGGCCGTCGAGGCTCACGTCGCGATTGTTGTCGCCGGGATACTGGCTCGCGCCGTTGCTGCCGTCGCGCGATTGGATGCCGAGTCGCAGCGCCGCTTCGTGCCCCGACGCCGCGGCGCTGAACGCGCTCGCCGTGAACTGGAAGCGCAGCGTGTGCGCGACCGGCGATCCGTTGCTGATGCCGAAGATGCGCGCCGTGGCGCTCTGGTTGACCGGCAGGTGACAGCTCGCCGACGAGCTCCCGCCGATCGAGCAGCTGCCCGGATCGGCGAGGTTCAGGGTGCCGGAGAGGACCGCGATGCCGCCCGTCCGGGTGCCGGTCACGGCGGAGATGTCGGCGCTACCGCCGGTGAGACCACCGTCGTAGACGACGTCGAGCTGCCCGAGCAGCTGCGTGCTCACGTCGAAGAAGTACGCCCCGGGCGCCGTCACGGTGAAGGAGATCGTGTAGTCGGACGTGAGCGACTCGGTCTTGTCGCCGCCGAACGCACCGGAGTCGCTCGACACCGTCGCCTTGTAGCGCACCGCGAACCCCGTCCCGCCGCTCGACTGCTGCACGACGGCGCTTTGCCGGTCCCAACTATTGTTGGCCCCGGTGCTGAGGTCGTCGGCAGTCGAGTTGCTCGTGAGCGACGGCGTGGAGAGCTGCGCCTGCGCAGGCACGGCGACAAGCGACAAAGCGAGAACGGCCAACGCGATGACGCGCATGGGACACGGGCGCATGAATCCTCCGGGGAAGCGGGCTGGGGACTGCGACGCGTACCCAACCCGCGCCCGGCCTGTCAACGCAATTCCCCCGTGGGTACAGTCTCCGTTCGATTCTCGCGGCAGCGGGCGTTGGTGGCAGCCGGCGGGCGGGTCGGGGATGGCTCCTACGGTCGCCGGGTTTCCGCCACCCAGCGCTTACTACCTGCCGCTGCCTCTCTGACCGCCGCACACGCGAGCTGCGGCTCCCCGGAGCCATCCCCGACCCGCCCGCCGGCTGCATCATCACTCACTCTCACGGCGCCGTTGGTTCGAGCGCGAGTCTGCGCGTCCGAGCGTTCTCGTTGTGATGCCTCGCCGGTGGGTGGGTCAGGGTGTGCTCCGGGGAGCCGCAGCTCGCGTGTGCGCCGGCCAGAGAGGCAGCGGCAGGTAGTAAGCGCTGGGTGGCGGAAACCCGGCGACCGTAGGAGCACGCCCTGACCCACCCACCGGCGACACCGCCAAAGGCCTCACGAACAGACCGAGACCGCACCCCCGTGGGCCGCATTGGACGCGCGTTGGGATGAACCTGACGATCTGGTACTGCACTCCCATGGAACCGAGCGCGGTGCGCGAAGGGGGCGTCGAGCGTCTTCGTCCCGGGTGGATGACGGTCCTCGCGGTGCTCTTTTTCGTTGCCTTCGCGGTGACTTTCGTGAGCGACCTGTTCATCCCGGCCGCGCGTGGCACCGAAGTCTGGCTCGGCTTCGAGCTCCACGGACCGCTGGCGATGGCGACCGCACCGCTGCACTGGGCGTGGTTCGCGCTCGCGGCCTGGGCGTTCTGGACGGGGCGGACGTGGATCGTGCCGTGGGCCGCGGGCTACCTGTTCTACGTCGCCGCCAGTCACGTGATCTGGAGCGTGGCGAGCCCGAACGGACGCGGCTGGCCGATCGGGCTCGTGCAAGCCGCCGTCTTCAGCGGCCTCGCTTACTTTCTGCTCTGCATCCACGAGCTCGAAGGACCGTCGCGCTGACGAGGAGCCGGTGATGGCCGACGCCACGACCGAGGAAATCCAGCAGCTCGTCGCCGCCCTCGATCGCGGGCGGCAGGCTTGGATCAGCGGCCAGCTCGAAACCACGGCGACCGAACACATGGCGCAGGCCGACGACATGATCGTCTACGGGCCGTTCGGCGGGGCAGCGGTGCCGGCACTTCCGGCGGTGCAGACGCGCATCGCCGCCCAGTTTCACGGCGGCACCGGACACACGGAGCTCGTGCGAGCGTTCGCCAACGGCGACCTGCTCGTGCTGGTCCTGCTCGAGCACAACACCGTCGATTTCGAAGGCCACCCCGCTCATCCCTGGACGCTCCGCACGACGCAGGTATTCCGGCGCGACGGCGTACGCTGGCTGCGCCTGCATCGCCACGCGGACCCGTTGGTGCAGCGCCGATCTCTCGACGCGACGCTCGCGCTGATGACCGAAGCGGTTCCATGAGCGACACCGACCTCCATCGCGTCGCGAACTGGGTGATCTCGCGCAGCCTCGACGGCGCTTCCGAGACCGAGCTCCTCGAAGGGATCTGCGACCAGGTGCGCGCCGTCGGCGTCGAGGTGGCGCGCGCCATGGCGATCGTCGACACGCTGCACCCCGTCTACGAGGGCCGCGCGTTTCGCACGCGCAACGACGGCGTCGAGGAGAGCACCGTCATCGAGTACCGCGCCACCAGCTCCGGCCCTGCCGCCGAAAACTGGCGCACCAGCGCGTTCTATTACTTGTTCACCAGCGGCGAAGCGCAGGTCCGCCGCCGCATCGCGCACGGCGACCCGCTCGACTTCAACAGCCTCGAGCAGCTCCGGAAGGAAGGCCAGACCGACTACGTCGCGTTCTCGCAGCCGTTCGCGAGCGAGGGCCGCATCGGCGAGCTCGATTGCGTGTACTCCAGCTGGAGCACGCGCCGGCCCGACGGCTTTCGCGACGACGACGTCGCGATGTTGCGGAAGCTGATGCCGGTCTTCGCGCTCGCCATCAAATGCGCGTCGCTCGCCCGCATCGCCGGCACGCTCGTCGAGGTCTACCTCGGACGCGACGCCGGTCAACGCGTGCTCGCCGGTCGGATCGCACGCGGCGTCGCGGATCGTATCAACGCCGTACTCTGGTTCTCCGACCTCCGCGGCTACACCACGATCAGCGACAGCGCACCGCCGGACGAGATCATCCCGCTCCTGAACGACTACGCCGACGCCGTCATCTCGGCGATCCACGCCAACGGCGGCGAGGTCTTGAAATTGATCGGCGACGGCACGCTCGCGATCTTCCGCACCGACGGCGGCATCGCCGACCAGGCCGACGCTTGTCGGCGCGCGCTCGCGGCCGAAGCGAGCCTGCGCGCGCACGTCGCCGCCGTGAACGAGCGGCGCGCACGCGAAGGCCGGCCGACGACGTCGGTGTACCTCGGGCTCCACGTCGGCGACGTCTTCTACGGCAACATCGGCAGCGACGACCGCCTCGACTTCACCGTCGTCGGCCCGGCGGTGAACGAAGTGAGCCGCATCGCCTCGATGTGCCGCTCGGTCGACCGCTCCGTCGTGCTGTCGGCCGACTTCGCCGCGGCGACGCCGGCGACGGAGCGCGCGCACCTCGTCTCGGTCGGACGCTTCGCGCTGCGCGGCGTCGGCCGCGCGCAGGAGCTCTTCACGCTCGACCCCGCGCTGATGCAGCGGACGTCGTCGTGATCGCCGTCCCGCCCGGACCGCGGGCGCCGGCGCTCTTCCAATCGCTGCGCTGGCTGAGCAAGCCGATCCCGATGCTCGAGGACTGCAGCCGCCGCTACGGCGACGCGTTCACGTTCCGGTTTCCCGCCTTCGATCCGATCGTGCTCTTCAGCCACCCGGCCGCGATCAAAGCGATCTTCACCGGCGACGGCGACGCGCTCCGCGCCGGCGAAGCCAACGTCGTGCTCGCGCCCTTCGTCGGCACCGACTCCGTGCTCCTCGCCGACGGCGACCGCCACCGCCGGAAGCGCAAGCTCATGATGCCGCCCTTCCACGGCGAGCGCATGCAGCTCTACGGCGAGGTCATGCGCACGATCACCGATCGCGTGATCGACGAGTGGCCGCTCGGCGCGCCCTTCCCGGTGCACACGGAGACCCAGCGCATCACGCTCGACGTCATCCTGAGCGCGGTCTTCGGCCTCGACGAGGGCCACACCTACGACGAGCTCCGGAGCCGCATGGTCGAGGGCGCGACCGTCGTCACCGCTCATCCGCTCCTGATGTTGAAAGCGTTGCAGCGCGACCTCGGCCCGTTCACCGCGTGGCGGCGCGTGACCCAGCTCCGCGACCAGGTCGACGCGATGCTCTTCGCCGAGTTCGCGCGCCGCCGCGCCGAAGAGCCGCGTGATCGCACCGACGTGCTCAGCCTCCTCCTCGCGGCGCGCGACGAGGACGGCGCGCCCATGTCCGACCAGGAGCTGCGCGACGAGATGGTCACGCTCTTGCTCGCCGGCCACGAGACCACCGCGACGACCCTCGCGTGGGTGCTGCACCACGTGCTCGCGCACCCCGCGGTGTACGACCGCCTCCGTGCCGAGCTCGCCGCGTACGACGGGCACGATCGCGTCCCGGCGAGCAATGAGCTGCCCTTCCTGGACGCCACCATCAAGGAGTCGCAGCGGCTGATGCCGATCATTCCGATGGTCGGTCGCCGCGTGCGAGAGCCCGTGACGATCGGCGACCACACCTTGCCGGCGGGCGTCGTCGCCGCGCCGTGCATGTATCTCACCCACCGTCGTCCCGAGCTCTGGGACGAGCCCGACGCGTTCAAGCCCGAGCGTTTCCTCGGCCGGCGCCCGACGCCCTACGAGTTCTTTCCCTTCGGCGGCGGCAACCGCGCTTGCCTCGGCGCCGCGTTCGCGAGCTTCGAGATGAAGATCGTCCTGGCGCGCATCCTGAGCCGCTGCGAGCTCCGCGCGGTGCCGGGCTATCGCGCCAGCGTGGTGCGACGCGGGATCGCCTTCGCGCCGTCGGAAGGGATGCCGGTGGTGGTGGAGCGGCGAGCGGCATAGCCGTGCCGGCTTGGATGGCACCCGCGTGAGCCCGCCGCTCGTTTCGGTCATCATCCCCGCCTACAACGCCGAGGCGACCATCCTCGAGACGATCGCTTCGGTGCGGGCGCAGACCCACGCCGACCTCGAGATCCTCGTGATCGACGACGGCTCGACGGACGGGACCCTCGCACGCGTGCGGAGCGTCGACGACGAGCGCCTCAGCGTCTTCTCCTACCCGCACGGCGGCCTCGCCACGGGTCGCAACCGCGGCGTCGCGCACAGCGCGGGCGCGTTCATCTCGTTCATCGATGCCGACGACCTCTGGACTCCCGACAAGCTCGCCTGCCAGCTCGCCGCACTCGAACGACATCCCGAGGCCGGCCTCGCCTACAGCTGGACGACCTTCGTCGATGGCGACGGCCGCTATCTCTTCGCGAAGGAGCGGCTCTATTTCGAAGGCGACGTCCGGCTCCCGTTGCTGCGCGAATGTTTCATCGCGAGCGGCTCGAACGTGTTGCTGCGCCGGAGCTGCGTCGACGCCGTCGGTCCGTTCGACCCGATACTGCGCTCGGCAGAGGACTGGGAATACTGGCTGCGCGCGGCGGTCGCTTGGCCCTTCGTGATGGTGCCGCGCTACCAGATCCTCTACCGCGTTTCGCCGAGCTCGATGAGCGCCGATGCGGCGCGGGTGGAGGAAGCGTGCCTCCTGATCCTCGCGCGCGCGCTCGCGACCGCCCCCGCCGACCTGCAGCGGCGCCGCAACGAGTACCTCGCCAACATCAAGCACTACGTCTCGTTCCTCCATCTGACTCGGACCTCCCGCCGCGGCCTAGCGGGCCGGAAGCTGCTCGAAGCGATCCGCCTGCACCCGCGGATCATCGCCCGGCGGAAGACGTTCACCCTGCTCTGCGCGTGGCTGGTACTCGGGCTGCTCCCGCGCTCGCTCGCACCGACGGTGACGACCGCGCTCCTGCGCGTGCATGGGCGCCTCATGGCGCTGATCGTCCCCGAGCTCCGCCGGAGCCCGATCGTGGCCCGGCGCTGACGATGCGAATCTGCTTCCTCTGCAACGAGTATCCGCCGGGCCCGCACGGAGGCATCGGCAGCTTCACGCAAACCTTGGCCCGCGCGCTGGTCGGGGCCGGGCACGGCGTCCGCGTCATCGGCGCGTATCCTGCCGACCATCCCGGGGTGTCGCACGAGGTCGACGACGGCGTCGAAGTCTGGCGCCTGCGCGACGCGACCCATCGACCCGGCAAGGCGCTCGTGCGGCTCCGCCTCTTTCGCACCGTCGCCGCGTGGGCCCGGAGCGGCGCGCTGGACCTCATCGAGGCGCCGGATTGGGAAGGAGGGATCGCGGGCTGGCCGCGGCTGCCCGTCCCGCTCGTCGTCCGCGCCAACGGGTCGGCGACGTATTTCGCCGCCGAGCTCGGCGAGCCGGCGCCCACGTTCACCGCGCTGCTCGAACGGGCCGCGTTGCGGCGGGCCGACTTCTGGTGCGCCGTCAGCGCCTACACCGCACGGAGAACCGCGGAGCTCTTTCGCCTGGCGCCCGGTGCGAGCACCGTCCTGTTCAACCCGATCACGCTGCCGGCGCCAGCGGTCGAGCGCGCGCCCGCGACGGCGCCGCCGGCGGTGGTGTTCTCCGGCACGCTGACCGAGAAGAAGGGCATCGTGGCGCTGGTACGCGCGTGGCCGCAGGTGACCGCGGTGCACCCGGATGCGGAGCTGCACCTCTTCGGCCGGGATGGGCTCACGCGCACGGGAGCTTCGATGCGGAGCTTCCTCGCTTCGCAGCTCGGCGCGACGCCCGAGAACCGCGTCCACTTTCATGGGCACGTCACGCGCACCGAGCTCGACCTCGTGTTCCAGGCGGCCCGCGTCGCCGTCTTCCCGTCGCGAGCCGAAGCGTTCGCGCTGGCGCCCATGGAGGCGATGGCCGCCGGCTGTCCGACCGTCTTCAGCCGCCGGACGAGCGGCCCGGAGCTCGTGCGCGACGAGGAGAACGGCCTCCTGATCAATCCCGACGATCCCGGCGCGATCAGCGCCGCGATCGTGCGCGTCCTTGGTGACGCCGCCCTGGCGCGTCGACTCGGCGCGGCCGGCCGGCGCCACGTCGAGACGCATTTCGCGATCGCCGTGCTCCGGCCCGTGAACGAAGCGTACTATCGCGACTGCATCGCACGGTTCGCGCACGCCCGCGCCGCCCCGAATGGAGGTTCCGCCCAGTGACGTCGCCCAAGCCCGCGGCCATGTCGGTCGTGATCGTCACGCCCGACGACTACGAGACCATCCGCAAGACGATGCGCCACACGCGCGCGCAGTCGGCACGCGACCAGCTCGAGATCGTGATCGTGGCACCGTCGGCCAAGGACGTGGTCCTCGACGACGCCGACACGGCAGATACGTTCGCGGCCGTGCAGGTCGTCGAGGCCGGTCCGATCCGATCGCTCGCGCACGGCAATGCGGTCGGCATTCGCGCGGCCAGCGCCCCGGTCGTGGCGCTGCTCGAGGATCATTCCTTTCCCGATCCGCAATGGGCCGAGCACATCATCGAACGGCACCAGGAGCCGTGGACGGCGGTCGCCCCGGCGATGGGGAACCCCAATCCCAAGAGCGCGATCAGTTGGGCCGACTTCCTCCTGGGGTTCGCGACCTGGTGGTTTCCGCGTCCGTCAGGCCCGATCGATCATCTCCCGACCCACAACGGCAGCTTCAAGCGCGCCGCGCTGCTCGCCTACGGCGACGACCTGGAGACGATGCTCAAAGCCGAGATCGTGCTGCACTGGGATCTGCACGCCAAGGGGCACGCGTTCTATCTCGAGTCGCGAGCGCGCGTGTTTCACATGAACTTCGAGCGGCTGTCGTCGTTTCTGCAGGTGCAGTTCCACGCCGGGCGCGTGTTCGCGACGGTGCGGGCGCGTCCCTGGTCGTTCGGCCGCCGCATCGTCTACGCGTGCGGCAGCCCGCTCATTCCCCTCGTCCGACTCCGCTGGGTGCTCGGCCAGCTGCGCGCCCGCGGCCCGCAAGCGATGCCGCGGGGGGTGATGCCGATGGTGGTCCTCGGCCTCGCGGTCAGCGCCGTCGGCGAGCTCGCGGGCTTCACGCTCGGGCTCGGCGCGGCCAGCGACAAGCTCGCGTACTTCGAGTTCCACCGCTTGCGACACGTGAAGAAGGCGCGGTAGGGCGCCGCGAGTCGCTCAGTCTGTTCGTGAGACCTTGGCGGTGTCGCCGGTGGGTGGGTCAGGGTGTGCTCCTACGGTCGCCGGGTTTCCGCCACCCAGCGCATACAACCCGCCGCCGCCACCATGGGCTGCGCACACGCGAGCTGCGGCTCCCCGGAGCACACCCCGACCCACCCACCGGCGAGGCATCACGACGAAGACGTTCGGGCGCACCGACTCGCACTCGGGAACAAACGGCTCCATGAGATTGAGTGATGAGTGATGATGCAGCTGGCGGGCGGGTTGGGGGTGGCTCCGGGGAGCGCCAGCTCGCGTGTGCCCAGGTCATGGTGGCAGCGGCGGGTTGTACGCGCTGGGTGTCAGCGACTGCGCGACCGCAGGAGCCACCCCCGACCCGCCCGCCGGCTGCCATCCATGACCGCTGCCGCGAGAATCGAACGGAGACAGTACCGGCTACTTCGTGACCTCGACGCCGCGCCAGAACGCGTACCAGCCTTTGATCTCGTCCGCGGCGGACTTCGGGTCGGGGTAGTACCAGGCCGCGTCGGGATTGCGTTGGCCCGCGACGACGACGGTCTTGTAGCTCGCCTCGCCTTTCCACGAGCAGATCGTGTGCTTCGCGCTGTCCTCGAAATGCGCGGCGACGAGGCTCTCGGGCGGGAAGTAGTGGTTCCCTTCGATCACGCGGGTGATGTCGCTCTCGGCGATCACCTCGCCGTTCCAGATGGCTTTCATGCGACGTCCTCCGCGCGGGATTGTCGTGGCGGCGCCCGGCGTACTCAAGCCTCGGCAGGCTGATTTCGTCACGGACCCGAAGCCACCGACTTCCCGATCGCGCCCGTCTCTGCCATGCGTGCGCGCCCATGCCGATGCCGTCCTTCCCCCGCCGCGCCGTCGCCGATCTCTTCATCGCGCGCCAACAGCTCGACCGGCCGCGCGGACGGCGGCTCTCGGCCGCAAGCCTGGTCGCGTTCGCCGAGGCAACAGGGGGGATCCAGCTCGATTCGATCAACGTGATCGAGCGCGCGCATCTGCTCACGCTGTGGAGCCGCTTCGGCGTTTTCGACCGGCGCCTGCTCGACCGCCTCGTCTACGACCGGCGGCTGCTCTTCGAATACTGGGCCCACGCGGCGTGCTTGGTCTCCACCAAGGAGCTGCCCGCCTGGCGGCGCATCATGCTCGACTACTTGACCGAGCATCGTGGCTGGTCGAGCTGGCTGCAGACGAACCAACCGGTGCTGCGCGCCGTCGAGGCGGCGATCACGGAGCGCGGCCCGCTCGCGTCGAGCGACTTCGGCGACGATCGGAGCGCGCGCGGCGCGTCCGGCTGGTGGAACTGGAAGCCGGCGGCCCACGCGCTCGACTACCTCTGGATGACAGGGCGCACCCTCGTGCACTCGCGCGTGGCGTTTCAGAAACGCTACGACCTGGCGGAGCGCGTGCTGCCGCATATCGCCGACGTCACGCCACTCACGGAGGACGCGTTCCGGCGTTGGCATCTCGAGAAAGCGCTCGCCGCGATGGGCGCGGCCACGGAAACCGACCTCCGCCTCTATCTGACGTTTCCGAAGCTCGGCGCCGCCGAACGGAAACGCATGCTGACGAGCGCGGTCGCCCGCGGCGACGTCGTCGAAGTTACGGTTGACGGCACGCGCGGCCGCTGGTTCGCGCTCGCCGCCGATCTGCCGGCGCTACGAAGGGCCGCAGCGCGACCCACGACGCACGTCGGCACGACGTTCCTCGCGCCGTTCGACTCCTTCCTCTGGCACCGCGAGCGCACGCTGCGCCTGTTCGACTTCGACTACCGGATCGAGGTGTACACGCCGGCGGCCAAACGCCGCTTCGGCTACTACACGCTGCCGATCTTCTCCGACGGCCGCCTGATCGGCCGCGTCGACGCGAAGGCGCATCGCGCCGCCGGAAAGCCGCACCGGAGCGACGGCCGGCTCGCCCTCCGCCACGTCGCCTTCGAAGCCCCGCTCGCGACGCGCGAGGCGGCGCTCGCCGGCACGGCCGAAGCCGCACGCTCGCTCGCCGCCTTCGTCGGCGCCGACGACGTCGTGCTGGAGCGCGTGACCCCAGCGAAGCTCGCGGCGCCGCTGCGGCGCGCGTTGCGGTCCGCCTGACTAGTCCCCTGGAATTGTGGTTCCTAACAAAAGTCTGGTCACTGGCCATGTACCTGCTGCGTACGGATCCCGAACCGGCCTAGCTTCTCGAGGATCTCGTCGGCGGTCTTCGTCCACTTAA
>Ga0163144_10004902_pt1 | contig 29965 bp, 20 predicted proteins | sample OliLak19BULKMAT1_FD_123175 | JGI IMG/M metagenome (GOLD analysis project Ga0163144, IMG submission 123175) | Freshwater microbial mat bacterial communities from Lake Vanda, McMurdo Dry Valleys, Antarctica - Oligotrophic Lake LV.19.BULKMAT1 | ecosystem: Environmental > Aquatic > Freshwater >...
CCGGTTTCATCGGACTGATACGCCATCCAACGGCCATCGGGAGAGAGCGCCACTGCCATTTCATCGAACTCGGTGGCAAGCAGTGGCACCGGGCCGGCATCGGCACCGATCCGGATGCCGGTGATGTTGCGCCCGCCCGCGACCTGTCCAACCGAGCCCTGGCGCAGGACGATCCAGCGGTTGTCGGGGGAGAGCAGCCCTTCATCGACGATGCCCGGGGCGAGGAGGGAATCGGTGCCGGTAGCGTCGGCGCGGCGCCAATACAGCCCGCTCGGGATGCGGTCCGCGCGGAAGGTGATGAACCGGCTATCGGAGGTCCACTGCGGCCGCGAGTCGGACAGGGGATCGAAGGTCAGCCGATAGGGCGCGCCCCTCGGCAGCGGCTTGACCCAGATATCGTCCCCCGAGCTGGTCGAGAGCCCGATTGCCAACCGCGACCCATCGGGAGAGAGCGCCCAGCCGTGGTTGTTTCCGGTGGCGGTCAACTGAAAGGTCCAGGCGGTGTCCACCGGCATCTGCCGCCCGGTCTGATCCACCCAGACCATGTCGAACGTGCGTCCGGTCGCATTGCCTCCGCCGACGACCATGACCAGCGTGCCGACCGCCGAGATGCGGAACAGCTGGTTTCCGGCATTGGCGTCGAGTGGATTGCCCAGCGCGATGGGCGTCCCGGAGACTTCGAGGCGCCCGAGATCGAAGGGGACCGCGTAGAGTCCTCCGTCACCGCTGGCATAGACAAGGTGCCCCGTCGTGACGACGACACCTTCGACTGCGCCCCGCAGCACCAGGTGAGCGCGCTGGGACTCGAGATCAAGCGCCCAGAGTTGTCCCTCGACGCAGCCGGGGGGACACGAACGGAAGATCACCCCGCGGCCGTTGGGAAGCGCGCTGGGGAGCATGGAGATCAGCGAATCCGACCGCCAGGCCGCGGTGGGGGGGCCGCCATCCGCCGACACCCGCATCAGGCCCGCCGCGCCCCGCATTGGGTAGACGACGGTCCCGTCGGCGAGCCAGGCCAAGCCGAACGCCCCCGACACATCGGAGCTGGAGAGCAACACCGCCGCCGTGCCGCCCGCCGTGGGAATCTTGTAGAGCCGGCCATTGACGATGAACGCGACCCATTCGCCGTCCGGTGACACCGTGAAACTCTGGCTCCCGGTGGTACCGGCGATGGGTGTCGCCTCATAGCTGTCGCGGCGCTTGAGCCAGAGTTGATTGCCGCCATTCCCTGGCCCGACATAGACCAGGAACGATCCATCCGGCGACAGAGTCGGCACGATCGACCCGTCCACCGGCGCCTGGGAGAGCGGGAGTGCCAGACCGTAACGGATGACGGGCGGAGCGGATGTCGGGCGCAGCCACCCCCACGCTGCGGCGGCCAAGGCAAGCGCAGCCATCACTCCCAGCGGCACCAGCAGCCGGTTGCTCCGCGCGGCCGCAGCCGCCCTTTGTCCTTGGGCCTGGTCCCGCCCATACCCTGGATCCTTGAGCGCCGCCGCCAGCGCGCTGGCGGTGGCAAACCGATCGGCGGGGAGCTTCTGCAGCGCGGTGTGCACCGTCGCCACGACGTTCGCTGGCACTGTGGACCGCAACTCCGAAAGCGGCACCGGCACCGAGGTCATCACCTTGGCGACAATCGCCTGCGGGGAGGGGCCGCTGAACGGCGGCTCGCCGGACAACATCTCGTACAGCACGCAGCCGAGGGCGTAGACGTCGGTCCGGGCGTCGAGGGTCCGCTCGCCCATCGCCTGCTCAGGGCTCATGTAGTGCGGCGTGCCGAGGCTCATGCCGGTCTCGGTCATCCGGGCGCCGCCCTCGGTCTTGCTGGCGGCCAGGGCAATGCCGAAGTCGGCCACCAGCGCCTGGCCGTCGTGGAGCAGGATATTTTCGGGCTTGATGTCGCGGTGGATCACGTTATGGCGGTGGGCGTAGTCGAGGGCGCCGGCTACTTCACCGGCAATCCGTACCGCCTCATCGACCGGGAGTTGCTTTTCGGTGGCCAACCGATCGCGCAGTGATTCGCCCTCCACGAATGGCATCACGTAGAACACGGTGCGAGAGCCCTGCCCCGCTTCCGGATTGCCGATGGTCACCTGTCCCGAGTCGAACAACGGCAGGATATGCGGGTGCTGCAGATTGGCGGTGGTCTTGATCTCGGCCAGGAACCGCTCGGCGCCGATGACGGCTGCCAATTCCGGCCGCAGCACCTTGACCGCCACCTGGCGGTCGTGCTTGAGGTCGTGCGCCAGGTAGACGGTGGCCATGCCGCCCTGGCCGAGCTCGCGCTCGATGCGGTAGCGGTCGGCAAGGGCTGAGGCCAGGCGCGGCATGGCATCGGGCAAGGGAGCTCCAGGAGTGGCAACTCCCCTAAGATGCGCTCACATGCGGGTCAGCGCGAGGGGGTGAGCGGCGATCGCTCAGCAAGGTCACGATCCCTCCCGTCGCGAAGATCAGGGGAATCCCGTATATCGCCCACGGCCAGGTGTAGCCGCCCGCCTCCCCGACCACGACGAAACATCCAACCCCCCACGCCACGCCGACCCCGATGCTGGCCCATGCCGCGGCGGTCGTGGCTCGCGGCCAATGGAATCCGGCCAGGAGCGCAAATGCCAGGCCCGCCACGGGAATGTTGGCCAGGATGAGGCGGTCGAGGATATCGTCCACCACCAGGTTCGATCCGAGCCAGCAGATCACGGCAAAGCCAACGGTCAGGAGCCGCTGCACCGGCACCTGGCGCGCCGCGGTCCATCCAAAATCCGCCGCGACCATTGCGGTCATGGCACTCCACACCCCCGAAAGCGTGGTCAGGCTTGCCACGAGCAGGACGCCGAGTCCAATCCCCCGTGCCCAGGCCGGGGCCCAATCGGCGATCATCGCCGGCACCACCAGCTGTGAGTCTGCCAGGTTTCCGCCCTGCTCCCGGTACGCCGCAGCCGCCAGCACCATCATGCCGTAGAGCACCGCCACCAGCACGGCGGCCAAAGCTACGCCCCGGAACGCGATGCGCTCGGACCGCGCCGCAAAGATTTTCTGGCCATACCAGGGAGCGGCAATGTAGGTAAAGCAGGTCAGCACGATCAGCGTGGTCACGAATCGGAACGGCAGGGCGGGATGCTGCCACTGGGCCAGCGGGTACACCCCGGACTGGTCCGCCGGGAACGGGGCAACGGTGGGCGACGATCCGTCGCGGCTGAGCAGGAACAATCCGCACACGACCGCCACGGTCAGTATGAATCCCACGACGTCGGTCCGGACCACCGCAGTCAGGCCACCACGAAAGACGACGGCCAGTGTCACCAACGCGAGGAGGCCACTCCAGAGCCAAGGCACGCTGGCTCCGGTCCACGGCGAAATGAGCAGCAGGAACGACTTGAGGTAGGTGGCGCTGAAGCCGATCATGGCCACGATGAGCAGCGCCGATGCCGTGCGCCCCAGGGCGGGCGAGTACCGTTCCGCGAACAACTCCGCCACTGACAGCCGGTCGAAACGCTTCCAGGCCCGCGCCACAGTGAGCGTGTAGAAGGTCAATCCCACCAGGAAGACCAGCGGCAGGGCCAGCGCCATCGGGCCGGCGGCATACCCGGCCGCCGAAAACGCGAGCAACGTCGAGGTATTGAACTCGGTCATGACCAGCGTGGCGACCAGGGGGAACAGGCCGAGGTTGCGGTTGGCGACCAGAAACTCCTCGGATTGCCGCGCTCGGCTCCACGCAGCCACGAAGAGGACCGCCACCACCAGCAGCACGCCAAGCAGATCGGCCGCCACGGGAACGACCGACTCAGTCACGGAGCAGCCGGGAGGCGAGCAGGGTACGCTGGGCGGCGGTGTACATCAACACTGCGGCCCAGATCCAGGCCAGCGGCGCCACCCAGGCCGGGAGGAGCGCAAACAGCAGGTACGCGATGGTGGTCTCCCCCGCCTCGGCCAACCCCGGAGTGAATTGCAGCGAACGGTCATTGCCGGCGACTGTCGCACGCCGCTGTTCGAGGCTGGAGGAGAGCACCGCCGTGGTGGTAATGCAGAGCACGTACCCCACCAGGATCAGGAGCCATGCCAGATTCGGGTCCGGATGCTGGATGGCAAAGCCGACGATCATCAGGCTGTACGCGGCCATGTCCAGGGTGATGTCCAGAAATCCGCCGAACGCGGTGGCCCGTCCGTGTCCGCGGGCCACCAGCCCATCGAGCGCGTCGAGCAGACGGCTCGCGAGCCACACCGCCATCCCGACCCAGACCCAGCCGGTGGCCACCAGCGTCGCCGCCGCACCGGCCAGCAGGAACGCAACTACAGTGAGCTGGTTTGGGGAGACCCCAAGCTGGCCGAGAACCGCGGCCGGGCGACGGAGCCACGGAGCTATCTGCTGACGGACGCGCTCGTCAAACATTGGTCAGAACTGGTAGCTGGCGGAGAGCTGGACCTGGCGTGGCGGGCCCGGAGAAAAGAGTCGAATCGGATCGCCGGGATTGCCATACTGGATTCGGCTGCCAGCGCCGCCCAGCCCGATGGGGTATCCCCCCCAGTTGGTCCGGTTGAGGAGATTGAAGGCATCGAGGCGGAAGACGGGACCGGACCGGCCCCGCAGGGGGACTCGATACTGCACGCTGGTCCGCAGGTCGAGGTACGACGGCAATCGCTCACCATTGCGCGGCACCCCAAAGAATCGCGGGCCATTGCCCAGGAAGGCACTGCCGCGAACGGGCCCGACACCCAGCAGGTCGAAAGTGGCGTTGCCGTCGAGCCCCGACGACCCCGCGAGGCGGTTGACGGGCTGCCCGGTCTGCCAATCGGCGATGAGACTCACCAGCAGATCCGCCGAGGCGTGAAGGATTGAACGCAGGGTGACTTTGTGCCGGCGATCGTTGTTGGCATCGGCCCACTCGCTACTGGTGCACGGGGCGCCGGTCACGGCATCCACCAGGTCGCGGGAGAAACAGTTCGCCTCGGCGGCGGTGAAGTTGATGTCCTCAGTGTCGTTCTGGGCCCGCGACCAGACCCAGTTGGCGTCGAGGGTGAGTCGGCCGGCAGTGCGGCGCACCGACGTGTACAGCGCCATATAGCGGGCCCCGCCACCCGAGGCGCTGGTCGAGAGCCGGCGAACCCCTCCCGGCACGGGAGCGACCGGCCGGGTCCCATCGGCCGGACACTCGAAGGCGCTGGCACACGCCTGATGGGTACGATCACCAGGCGTGATCCGCAGCGGCGAGGCGTTGAGGTCCACATTGCGCGGCAGGTTGGAGGTTTCGGACCAGACCGCATCGACCGCCAATGCCCAGGTGGCGCCGAGTTGCTGCTGCCAGCCGAGAGTGGCCTGCACACTGCTGGGCTGTTCCAATCCGAGGGCAAAGGTCTCGAATACTTCACGCGGTGGTAGCTGATCGCGGCGCTGCTGCAGTTCGGCGGGTGTGGGTCCGCCGAGATAGGCGGGTGCATCGCTGCCCACAAAGGTCACGGTGGCGTTGCCATCCGGACCAAGCTGAATGGCATCCGAGTAGATGGCGTAGGGAAACTTGCCGGTGTATATGCCGATACCACCTCGGACGACACTCGTCGGGGTGCGGTACCAATTGAACGAAGCTCGGGGCTGAAAGTTGTTCAGGTCGGCGTCGCTCTGGCCCCGGCTGGTCAGGTCGTCGTAGTCCCAGCGGAGCCCGAACTCGAGCGTCACCGCGGGTGATACCCGCCAGAGGTCCGTCAGGAACGCACCCACGACCGTCTGGGTCAGGTCTACCTGCTGCGGATTGGCATCCACTGTGTAGCTCTCGACGCGAACCCCGGACGGGATGTCCGCAATGGTCAGGGACCGTCCACTCGGGACAGGAATATTGCCATCGTTGAACACCACATAGGCGCCGTTGGGATTGGTCCCGGCCGCCGCCAGGGCAAACTGCGAGGTGATCACTTCCCCGCCGGCGCGGAGAGTGTGACGCCGCGTGGAGACCTCAACGACATTGCGTAGCTGCAGCTGCGTTTCGCGCTCGTCGAAGACGAAATTGCTGGAACCGACCACCGCCTGAACGGCCCGGGCCGGCGATATGACCGTGACCTGCGGCCGGCTGAAGTCACTGACGGTGGGGGGAAAGAACCAGCGAAAGGTGCCCACTTGCAGACTGGCCGTGTTGCTCCCGCGGCCCTCGCCGAAGCTGCTCCGATGGGAGAGCGCGGTCAGACTCCCGACCCGTCGCGTGGTGACGTCCGCCTCAGGCGTGATCACCCCGTTCCCCTCCCCGGCTCGGCTCAGGCTGCTCAGGGCAAAGCGGAGGGTGGTCGCCTGAGACGGTGTCCAGGCGTGGTCCAGTCTCCCGAACAATTTGACCGTCCGTCGGTCTTCCGTCCCCAGGAATGGGGTCAGCGCCGTGGACCCGATCCGATCCTCCTGCTCAGCGGTGTACTCTGCGGCCATTGCGTACACGGTGCGATCGCGTACTAGCGGGCCCGCCACCGACCCCCCGACCTGGATCCGCTGGAACCCCTCCTGGCGACGCGCCACCGCCTCAGCCACCTCACCGAAGGGCACCTGATTCTGTCCATCGATTGGTCGGCCAGGCCTCCAGTACACGAACACGCTCCCGGTCCGCGCGTTAGATCCCCGGATCGTCTGTCGGTCCACCCCCCCATTGGAACTGCGGCCATACAGCGCCGAGTAGCTGTTGACCCAGGCATCCATGCGCCGAACCGCCGAGAGCGGCAGGTCCACACGCGGACCACCGAGAAAGCCCTCGTTGTCGTCAAGACCATCGAGGGTGTACACCGTGTAGAGGGAATTGGCACCATTCAGCGACAGCGTTGGCGCGTCTCCAAAGTAGGCAGTGGCCTGGGCCACCCCCGGCACGTTGTACAGCAGGGCGATTGGGTTGCGGGCATCGGTCGGGAGGGCGGCGACCTCCGCGGCTTCAATGCTGCCGCCGGTGGCGGCACCCTGGGTCTCGAGCAGGGGGCGCGTCCGGGCAGCGTCCACGGCGATCGGCGGCAGGAGATGCAAGGGCCTCAGCGTGGCCGCTATCTGCCGGACCTCGCCGGGGGCCAGTGGAGCAACGGCGCGCTCTTCCGGCGAGAATCCCACCGCGGCGAATTGCAGCACCCCCGCGGTGGCGGCCGGCACCGACAACCGGAACCCACCCCGCGCGTCGGTCTCCACGACGATGCCACCAGGCTCGAAGGCGACCCGAACTCCCGAGACGGGATCGCCACCCTGGCCGCGGAGCGTTCCCGTGATGCTCGCCGTGGCCTGCGCCAGGACAATTCGGGGACTGGCCAACGCAACGACGGCGAGCACAGCGAGGGAAACGGCCCTCACCAAAACGAGACCGTTCCGGAACATGGACACGACATTCTCCTCAGCGGAAGACCCGGAACCATGCGTTGAGGGCACGCCGGGCAACGGGGGTGAGTTTGGTGCGGCGCCATTGATCGGCCGCCTTCCGGAACGCCTCGGCCTGGGTCGGATAGGGATGCATGGTCCGGCCGATGGCTCCCAGCCCGAGCCGATTGGTCAGGGCCACGGCGGCCTCGCCGATCATCTCTCCGGCATGTTCCGCCACGATGGTCACCCCCAGGATTCGATCGGAGCCCTGGGCAAGGACGATGCGCAGGAATCCCTCGGGCTGGCTGTCCAGCACCGCGCGATCCACCTCGCTCCAAGGCACCGTGATCACATCGTGTTGAAGGCCACGCCGGGTTGCCTCGGCGGTGGTCATCCCGACCTGGGCCACCTCGGGACTGGTATAGGTGCACCATGGCACCACCATCCGGCTGGCCTTGCCGCGTCCAAAGAACAGTGCGTTGGCCAGCACCAAGCGGGCCTGAAAATCGGCATGGTGGGTAAACCGCAGCGGGGTACAGATGTCTCCTGCGGCGTAGATGCTCCGGTTCGAGGTGCGCAACCGGTCGTCGACGGCCACTCCGCCGCGATCGTGGTGGACGCCCGCAGCCTCCAGTCCGAGTCCCTCGACGTTGGGCGTGCGTCCGGTGGCCACCAGGACAGCATCGGCCGTGACCTCGAGGAGGCTGCCCGATCGGTCCAGCCGGGCCGTAACCTCCGGGCCGTGTCGCTCGACCCCGGTGACCTGTACGCCGAACTCCAACCGCACCCCGCTCGCACGCAGCGCCTGCTCAATCATCGCCGCCGCATCGATGTCATCCTGGGGGAGCAGCCGGTCGGCCTGGTCAACAACGGTCACCTCGCTCCCGAACCGGCTGAACGCCTGTGCCAGTTCGCAGCCGATCGGTCCACCACCGATCACCAGCAGCCGGGGTGGCAGCTCGATCAGGTCGAAGGCGGTCTCATTGGTCAGCGGCTCCGCCTCGGCGAGTCCCGGAATCGGGGGCACCGTGGCTCGGGCGCCGGTGGCAATGACTGCACGCCGGAACGCCAGGCTGGCCCCACCGACCTCCACCGTTTTCGGACCGGTGAACCGTGCCGCGCCGAAGAACACATCGACACCGAGCCGCTGGAACCGTTCGGCGCCGTCCACCGGACTCAACCGGGCGCGGAGGCGGCGCAGCCGTTCCATCACGGCGCCGAAGTCCCCCTCCCCAACCACTTCCGGACCGGCAAACTCCCGGGCAGCCTGGCGGGCTCCCTGCCAAGCTCGCGCCGCGCTGAGCAAGGCCTTGGAGGGTACGCAGCCGCTATTGAGGCAATCGCCTCCCATGAGGTGTCGCTCGATCAGCGCCACCCGGGCGCCGAGTCCAGCGGCGCCGGCGGCGGCGACGAGGCCGGCGGTCCCAGCGCCAATGACCACGAGGTGGTAGCGTCTGGCTGGCTCAGGATTGCGCCAGGTCGGTGGATGCACCTGCGCCAACAGGCGATGGTCATGGCCGTCTACCGGAAAGGTCGCCGGCTTCATGGGGCCCCCACCGCCTGGTGGGCCAGTGCCCGACGGGCAATCCGGGTGAGCTGCAGGGTGACCAGGACCGTCGCGACCAGCCCCAACCCCAGGACAACCCAGGAACCCGGACCGCGTGCCGGTGGAGCTCCCCCGGCGAGCGCGGCCACCTCTCCGGCGAGCTTTCCCGAGTAGACATAGAGCGTCGTGCCCGGCACCATCCCGATCGAGGCGGCAACATAGTCGCCGAAGCGCACCTGGGTCAGTCCAAGGGCGTAGTTGAGCAGGTTGAACGGTACCACCGGCGAGAGCCGCAGCAGCAACACCATGCGCCACCCCTCCCGTCCCACTGCGGCATCGAGCGCCATGAATCTGGGGTCCCTGGCGAGCCGCCGTTCCACCGCAGGGCGCGCCACGTAGCGGGCCATGAGGAAAGCCGCCGAGGCACCGAGGGTGGCGCCGAAAAGCACCAGGACGACTCCCTGGCCCAGCCCGAACACCGCTCCCGCGCCCACGGTCAAAAGGAAGCCGGGCAACATCCCGACCGTGGCCACCGCGTAGGCGACCACGAAGAGAACCGGTGCCCAGGCTCCCTGGTCGCGGACCCAGGCCACCAGTTCCGGCATGCGGCCGCCGAGCGACCGACCAGCCAGGAGCACTGCCACCATGGCCAGGGCACCGAGCAGCCAGCGCCAGCGTCGCACTGGCTGCTCAGCGCGGGGGGGCATTGCGGGTTCGTCGCTGGATCTCCTCACTGTTCAAGGTCCAGTCGTACTCGGTCTGGACCACCTTGGCGGTGCCAGCTTCGAGCAGCGAGCGCTCGGGCCCGGCGGGGTAGTATCGGGCAATGAAGCGCATCAACGTGGTTCGCGAACCGCCGAAGTCGTCGAGGTAGTCGTTGAAGCTGAAGAGCTCGCTGAGGTACACCGTGCCCGTGGATGCATCAACCCGATTGCTCCCGGGGGTCGCGGTCAGGAACTGGCGGGCCTGGTCGTCGAGCTGCTGGTCCAACTGGGCGCCGGTATACGCCTCGGAGCGGAGTGGCGGGCAGCCCACCGAGGCGCAGACCAGGGCAAAGTGGATCCTGGGTTCCTTGAATTCCGGGCGAATGATGCCCTGCTCCACCGTTTCCAGGTCGTAGGTTTGCCCGCCGACCACGACCAAGCGCTCTGCCCACGGGCCCTTCCCCTTGAAGAGGCCGAGCGCCTTGTTGATGTTGCGGATCGAGCGGCGCTCCTTGTGCTTCACGATCAGTTTGATGGTGTAGGCGTTGTAGGCGTTGATCCAGAACGCCAACTGGTCCGACCGCGAGAGGGTGCTCGGATCAAAACCTGCCAGCGCCGCAAGGTACTCCTCGAAGGTCGGGGCGGCGGCGAACGCGTCGTAGTCCACCCACCCCGCCTGGACGTGCTGGCGCAGCAAACGGTCCAAGGGATTGTGATCGAACCCCTGCGCTGAGGCGGTGGTCAGCAACAGCGGCAGCATCGCGAGGCCGAGCAGGGTGCGCCAGCGTGTCATGCGGAGACTCCTTCAGGTTGGACGCGGAGCGCGGCTCCCCACGGCGTCTTGGCACCAGGGGAGCAGCGACCGTGCCGGAGTGCAAGGATCCGGGAGCTCACGTACCTTGGGCCAGTTCCGTTCGGCCTTCATGATGTTGCCCGGAACGGCCTTGACCCAGTCGCGCTGGACCGAGCTGTTGAGGTTCAGGTACAGTTTGCCTTCGACAGTGCGGAACGCCATCGGGTCGACATCGAGCTTCTTGCCCAACGCCACTCCCATCGCGCAGAAGCCACCATACGCGGCCGCGTACCGGGCGGGGAACTGCTTGAACATATCGCGGTTGGCTGCGCTGCTGAAACGATAGATATCACCTTCGTACAGCGAAGTGAACTGGGGGGAGCCCATCTTGGCCGCCATCATGCTGTGGTACTCCATCACATGGTCGCCATGGAGGAGGATGCCGTTCGCGTCCAGGTTGCTGGTGGGATGCATCATCATCATCGGTTCCTGGGCCTAGCTGGCATCAACAGCGGTGGCCAGCATCAGCATCGTCATTCCGGCGATTCGGGCAATCAGGGTACGCATCATCTTTTCTCCTTGGGTGGGGTCGGCAGGACCAGTTGGCCCATGGTGACCAGAAACGGCCCCAACCATCGATCGGATTCATACCCGCCGCCCCGCACCGTCATTCCCTCCGGGGGCTACGGGATGCGCGCTTCGCCAACCCCCACATTGAAGGGATCACACCACACCAGCACCCAGGTGTAGCTGACGCCGGGAGGGATCAGGAACGTATAGGTCTGGCTGCCGCTGTTGCGCTGCAATGCCGCCACCCGCAGCGGTGCGCCGCTGTTGGGATTGTTGGTCGTATTGAGGTAGACATACGGCCCCGGCACGCCATCGACCAGGAAATCCGCGCTGAAGTCCAGCCGGGCACGATTGCCTTCCACTCGCACCGTCACCGTCCCTGCCGCCTGGTGCCCGCCCGCCCCGACGAACTGCGCGGGTACCCCCTGCCCCATGAGCGGTGGCTGGCCGGCATCCGGTGTGGCGTCGGGGGCAGTCGGAGGGACCGCGCTGCAACCAAGGGTCAAGGCCACCATGCACCACCATTCGCGACGCGACATCAGCAATCTCCTTCCGGAGGTGAACCCAGGTCTTGACCCGGGGGATCGATCGTCAGGAGGCGCAACTCAGCCACCGCCAACGCACCGGTCTGATCGGTGTCCTGCATGACGCCGATGGCCGAGATGGCTGGCGGCGATCGCCCCCAGATCCGGCGATAGTCGGCGTCGGGCGTGGTCATGTGCCCGCGCCAGCGCCCCACCTCACCGGCACCATCCACCCTGATGACATGGATCCGGTCCTTCGACACATGACTGGGCGCGGCATAGCCCGGCGGTTCGGCATTTCCGAAACTGTAGAAGATGATCTTTCCTGACCGCCCCAACAGCGCCCGAGGATTGCCGAAGACCACATAGACCCGGATCGGTGAATCGTCGAGAGACGGGTCGCGCAGGTCTGAAGCGGGCGGCGCCTCGAGGACGCGCCACGACCAGCTTAGCGTGCTGCCGGGTGTCGGCGGGGCCTGCCGAAGATCACGAAACACCCACGCGGCGCGCCCAGCGCCGGAGAGCCGGAACGTCCGTTCCGGTTCCAGCGCCGTGATTTCGAGAAGCGGTGGCTCAACCCCCCGGACGGACTGGACCTGCCACCCGGTCGGCGCCCCGGGCCCGGCGGGTGCGCCTGCCAGTTGCAGCAGGTCGACCGGACCGCCGAGGAATCCAAGCAACATCCATAGCCCGAATACCACCATCCGCCTCCATGCACCGGAGCGTAGTGAAGGGAGAATCTCCAAGACTGTTCTCAAGATACGCCACGAAACGCGCGCCGGTTCCATGGGCAGCAGGCCGGACCCCGGCGGGGTTCGGGGCCCAGTCGCGGAGACGCCCACGGCGCTGGCTGCGGCGGTGGTGGAGCGGACACCGACCACCAGCAGCAGACGAACCGCCATGCGACGTACGGCAAGACTCCCGGGGGGACGGGATCTATCCGAGGCTAGGTGGATATGGGGCAACAAGTTAATGGACCTTGAGAAGGCCGGAAGCGCTAGCAGGAGTCAGGGTGGCCGGTGTTCCGGAGTGTCCATTGAGTAGAGGAGGTGCCCAGGCTAGTCCTGAGTCCTCCGTGGGCCGCGGTGTCAGAGCAGACTGGTGCTTACCCAAGCCGATCGCGAGCCCTCCGCGTGCTGCGGTTTCGCTCGGCCCGCGGGCCTCACCAGCAGGGCTGCCGCTCACCGCCGCCCGCTTCGGGTCCGCGACCGGCCCGGGGGGCAGGAGGGGCAGGGGGCAGGGGGCAGAGAATACAGAGACACTCAGAATGGAGTTTTCCATGGTTCGGACACCTATGATGCTGCGCCGCCTAGCCTTGGCAGTACTGGTATCGGTCGCGCCCGCGTGCGGCTCCGGCGCGCCTGTGATCGGCCCCGACCCGGTCGAGGTCCCGCCCGGGCTGGATGTTTCCCTGCCCTTCCCGATTGACCGCGGCGATGACGGCGCCAGCACCCCGGGCAGCTACAAGGGGCTCTGGCTTCGGCTGGTGGACAACGGTTCCCCGACGGTGACGCCGGTAGATGGGATCATCGGGGTGGTGTGCATCGGGATGAGCAATTCCAACCAGGAGTGCGCCGACTTCATCATTCGGCGCAATGCGGAATACTCGGCGGCGATCAATCCGGCGGTGCGGGTGGTCAATTGTGCGGTGGGTGCGCACGCGATCGAGAAGTGGATTGATCCCACCTTTGATGGGACGCTCTGGGACGCATGCATCTCGACCACGCTCGCGGCCGCCGGGGTGCGACTGGACCAGGTGCGGGTCCTCTATCACAAGGCGGCCAACCAGTTCACAACGGCCACCGGCGGAGGGGCACTGCCAACCTATCCCGCAGCGGGAAGTGACTTCGAGAACTTTCATCGCAACCTGGGCCTTTTTGCTGCCCGGGTGAAGGTACGGTTTGCCGCTGTCCAGGCGGTGTACACCAGTTCACGGAGCTATGGCGGGTTCGCTGGTAGCGTGGGACGGGGCGAACCGCTGAGCCATGAGGAAGGGCACGCCCTGAACAAGTGGCTGGCGGAGAATTCCTCCGTGCAGGGAGTCTGGTATGGCTGGGGCCCGTACCTCTGGGCTCCGGATTGTGCATCGACGGTGACGAACAAGAGCGGGACATGCTACAACCGCGCCGACTATGTGTCGGATGGGGTGCATCCGTCCACGCTGGGGCAGGCCAAGGTGAGTGCGATGATCCATTCGCGGTTGTTGAAGGAGAGCTGGTACCGGCGGTAGGCTACAAAAAGACGAGTTGCCACGGATTGCGCGGATTTACACGGATTGTTCGGTTCCTGGGCAGTTTCCCAGTCCCAGGCAGGGTTGTGGGGGGGTGAACAAACCCTTCTCCCGACCCTCCCCTTTCCGTGCGATCGCAAGTAACCCGGCCCCCACACCCCCAATCCCCCCACCCGAAGTCGGGCTCAGCCTTCCCCGAGCCTATGGCTCCGTGTAATCCGCGCAATCCGTGGCAAATCAATCGACTTGGTAGAGGGGGAAAGGCAGCTTGCACTGTAGTCATTATGCAGTCATATTGCAGCCATGAAGACCAGAACCCTTACTATCCGTGGTGTTCCGGATGACTGCCTGCGGCGGCTGCGGGAGCGAGCCGAGTCGAACCGCCGCAGCCTGAACGGCGAGATCCTGACGATACTGGAGGCGGCGGCAGACCCTGCGGAGCCCAGACCCACGCTGGTTCGGGAGCCGATCGCACCTCCCTATCCTGTGACATTGCCCCTGCTCGACGACCTGAACCAGGATGCCCTGGCGGCGATCTGCACGCGCTACCACATCACGGAACTGGCGGTCTTCGGATCGCACGCCCGGGGAGATGCTCGGCCCGACAGCGACGTAGACCTGCTGGTGGAGTTTGCGCCGGGAATGACGCCGGGGTTCGGTATGGTGCGGGTGGCAGAGGCGCTGCGCCCGATCTTTGGTGGCCGGCGGGTGGATCTGGTGACCCGTCGAGGGCTCTCACCCAGGTTGCGTGACCGGGTCGTGGCATCGGCGAGGACACTCTATGCCGCGTAACGATCGCTTTGCGCTTGAACAGATGCTCGAATCGGCGCTGCGCATTGGCGGGCTGGTGCGTGGCACGTCGAGGGACATGTTCGAAAGTGATGAGGTTCGCCAGCTGGCGTTGCTGCACCTGATCCAGCGACTCGGTGAGGGAGCGAGCCGGTTGAGCGCCGACTTCCGGGCGGAGCATCCGGAGTTCCCGTGGGTGGAAATGATCGGGATGCGGAACCGGATCGTGCATGGGTACGACGACCTTGATCCGGAGATCGTCTGGCGAGTGGCTACCGAGGATATTGTGCCGGTGGTTGCAGCGCTGGAACGCGCCCTGGCCGACTGATCCCTACCTACCTCCCTGCCTGGGCTTTCAACTCCTCGATCCAGTTGATCACCACCACCAGCTCCTGGTCCACCGGCCGTTTGATCATCAAGAAGCGGCGGCCGTCAGGAGTAATATCATAGGTGGTCGCGTTGCCATCGGAGTAGTAACGCAGGGCCGAGAAGAGAGTGCGCCGTGGCCCGGTGGCGAAGGTGGCGCCAGGCAGGACCGGCACGGCGACCAGGTTCTGCTCGGGATCGCGGTAGAACAATTCCGTTCCATCCCGGGACCAGAGTGGCTCGCTCCCGCCGCCCGACGAAACCTGCCAGCGTCCGGCGCCCTCGGGAAACGGCTGGACGTAGATCTCGTAGCTGCCGGATTGATTGGAGTTGTACGCCAACCACTTCCCGTTTGGGGAAAGTTTGGGGTTCTGCTCATCGGCCGGGGTGGCCACAAAGGGGTGCCGAGTAGTGTCGTTCCCCACCTGGAAGACGAAGATGTCACGATTCGTCGTGCCGTCGGTGAATCCCTCGCGGAAGGCAATGGAGCTGCCATCGGCCGACCAGGTCACCTCTTGGGCATGTCGTTCGGAGCCGACCAGCAGCCGGGGTTGCCCGGACCCGTCGGAGCGCTGGATCCAGATGGCGCGCAGCTTGGCCTGATTGCCACGGTCCGAGGCATAGGCAACCTCGGATCCATCGGGGCTCCAGAGTGGGCGCCAGACCAGGGTCCCGTCAAAGGTCAGGCGGGACACGGTCTGTTGGGCCAGGTCATAGGTCCAGATTGCCGACTTGCCGGGATCATTGATGCCCATCGCAATGCGACCGCCGTCCGCACTGAGCGCCACCCCGTTGAAATTGCGCCAGAGTTCGGTGTTGACCACCTGCTCGCTGCCATCACGATTTACCCAGGCCAGCAGCGAGCGGCCGGCCGTCGGCGGGGCATAGACCAGGGTACCGGTTTCGCTGGCCGCAAACGCCGCCCACCCCTCGGTTCCCCCTGCCACCGTGATCCCGGTCGAACGGGAGGGGCCCTGCATCGTGAGCGCGCCGGGATCGAACGGCGCTGCCATCAGGATGCCCGCCGCCGTCGCGTAGAGCAGGTACCCTGAAGTGTACCGAGCCGCCGCGCCCTTCACGAGATAGCTGACCACACCGGTCTCCAGATTCACCACCGCGATATCGGACTCGACGCCCGGGCCTCGATAGAAGGTGACGAGCAGACCCTTTCCGCCAGGAAGCAGGGCGGGAAACAGCGGACGATTGAAACCGGTGACCTCCGCCTGCAGGGTATCGTTCGCGACCACCTGCCCGGCCTCCCCGCCGTCCTCCGACACCCTCCAGACCCCCTGGCCTCCCCCGATCGGGATGAAATACAGGAATCCATCAGCACCCCACTCGAGCCCGCCGGTCTGATCCACCCCCTCGTGGACAGTGCGCGCGGCAGCACCTCCGCGGGGCAGGATCTGCAACTGACTCTCCGCGTTGACAATGGCAAGGGATTGTGCGTCTGGAGAGAAAGCGGCCGCCCAGCCGCCCTCGGTCAGCATGACAACAGGCTCCAGCTGGTCGACCTCGTGCACGAACAGCGAGAGCAGGTTGCGCTCCCCGGGAGCGATGTAGGCCAGGAACCGTCCGTCACGAGAGAGTGCCAGCCGAGAACTGAAATCTCCCAGATTACCAGCGGTGATGGAACGCTGGAACCGCACCACTTCCCGGCTGACAGGTGCACTTGGGCGGAGCCAACCCCAGAGGGCGGCGACCGAGGTGAGCAGGGCAATCCCGCCGAGCAGCATGGCGGGACGGTTGGAGCGAAGCAACGTTGCCGCGCTGCCCTGCCCTGCCCGCGCCCGGCCGTACCCGGTGTCCTTGAGCGCCGCCACCAGCTCCCCCGCCGTGGCAAACCGGTCTGCCGGAAGCTTCTGCAGCGCGGTATGTACCGCCTCCGCCACATGCATCGGCACGGTGGACCGCAGATCCGAGAGCTGCGTCGGTGCGGTGGTCATCACCTTGGCCACGATGGCCTGCGGGGTTGGCCCGGTAAATGGCGGCTCACCCGACAGCATTTCGAACAGCACGCACCCGACGGCATACACATCTGTGCGGGCGTCGAGATCGCGCTCGCCCATGGCCTGTTCGGGGCTCATGTAGTGCGGCGTGCCGAGACTCATGCCGGTCTCGGTCATCCGGGAGCTGCCGTCGGTGCGGCTGGCGGCCAGGGCAATGCCAAAGTCGGCCACCAGGGCGCTGCCATCGTGCAGGAGGATGTTCTCGGGCTTGATGTCGCGGTGGATTACGTTGTGGCGATGGGCGTAGTCGAGCGCCGCGGCCACTTCGCTGGCAATGCGGACGGCATCTGCCACTGGCAGCTGCTTCTCACGCACCAGCCGGTCGCGGAGCGACTCCCCTTTCACGAATGGCATCACGTAGAAGACGGTGCCGTTGACCTCGCCGGAGTCGTGCAGCGGCAGGATATGCGGATGCTGCAAATTCGCGGTGGTCTTGATCTCGGCCAGGAACCGCTCGGCGCCGATGACGGCCGCCAGTTCGGGCCGGAGCACCTTGACCGCCACCTGACGATCGTGCTTGAGGTCATGGGCCAGGTACACGGTGGCCATGCCGCCCTGACCGAGCTCACGCTCGATGCGATAGCGGTCGGAAAGGCTTGCCCCGAGCGACTCGATGGTCATAGGCTGGCCTCAGGGCGGAGTCGAGTTGAAGGGACGGCTGACAGGCGATTCAGGGATTCAGTCACGAAGCCGCCCAAGAGCAGGAATCCGGCACGATGTCGAGGAGGGGCAATGACTCAATTGACCTCCCTCGGAGGCGCGGCACAACGTCGTGGCCCCTCACCCGACCTCGTCGCTCCCTTCCTCGACCCCCTCGAACAGGAAGGTGGAGAGGTACCGCTCGCCCGTGTCGGGAAGCATCGCCAGCAGCACGGTGCCTTGTGGCGACTGCTCGGCAACCTTTCGGGCGGCGGCGAAGGTCCCCCCCGACGAGACCCCACAAAAGATCCCCTCCCTGGTGGCCAGCTCGCGGGCGGCATCCCGAGCCTCGAGATCCGAGACGGTCACCACCTCGTCATAGACCGTCCGATCGAGCACCTCCGGGATGAAGTCCGGGGTCCATCCTTGGATCTTGTGCGAGGCCCAGTCCTTCCCCAACAGGAGTGCCGCCACCTCGGGCTCGGTTGCCACGACGCGGATGCCGGGCCGGGCCAGCTTGAGCATCTGCCCCGCCCCGGTCAGAGTGCCGCCGGTGCCGTACCCGCTCACGAAGACATCCAGCCGCTGGCCGGCAAAGTCCCGCAGGATTTCGGGGCCGGTGGTGTTGCGGTGGTACTCGGCATTGGCAGGATTCTCGAACTGTTGCGCCAGGAACCAGCCGTGCTGCTTCGCCAGTTCCTCGGCCTTGCGGACCATGCCCGAGCCTCGCTCGGCGGCCGGAGTCAGCACCACCCTGGCGCCAAGGATCCGCATCAGCTTGCGGCGCTCGACCGAGAAGCTGTCGGCCATGACCGCCACGAAGGGGTACCCCTTTACCGCGCAGACCATGGCCAGGGCGATGCCGGTGTTACCCGAGGTGGCCTCGACGACGGTCTGGCCGGGCGACAACGTGCCGCGCTGCTCGGCGTCGTTGATGATGGCGAAGGCCAGCCGGTCCTTGACGGACGAGAGCGGATTGAACGCCTCACACTTGACGTACATCGTGGTGTGCGCGGGTGCCAGCTTGTTGATGCGAATGATCGGAGTGTTACCGATCGTGCCGAGAATGTCGTTGTGTATCACGAAGGTGCCTTCGTCAGGGGTGATGGATTTCAGTTGACCAGGTTCAGTTGCCGACCTTGCGGCGCAGCCCCTCGAACCTCGTGCGGAGGGTGGCACAGCGCGAGGGCCAACGGGCGCGGGAGGATCACCGGTTCCCGATTCCCTCAATGGTCCAGACATCGCTCCGGAAGTCGCGGCCGACGCAGGTACCGAGGCGGCGCTCGAGGCTGATCGCCAGGGACCCCAGACGACAGGAGGACGGCATGGTGCTCACCCGGACGGGCACACCACCGTCCTCGCCCACGCCCCAGATGGTCGGGAAGTCGTCTGCACGTCGCCACATCGCAAAGTAGATGCTGCCGGCCGGCTGCCAATTGACCCCGGTGGTCGTGAGGGCCCCCGGCCCGTTGGGGGAGCCACTCGGCCATCGGATGATCGGCTGGAACCTCCATTCGTCGAGCGAGACCGTGCCCAGCATGGCCCCACCAGGCGATGAAACCACGAGTGCTGCGCGGGTTCCCTCCGGATTCGGCCCGAACGTCTCGATGGCCAAGGAGTCCGGGGCGGGGCGGGCTCGCCAGGCACCTCCGATTGAATCCAGGACCATCAGCGCCCTTCCATCGCCCGTCATGTCGAGAAAGCTGCGTTGTCCCATGGGTCAGGTGGACGCCCCCTGCCCCGCGGCCATTTGACTGAAGGGACGGCGTGAGGAAAGCTCCAGGCCGTCCAACCGGGGGCCGTCGGACGTGGAGTGCCCGAACGCGACCCGCCGGCCGTCGGCGGCACACCGCACCCCGGTCCCAAAGGGAAACCGTTCGGCACCGAGCGCCTCCTCGCGCCCGCTCTCCAGGGTCAAGGCATAGATGTTTTCCCCGAGGGCATCCCCCCGGCCGTAAGACAGCGTCGTGCCATCCGGCAAGATCGTAGGGTTACCATACCGCGTGGTGCCCCGGGCCTGTTCGAGGTGCACCGGGTCGTCCAGGGTGAGGGCATAGGTCCAGAGATCGGTCACCGCCTCACCCGTGGCGACAATCATGCGGCCGCTCCGTCGGGCAACGTCGAAGCGCCCCTGATAGAGCGTGGGCACCCGTGCCAGCAGGACGGTCGGCCGCGCGGAGAGCCGTCCCTCGCCATCAACCGGCACGCGGACGAGTTCGTCCTCCTTGACTGCCCCTACCGCAAAGAGGAGGACGGCATCTCCGGCGACGTTCCAGCGGACCGATTCGCGGGCAATGAACGACTGCCGTCCCGTTTCGATGCCGGTCCGGTCGAACACGACCAGGACCTTATCGGCACTCAACGCAGCGATGTAGCGTCCGTTCGGCGACCAGGCAATTGGGGATGCGCCGGTGAGCGGAGCCGGGACACTGTCGGCGACCTGGCCGGTAGCAAGGGTGAGGAAGAGCAGGGTGGTGTTGCGCCCGGGGTTCGCCCGCATGACGACGACCGTGTCTCCGGACGCATCGGTGTCGAACACGCCCTCGGGGCCGATCATGCGAACCACCCCGCCGGACCGCGGAACCACGAAGAGCCCGGCCCGCGTGGCGTCGAGCTGCCCGGCGACGACCAGCTGGCTGCCGTCATGCGACCAGCGTGGGGCACTGAGCGCCCGGGCCTCCTGGATGATGGAGATCGCCTGAGTGCTCCCGATCTCCTGGACCAGGAGTGTCGAGGTGCAGAGATCATAGATCCCGTGCTGGCAACTCTCGTCGGTGCAGGCCACCCAGGCCCCGGCGGAGGCAATGGCCGGGTTGGTGGTCCGCCCGTTGAAGGTGAGCTGCTGCCGCTGATCCAGGGCAGTGGCGGCACCGGACGGGGCCCGGCGCGCCATGAACGCCACGCCCAGCGCCGTCCCGAGGAGAATGCCAGCCGCCAGCGCCAGGCGCCAATCGAGACCGCGGCGGGGTGCCCACGCCGGCGTGAAGCCGGTCCCAGCAAACGCGGCCGCGGTGGCGAGCCGGTCGGCCGGCAGCTTCAGCAGCGCGGTGTGCACTGCTTCCGCCACATGCATCGGCACGGTGGACCGCAATTCCGAAAGCTGGGTCGGCGCGGTGGTCATGACCTTGGCGACGATGGCCTGCGGGGTGGGCCCGGTAAATGGCGGCTCACCGGCCAGGCTCTCGTAGAGCACGCAGCCCAGGGCATAGATGTCGGTGCGGGCATCGAGGGTGCGCTGGCCCATGGCCTGCTCGGGGCTCATGTAGGTCGGGGTACCGAGACTCATGCCGGTCTCGGTCATCCGGGAGCCGCCGTCGGTGCGGCTGGCGGCCAGGGCAATGCCGAAGTCTGCCACCATGGCGCTGCCATCGTGGAGCAGGATGTTCTCGGGCTTGATGTCGCGATGGATCACGCCGTGACGGTGGGCGTAATCGAGGGCACTGGCCACCTGGGAGGCAATCCGCACCGCATCGGTCACCGGCAGCTGTTGCTCGCGGTCGAGCCAGTCGCGCAGCGACTCCCCATCGATGTACGGCATCACGTAGAACACCGTCCCATCCACCTCACCGGAGTCGTGCAATGGCAGGATATGGGAATGCTGCAGGTGCGCCGTGGTCTTGATCTCGGCCAAGAAGCGATCGGCTCCAATGACGGCGGCCAGTTCCGGGCGCATGACCTTGAGCGCCACCTGGCGGTCGTGCTTGACGTCGTGCGCCAGGTAGACGGTGGCCATGCCGCCCTGGCCGAGCTCGCGCTCGATCTTGTAGCGGTCGGCGAGGGCAGCGGAGAGGCGGTCCAGGGCCTCACTCACCGTGATGCCCCGCCCTGCGCCGCAATCCGGCGGCGGATATCCTCGAACCAGTTGAGCACCACGATCGGGCTCGGCGTCCGCTGCCCGGCATCCGGGTTCCGCAGGACCAGAAACCGCTGGCCGTCCCTGGAGACGTCATACTGCGGTGACGATTGTCCCGCGTAGAGATACGAGTTCCAGTTGAACAAAGTGGTCCGCTCGACGACCCGCACCCCGGGCTCAAACGCGAGCCGGGCCGCGACGAGGTTCATCGATCCCTGATCGAGATAGACCAGTTCGGAGTTGGAGGCCCACAGCGGAACCGCCGCCGTTCCGGTCGAGACCAGCCAGCGCCCACCGGGAGTCATGAATGGGCGCACATAGACCTGCCATTGCCCGCCCTCGTCTGAGCCGTAGGCCACCCACTTCCCATCCGGCGAGACTGCGCCGGCCTCTTCCTGGGCATCGGTGGCCACCACCGGCTGGCGGGTGCGATCGGCGCCGGTCCCCACCGCGAAAACATCTTCGTCGGTCTTGGTGGCTTCGCCGAGTCCATCGAACAGAATCCACGAGCCGTCGCGGGTCCAGAAGGTGGTGCCCCCGTTGCTGATATCCTCACCTTCGGCGACCCGCTCCGCCGGGCCGGAGCCATCCGCCGGCTTCCAGTAGAGGTCGGCGGAATCGGCCCGCTCAGAAAAGAAGGCGATCATCCGACCATCCGGCGACCAGGACGGACGATAGTTCACCCCGTCGAACGTGAGCTGCGCGAGCGTTTGTGAGCCGACATCATAGATCCAGATCTGATTGCCGCCCTCGCCGGCGATGGTCACGGCGATCCGGTCCCCGGTCGGCGACCACCGCGGGTGCTGATACTGCCCCAAGCGAGAGAGGACGACCGTCTCCCGACCCGACCGGTCGACTTCGACCACCTGGAGACCGCCCTGGGTGAGCCCGGTCAGGTAGATCATGGCTCCGGAGGGGGAGATTGCCAGCCGGGAACTGCGGAACAACCCCTGCGCCACCTGGTCGAGGACCGGCACCGGAGCGCCTTCGATGGACTGGCTGTCCAGGTCGAACGGCACGGCGTAGAGCGCCCCGTTCTCGGTGGCGTAGATCAAGTGCCCTGTCCCGACGTACCAGCCGCGCCCGGCGCCCGGCACCAGGGTGTCGATTGCCAGCGTGGTGAGGTCGAGCAGCGCGAGGTTGCTCCGCTCGCAATTGCCAAGGCACTGCTGGAAGAGCACTGCCTTGCTCCCCGGCAGCACCGACGGCCAGGCCATGACCGTGTTCCCGCGGGCGTCCGGGGGCAAGAGCGCTTCCGAAACCCCACCCGTCCCGCTGACCCGCGACAGCATCCAGCCAATGGAGGTATACACGATGTTGCCGTCGTCGCCCCAGGACCCTCCCGCAAACCGCGGCAGCACATCCTCCGCCAGGGTGATGGCCGGGCCCCCGGTGACGGGCACCTTCTTGAGCTTCTCGTCGTCTTCGGTAAAGAAGCCAATCCACAGCCCGTCGGGCGAGAAGAACGGGGCGATGGCGTCTTCGGTGCCCTGGAGTGGGGTGCCCTCGATCTGATCGAGGAGCCTGATGTAGAGCTTGCCGACAGTGGCGCTCGAGTCGAAGGCGACATAGACGATGCGGGTGCCGTCGGGCGAGATCGCAAAGGGGGCGTCCTCGTCGCCGCCCTGCAACGAGAGGCGCTGGGTGGACGGCAGGGTCATGTGGAACCGGATGATCGGGTCCGCCGGCTCACTGCCACCGAGGAGCAAGAAGCCGAGCGCCGTCGCGACGGCTCCGATGCCGGCGCCCACAGCCAATTGGACGGCACGCTTTCGGCTGGACGGGCGGGCAGCGGCCGCCATGGCAGCCGCGGTCCCCGGCACCGTGAAGCTCGCGGTGGTGAGCGCGCTGGAGAACGCCTTGGCGCTCTCGAACCGGTCGGCCGGAAGCTTCTCCAGCGCCTTGGCCACCGCAGCGGCCACATTGGGCGGCACCGACTTGCGAAGTTCCGTCACCGGGCGGGCGGTGTCGGTCACGATCTTCATGATGATCTGCTGGGCGCTGGCTCCCACGTGCGGCGGCGCACCGGTCAGCATTTCGTAGAGCACACTGGCCAGCGAGTAGACGTCGGCGCGGGCGGTCAGATCTTTCTCCGCCGTGGCCTGCTCGGGGCTCATGTAGTGCGGGGTGCCGAGGCTCAGGCCCGTTTCCGTCATCCGGCCGCCGGCCGCCGCACTCACCGCCAGGGCAATGCCGAAGTCGGCCACCATCGGGCGGCCATTCTGGAGCAGGATATTCTCGGGCTTGATGTCGCGGTGGATGATGCCGTGCTGGTGGGCGTAGTCGAGGGCGTCGGCCACCTCGACGGTAATCCTGACCGCCTCATCGATGCCCAGCTGAGTCTCTCGATCCAACTTGCCGCGGAGCGTCTCGCCCTCGATATAGGGCATGACGTAGAAGAGGAAGCTGTCGGCGGTGCCGGAATCGAACAGCGGCAGAATGTGCGGGTGCTGCAGGTTGGCGGTGGTCTTGATCTCCTGCACGAACCGCTCGGCGCCGATCACGGCGGCCAGTTCGGGGCGCAGCACCTTGACCGCCACCTGGCGGTCGTGCTTGACGTCGTGGGCCAGATAAACAGTGGCCATGCCACCCTGACCGAGCTCGCGCTCGATCTTGTAGCGGTCGGCGAGGGCAGCGGAGAGGCGGTCGGGAGCGGTGGTCACTTGCGCAGCGCCTCCGGCAGCCCCAAGCGCGCCAGAACCTGCTGGTACGCGGGCTCGCCCCGGATCGGGTAGAGCGCCGGCACCGCGTTCAGGATCCACAACACGTCGGCGTCCCGCGTATCGAGTGCCCGATTGAACATCCGATACATCTGCTCCCGCTCGCCCAGGGCAAAGTGCAGGAACGCCTTCTGTCCGTAGCGTGGGTCGTCGGCGCCCAGCTGGATCAAGGCGCGACGAATCGTTGCGGTGTCGCCACGGGCGCGGGAGACGATGCCGCGTGCGATAGGATCGAACCAAAACGCGCCTCCCGCCACCGCCTTGGCCCGCTGATGTGCGCGCTCGGCCAACTCATGCTCCCCGGCGTCGGCATAGGCGTATGAGAGCACGTCGTTGGGCTCATAGAAGGTGGAGTCGAGCTCGATGGCGCGGAGCGCTGCCGCCCGCGCCTTGGCACCATCGCCACCGGACCAGTAGCCCCATGCCAGGTCGCTGTGCCACTGGCCGGTGGTGGGCTCCACTTCGATGTTGGCCAGGCTGGCCGCGACCGACTTGTCGAACTCCCCCATCTCCCAGCTGGTCCAGGCAAAGAGGGCTCGCGCCATGGCCGAGTGCGGGCGTGCCCATCCGCGGGCGAACTCCTCCTCCGCGCCCGGGAAGTCCCAGTCGGTGTGCAACCGGGCGAGCCCGATGGCAAAATGGGGATCCCCAAGGTGGTCGTCGAGCTGGATCGCGCGCGCCGCGGCTCGCTCCACCGCGGCCCGGGCCACTTCCGTGGGCGCAGTCTGGTAGAGCAATCCGTAGGCGTTGGTCATGGCCACCGCTGCCCACGCCGGCGCGAAGGTCGAGTCGAGGGCGATGGAGCGGTCGAGGTGCTCGACGCTCCGGAAGTAGCCATCCGGGGTGCGGAGGTTGGCCTGCTCCTGCCCCAGCAGGTATTGGGCGTAGGCCCTGGGATTGACCGTCGCACGGGTGGCGAGCACCCGCTCCTGCTCGGGGGTCAGGCGGGCCTGGATGCCGCGGGCAATCTCGCCCGCCACCTCGCGCTGGAGAGTCACGACCTCCGAGGCAGGTCGCGAAAAGGTCCGGGCCCAGAGACTCTCGCCGGTCTTCGGGTCGGTCAGCTCCACCGCCACCTGCACCACGTCACCCGAGGCCAGGACCGCAGCAGTGACCAGTGCATCGACGTTGAGTTCGCGGGCAATCTGGCTGATCGGCAGGGTGGAGCCCGCATACGGGACCACCGCCCGGTGCCCCATGACCCGTACCCCGGCCTCGGTCAGCACGCCGATGAGTTCGCGGGTCATCCCGTCAGCAAAGAACGCCTGGCTCGAATCGCCGGTCTGGTTGTCCATGGGCAGGACGGCAATGCGATTGATGGTGGACGCAGCGCCGTCCGATCGAAGCGCGGCGCTGCCAAACCAGCCAGCCGCCGCAACCGAAACCACTCCAACGGCAATCAATGCCGGCCGAAGCCGTGAGCGGCCAGACGGAGTCGCCGATCGATCGCTGGCGGAAAGTGCCTGCACGAACTGCGAGGCAGGGCTGAACCGGTCGGCGGGATTCTTGGCCAGGGTGCGCGCCAGCGCGCCCGCCACCGCCGCCGGCACGGTGGGCCGGAGGTTGGTAACCGGCGCCGCTTCCGTAATCATGTGCTGCCGGGTGATCGCCTCGGCGGTGGGGCCGGTGAATGGCGGCTGGCCGCCGAGCATCTCGTAGAGGACACAGCCGAGACTGTAGAGGTCACTGCGACCATCGACGTCGGGGTCGCCGGCCGCCTGTTCGGGGCTCATGTAGAGCGGGGTGCCGATGGAGGTGCCGGTCTGGGTCAGGCGGTCGGCGCCCGCGGCACTCATGGCACGGGCAATGCCGAAATCGGCGACAACGGCGTGCCCCCCATCCAGCATGATGTTCTCGGGCTTGATGTCCCGATGCACCACTCCGCGTGCATGGGCATAACCGAGCGCGTCGGCCACCTCGCGCGCAATGCGGAGCGCGTCGTCGAGAGGGAGCTGCTTGTCTCGGTCGAGCCGGTCGCGGAGGGACTCCCCCTCGACCAGCGGCATGACATAGAAGAGAAATCCGCCGACGTTCCCGGAATCGTAGAGCGGCAGGATATGCGGGTGGCGCAGGTTGGCGGTGGTCTCGATCTCCTGCAGGAACCGCTCAGCGCCCACCGCCTGGGCCAGCTCCGGCCGGAGCACCTTGATGGCCACCTGGCGCTTGTGCTTGAGGTCTTCGGCCAGGTAGACGGTGGCCATGCCGCCAGCCCCAAGCTCGCGCTCGATCCGGTAGCGGTCGGCCAAGGCCGAGGTGAGGCGGTCCAATGTATCGGCCATCAGTTGGGCACCAGTCGCTTGAGTTCCTCGAACCAGTTGATGGTCACCACCGCCTGGTTGGAGCCCGCCATGAGGCCTGGCGACTTGATGAACAGGAACGAGCGGCCATCTGGAGTCACCGTATACGATCGATGGCGGATGTCGCTGGCATAGCCAACTGTCGAGAAGAGGACCCGCGAGGCGACGACCCGGAACGCCTCTGCAGGTGCGACCTCAGCCGCCACCAGGTTCTGGTTGCCGTCCCGGAAGAACAGTTCCCGGCCGGAGGCTGACCAGAGCGGCTCGGAGCCCCCGTTCCGCGAGACGGTGTACTTGGCGCTGCCGGCATCGGGAAAGGGCCGTACATAGACTTCGGTCTGGCCAGACTCATCGGAGGCATAGGCCAGCCAGCGACCATCGGGGGACAGGATCGGGGAGAACTCCTCCGCCTTGGAGTCCACCACCGGCACGACCGTGCTGTCACCCGAGGTGCGCATCGCCAGGATGTCCCGGCCGCCCCCTGACCCGGCGCGGAGCAGCACCCACTGGCCGTCGGCGGAATAGACCGCCTCATCCACAGACTGGTTGATCCGCAGCAGGGGAGTCGGTCGGGCACTGCCATCGGCCCGGACCCGATAGGTGGTGATCCTGCCGCGCTGGTCGGAGGTGAAGATCACCTCGCGCCCATCTGGACTCCAGCTCGGCCGGTAGTTGAAGGTGCCCCCGGAGGACAACTTCGTGAGGGCTCCAGTCGCCATGGCCCTGACCCAGAGCTCGGTGCGGCCGGCTCGCACCACGCCAATCACCAGCCGCGACCCGTCGGGGGAAAGCGATGGTGTGGTGAACTCTCCCTTCCAGGCGGGATCGACAAGTTCCTCCTGGCCACCCTCGCGAGGCAGCCGCACCACCTGTCCCAGTGGGGGGGCGGGTTGATACAGGAGAGTGCCGGTATTGGACAGCGTGAGCGATCGGATCACCGTCGCCCAGATGGCCACATTGTCAGCGACGGTGATGAATCCCCCACGGGTCTTTCCGGTGGCGGGATCGAAGGATGCCGCCTGGAGCGTCCCGTCCGCGCCTGCCACGAGGAGATGGCCCGTTGGAGAGTAGAGGCCCATCATCCCGGTCGCCACCGCCGTCACCGCTCCGGTAGCGGGGTCGAGCACCCCCACCCGCGGATCGCCGTCCTGCGGCTGCACGGACAGGAGAATCAGTGAGCCGCCGGGTAGCAGTTGGGGCCAGAGGAAGAAGAGCTCGCCTGCCGCCGAGTCGGGCCGAGCCACGAATTCGGGAGCGCCGCCGCTGGCGCGAATCCGCATCAGATCGCGGCCGTAGGACTCGCCGTGCAGGTAGTAGATCCAGCCGTCGTCAGTCCAGGCCAGCCCGGAACCATAGGTCGAGTCGGCCACCAGCGTGCGCGCCGATCCGCCATCGAGGGAGATGATCTTGAGCGGGCCCGGAAAGCCGTTGTTGAGGGCGATCGACCGGCCGTCGGGCGAAAACGCCGTGGCCCAGGCGGCCTCGGAGCCCTGAATCAGCTTTGCCGCGAGGGCGTCGGACGGCCGCAGCATCAGGGCTCCCTCGGCGTTGGAGTAGATCAGCCGGGAGCCATCTGGAGAGAGCAGTGGATTGGCAAAGTTGGGCAACGACTGGTCCATGGTCACGAAGAATCGGTGAACCTGGCCCGGTGATCCTCCCCGCATCCAGCCGACGGCGGCCACGACCCCAAGCGCAGCGGCCAGGAGCCCCACCCCAGCGGCGATCCGTTTCCACCGACCATCCCCTGCAACGGCTCCCTGAGCCGCCACCGCCGCCGTGGTGTAGGACCGATCCGCCAGCGCCGCGGAAAAGTCCGCCGCGCTGGCGAACCGATCGGCTGGCAGCCGTTCCAGTGCCTGGGCCACCGCCGCGGCCACGTTGGGCGGCACGGTCTTGCGCAGCCGAGTTACCGGCGCCGCCTCCTCGGTGACGATCTTCATGATGATCTGCTGGGCGGACGAACCGGTGTGCGGCGGGTCCCCGGTCAGCATTTCGTACAACACACTCGCCAACGAGTACACATCGCTCCGCGCCGAAATCTCCTTCTCGGCCGTCGCCTGCTCGGGGCTCATGTAGTGCGGAGTGCCGAGGCTCATGCCGGTTTCGGTCATCCGGCCGCCCGCAGCGGCACTGACGGCCAGGGCAATGCCGAAGTCCGCCACCATCGGGCGGCCCTCATGGAGCAGGATATTTTCGGGCTTGATGTCGCGATGGATCACGTTGTGGCGGTGGGCATAGTCCAGGGCGGAGGCGACGTCCCGGGTAATCTGGACCGCCTCCTCAATGCCGAGCTGAGTCTCCCTGTCCAACTTCGACCGTAGTGTCTCTCCGTCTATATAGGGCATGACATAGAAGAGGAAGCCATCGGCGGTGCCGGAATCGAACAGCGGCAAAATGTGAGGATGCTGGAGTGCTGCGGTGGTGGTGATTTCCTGCACGAACCGCTCGGCGCCAAGCACCGCGGCAAGCTCCGGCTTCAAGACCTTGAGCGCTACATGGCGCTTGTGCTTGAGGTCTTCGGCCAGGTAGACGGTGGCCATGCCGCCCTGACCGAGTTCGCGCTCAATCCGGTAGCGGTCGGCCAGGGCTATCGAGAGCTCGCCGGGGACTGCCGTCATCGGGTCATCCGGTGGCGGGGGAAACGGGCTATGTCGTGAGAGGGTAACAGGTTAATTGACCCTCAAATGGCAAATTCCGCAACCGCGAGCCCGCTTTGCTCCGACCGGAGCTGCGCTGCCGCGTCGGGGCGGAATCGGGCTACCAAGCACCCTTTCTGAGTTCGGACCGAGGTGGCTTCGATCGGCCTCCATCCCAACGTTGACGGGAAAAATCGCCCGGAGAAGCGATGCAAGTCATTAGTGGATAAAGGCTTAGGGTTCCAATTCGAGTCGAAATGTATTATGTTAAGTCATTGCATCTGAAGTAGAGGTAAAACATTGCAGTCATGGAGGTTAGACGATCGACTCAGGAAACTCCGTGGCTTCCCGTATACTCACCCAATTGGAGGCACACCATGTCATACAAAATCGAGCAGATTGAAGGAGTCGGCCCGGCCTACGCCGAGAAGCTGGCAACGGCGGGGATTCTTACGACCGATCACTTGCTGGCCAGGTGCGGCACGCCAGCCGGACGCCAGTCTGTCGAGACGATGACGGGGCTGTCCGGGAATCAGATCCTGACTTGGACCAACCAGGCCGACCTGATGCGGGTGTCGGGGATCGGCTCCGAGTTCGGCCAGCTGCTCGAGTCGTCGGGAGTCGACACGGTGAAGGAACTGGCGCTGCGGAATCCGGAGAACCTGGTGCACGCGATGGAGCGGATCAACGAGGAGAAGAAGCTGACCCGCGTGGTGCCGGCGCTCAAGACGGTGGAGAAATGGGTTGACAGCGCCAAGGAGCTGGAGCCGATGCTGACGCACTGATCGACCAGTTGGAATGAGGCGGGATCATCTCCCCGTCGTTCGGAGCCCGCTGCCCTCAAGGTGGCGGGCTTCGTCTATCGAGGCGGCCGGAGAGCGGCCCGCTCGGCCACCACCGAATCCCACTGCGGACGGAAGACCGGATCGGGATCGGTACGCAGGGCCAGGAATCGATCATAGGCCCACAGCGCACCCGTCGTATCCCCG
>Ga0163144_10004903_pt1 | contig 29965 bp, 19 predicted proteins | sample OliLak19BULKMAT1_FD_123175 | JGI IMG/M metagenome (GOLD analysis project Ga0163144, IMG submission 123175) | Freshwater microbial mat bacterial communities from Lake Vanda, McMurdo Dry Valleys, Antarctica - Oligotrophic Lake LV.19.BULKMAT1 | ecosystem: Environmental > Aquatic > Freshwater >...
ACCGCGATCACGAAGCGCATCGAGTGGCGGAAGGGATTGGGTGCCATCGCGGCGAACGCGAGGAACTTCGGCATCTCCCCTGCAACGCCCGGCGTGTTGGTTGCGACCGCGGGGACGCTCTCGTTGCCATTGAAGTCGACCGCGGTGACCTTGTAGGTGAACGAGCCCGGCGTGAGATCGGTCCAGCCGCTGCCGGCGGTCGCGTGCACCGGCGTTCCTTGGTCGGGAACGAATCCGAGATCGGTACTGCGGTAGACACGGGAATACTGGAAGTCGGGAGCAGACCACGTGACGCAGGCAACTCCCGTTTCGGGTCCGTCGATCTCGACTTCCAGGGCTGCCACAGAATCGACGATCAAAACTTCCTTCGAGTCGGACTTCATGGCCGTGCGGGCCTTGGGGCCGAACTCCGCCGACGCCCCCCAGTCCAGGCTGCTGTGTGGTCGCTGCGTTCAGGCCCTGCGGCGGAACCTCTCATGAAAGCCCTCGACGCTGCCGTCCTGCCTCGGCTTGCCCGGGTCGATCCTCGACGGGTCGCACAGGCGAAACAGCGCCAACATCCGCAGCGCCCGCGCCCGGAGTGCACCCTAAGTCCACCTTGTCGCCCCGCCAGCCGAATTCCACAATTCTTCCACGGGCTCGGCTCCGCCGGCTCGTGATGCATGGAGAACGTTTGTCCTCTTCATGAAAGGTGAACGTCATGTTCGACCCCACGCCATCCTGCGGCTCATCGCCCCGCCGCCGCATCCGGGTTGCCCCCCTCACATCTGCCCGCACACTCATTCTCGGACTCGTTCTCATGCTCTCGGTCGTCGCATCGCAGGCGGCAGCGGAGCAGCAACCCCTCGACGGCAGGAACATCCCCAAGTTCATCGAGCCGCTGCCATTCCCCGGCGCTCTGAACGGCATGGCGACCAGCGCGGCCTCTCCGCTGGTGATCACCATGAGCGAGTTCCAACAGAAGTTGCTGCCGAACTCGTTCTACAGCGCGCTACCCGCGCCGCACGCCAACGGCACTTACGTCTGGGGCTACAACAACAGCTATCCCGGCCCCACAATTGTCGCCAAGCGCGATGTGCCGACGCATGTGAAGTACGTGAACAACCTGTTCGATCCCACGGGCGCGCCGCTCTTCCTGCAGAACACGATCAAGGTGGACCAGACCATCCACTGGGCCGATCCGCTGGGCGCGGGACACAGCTTCGCTCCCTACACGGGTCCCGTGCCGGCGGTGGTGCACCTGCATGGCGCCGAGGTGCCGTCGGCGTTCGACGGTGGTCCCGATGCGTGGTGGACGCCGGGCTTCGCGCAGAAGGGCCCGGGGTTCGTCTCGGACACCTACACGTATCCCAACGGGCAGGAAGGCACGGCGTTGTTCTACCACGACCACGCCCTTGGCATGACGCGCACCAATGTCTATTCGGGTCTGGCGGGGTTCTACCTGCTGCTGGATCCCTCGCTCGAGCCGGCCAACCTGCCCGGCGGCGCAGCGGACACGCCGCTCGACCAGTACGGGCATTCCTACCGTATCGGACTCGCGTTGCAGGACCGCATGTTCGATAACGACGGTCAACTGTACTTCCCCAGCGAGGCGGACGATCCCACCGTGCATCCCTACTGGCTGCCCGAGTTCTTCGGCAACGTGATCCTGGTGAATGGCAAGTCGTGGCCGTATCTCGAGGTCGAGCCGCGCCGCTATCGGTTCGCGTTCCTGAACGGGTCCAACGCCCGCTTCTACGAACTGCGCCTGCTCGACCGCACCAGCAAACGGCCGGGGCCGGCGTTCTGGCAGGTCGGCGGCGACCAGGGCCTGCTCGACGTGGCGGCCAAGCTGAACGACCCCGCGCGTGCCAAGTCGCCCCGACTGGTGTTCGCGCCGGGCGAGCGCTGCGACGTGATCATCGATTTCTCGGGCTACGCGGGCCAGACCTTCACACTGGCCAACAGCGCGAAGGGTCCCTATCCCAACGGCGAGACCCCCGATCCACAGACCACGGGCATGATCATGCAGTTCCGGGTGGGCACCGCCGTCACGGGTGGAACCGACCCCAGCCTGGACCCTTCAATCGCCAGCACGATCCGCCTGCAGCCCATCGAGCGGCCGACGGTGGGCGCGCCGCGGCGCGCACTCACGCTGAATGAGGAACAAGGGCCCGAGGGGCCGCTCGGCATGTACATGAACAACACCATGTGGGACATGGCCACCACCGAGTCGCCGCGCGTCGGTGACACCGAGGTGTGGGAGATCATGAATCTCACCATGGACACGCATCCGGTGCACCTGCACCTCTTCCAGTTCCAGCTCGTGAACCGCCAGACATTCAACATGCAGCGGTACATGAATGTCTACGGCATGCCCATGGCGGGCATGGGCCCGCCGCTGCCGTACCAAACGCTCACCGCCGCCACGGGCTTCAAGCTGGGAGGCAATCCCGACATCACGCCGTACCTGCAGGGAGTGCCGAAGCCGCCCGATCCCAATGAGACCGGCTGGAAGGATACGTTCCGCATGAACCCGGGCGAGGTCACGCGCGTCGTGGTGCGCGTGGCGCCGCAGGATGCGCTGGCCAAGGCGGCGGCGAGCGCCGTGGTGCTGGAGCCGGGTGTGAACCTGTACGCGTTCGAACCGTGGGTGGGCATGGGCGCGACCGACTCGTTCGGATATCCGGGCGGACCCGGCTATGTGTGGCACTGCCACATCATCGATCACGAGGACAACGAGATGATGCGGCGCATGACCGTGATGGGCCCCGATGTTCCTGCGCTTGCAGCATCCCGCCTCGCCGCCGTTGCAGGCGCGCAGGCCGTGGACAAGCAACTGCCCACGATGCCCGAACTGCGGCCGGCCTCTCCCAATCCCGCCAAGGGCGGCGCACTCACGCGCTTCGCGCTGCCGCGCGCGGGCGAGGTGCGGCTCGTGGCCTATGACGTGGCCGGTCGCCAGGTGCGCGTGATCGCCAGCGGCTCGTTCAGCGCGGGCGAGCACCAGGTGGGCTGGAGCGCACGCGACGATGCCGGGCGGGCACTGGATGCGGGCGTGTACTTCGTGCGCATGCAGGCCGCAGGCGTGAGCCGCACGCAGCGGGTGCTACTGCTGCCGTAGCACCGCGAAGCCCTGGATCCCGGCGCTGCCCCGCTCGCACTGCGGGGCTCGCCGGGATTCCTGTCTTTCGTGGTTCGCTCTCACGCGACAGGAGGAGAACTTCGGACGCATGATCGAACTCTCCCTTACACCCCAGCTCAGTCGAAATGAAGATCAGGGGCGAAGCGATTTGGATTGCCTTGCCTTCAGTCCATGCATCTGCATGAGGGAATCGGCCTCATTCCATGCTTCATCCATAGCCGGCAGCAACCGGCCCGCGTGCGCCAACTCGCGCCGGGCACCTAACGAGTCGCCACGCGCGAAGAGCTCCTTGGCTAGTTCCAAGCGCAGTCCCCCCTCACCCGCCGGGGTCTCGGCGAGGGTCGGAGAACGAAGTGCGCCCTCGAGGATGCCGAGGATCACGGCGCTCGGTCCGCGCGAGCGCAGGAACCGGACATAGGCGTATGCCAGTTCAGGGTCCTTGTTCGTCACGTCCAGTCCCAGTTCGAACGCGCGAATCGCCCTCGCCGTGTCGCCCAGTGCGGCGGCCGATTGGGCGCTCAGGACATAGGTCCACGACCATCCGTAGCGATTCGCCATCAGCGGTTGCAACGTGTCGAGGCACCTCTGGTACTGGCGGTCCGTGAAGTACCCGCGCCCGAGCATGTAGGCATAGAATGGATTCTCGGGATAGAGTTGCGCCAGTGCAGAAGCGGCGCGTATGAGACCCGGCGGATCGCGACCGATGACGCCCTGCATCAGGTCGATCCGCATCTGGCCACGGTGATCGGCCCTCGCGCGCAGGCGCCCCATGGCCGCTCGGTAGAGCGCCAGATCGGCCTCGTTCCCCAGGTTCCACACGGCCCCGACCTGTTCCGTGCGCGCTGCGACGAAGGTGCTGTCGAGTTCGAGCGCCTGAGTGAAGGCGGCGGCGGCCTCGTTCCAGCGCGAGGCGAGGAGCGCTTCGTGTCCCCGGATGTACAGGCGGTAGGCATCCGCCGAAGTCGTCGTGATCTCGCGCAGCCAGCCCTCGGCCTCGTGATCGCCCGTGAGGTTCACCTCGAGTGCCACCTGGAGGTCCGGGATGAGCCGCCCCACCAGATGGAACAGACCGCTATCGGCCACCCCTTCGACCGCGAAGCTGCGCACGAGACGGCCGTTGGAGGTATCGAGGATGCGACCCTCGATTCGCAGCGCGGCGCCCGAGCGCAGGATGCTGCCCGAGATCGCGCGACGGATGCCGTGGCCGGCAAGGAACGCGTTCGTGGGTGCGAGGGCGGGAGTGCTCGCGGCCTTGCTTCCCGCGAGGTCGCCCAGTCGAGACGCATCGAACACGTCCAGCGCCGAGGATTGCACCAGCGCAGTGCTGAGCAGGTCGGCGACGCCCCGCTTCATCCAATCGAGCGCGGGGTCGCCCGAGAGGTTCGCGAACTCAAGCACCGCCACGGAACGGGCGCCAGATGTCGCCGGAGCAACCGGGCCGCGGGCGGAAAGGCGCTGATACACGAACCACCCAGCCACGATCAGCACCGGCACGAGCGCGGCGATCCACCAGCGCCGCGCGCTTCGAGCCTTCGCGTGGCCCACTGCGGGCAACGCTGGCGAAGGGCCAAAGGGGCCACGATGGAGGCCACGTTGCAGCGCCTTCAGGTCATTCGTCACGTCGAGCGCGGTCTGGTAGCGCTCGCGCGGGGACTTCTGCAGACAACGCCCGACGATTCGCTCGAACTCCTCGGGCAGCTCCGCGTGCACCGCGAGCAGCGGTTGCGGCGCGTCGCGCAGGATCGCCGAACTCACATCGGCGATCGTGACGCCGAGGAAGGGCCGTCTTCCGCAGGCCATCTCGTACAGCACGATCCCCAGCGCGAAGACATCGGTGCGTGCGTCCGAGGACTCTCCCCGGAGCTGCTCGGGAGCCATGTAAGGCACGGTTCCCAGCACCTGCCCAACCGCCGAGAGCGGCGCGGCCATCGTATTCGCCTGGCTCATTTCGGTCGGCGGCTCCGGGGATGCCAACTTCGCGAGCCCGAAATCCAATACCTTCACCCGCCCATCGGTCGTCACCATCACGTTCGAGGGCTTGAGGTCGCGATGCACCACGCCTTTCCCGTGCGCCGCGCTCACGGCCTCGGTCAAGGCGATCCCGATCTCGAGCACACGCTCGATCGGCAGTCCTGAAGCAGCGAGCTGCCGGTCGAGGCTATCGCCCTCCACCAACTCCATGGTGAGGAACCGCACGCCATCGGCATCCTCGAGCGAGTGAAGGGTGACGATCCCCGGATGGTTGAGTGCCGCGACTGCCCGTGCCTCGCGCTCGAGTCGGGCGAGCCGTTCCGGGTGGTCCCCGAGACCTGCCGGCAACACCTTGATCGCCACCTCCCGGCCGAGTCGCGAATCACGCGCGCGGTACACTTCGCCCATGCCGCCCGCACCGAGCGGCGCGACGATCTCGTAGGCTCCGATCCGTGTGCCGGGGGCAAGTGGCATTGGGGCAATCTAGCGCATTTCGTAGTCCAGAGCCCCGGCGCATTGAGCGGGCGGTGCTTCAGCGGGATCGAACTGGAAGGCCGGTTCCACTCATGGAACACCGGATCGACGGGCGTACCGACGTGCATGGCGGCCCAGAGTTCGAGGCGATTGCTCGATAACGATGGGCGGTGCACTCGCCATCGGCGAGAGTGACCAACCGGCGACCAAGCCGATGAACGACGAGTGAGCCTGCCGCCCCACCCGAGCTCCCGACTACCTTTGGCCGCTCAGCGTATTCAACGCCCAGATTGGCCACGCAATGACCATGAATGCACCGAGGACCAGCCGACCAAAAAGCCCAAGATTCGGCACGGACAGTGCAAATGCCGCTCCGATGGCAAGTCCGATGACCAGATAGACAATCGCCACGCTGACGGCGATTCGGAGCCACGTCGGCCAGAGTCTCCATCTCACGACACCTCCCGCGCCAAGCTTCGCACTGCTCCGCTCACCTGCTCCGTCTCGCGCACCACCCTGTCGTCGATGATGCGCGTTGGAGTTCCAATCTCTCAGTGGTCACGTCGGCCCGCGCCAGCTCGCGGTGTGGAGTGTCCCCATGCTTCGGACCACCGGCTACGACAAGGTCTCCAGCGTTTGGTCTGCTCCCCGACCTTGGACCGGCGCGATGGAGGATGCGGCCGCTCGCCCGCCACAGTCCCCGATGACCACGCCCACTCACCGCGACCGGCACGCGCCACGCGTGGGAAAAGACACACAGCGCAAACGCGTGCAGCTTGAATGACACGCGCCGCGAACTGCGCGACGCGATGGGTGCAGCGCACAAGCGGGCGGGCTTGTCGCTACGGCTCGACGGCCCGGCCTAGCGGTAGTGCGCCTTCAACTCCCCCCAGCTCTTGCGAGCAACGGGCGTCGGGCCGACGAAGCCTCCCGTGGAACTGATGGACGTCCCGCTTGGCACGGAGAAACTGACGACCGCCGTGTGGGAGAAGTCGATCGTGGCAGTGCTGGGTCGGGCCCCGACGTAAAAAGCCAGATTGAACGGTGTACCGATGGTGACATCCAGGGTCTGATTCGCCGTCAGGGCCATTGGGATCGTCGCCGTGCTCGGCGCATTCAATAAGACGAAGGAGGGGGAGGCCGTGGGCCCGAACGGACCGCTCACTCGGGCATTCTCGGGAATCACGATCGGACTGGGATTGAACGTGTCGCCGATCCGGATCGAGAACGTCCCTCCGCCAAATCCGAGGAGGACCCCGGAACGGGAGAAAATGCCCGCAGGAATCAAGTCACCCGCAGCTTCGAATGAAACCGTGATCGGCACAACGGTTCCAGCGGGCAGGGTGTTGCTGTTGAGCGTATAGGTATCGACCATCGACATGTCCAGGAAAGCGAAGGGTCCACCCGTCGACTGGACCGAGCCCCGCATCATCTGGGTACCGATCACGGCATTGGCGAAGATCGAGTAGTCCTGAAGGACGTTGTGACCGATGTCGCCCGTCTGAGTGAGCTGCGAGACCGCCGCGATGCAATGGCCGCGATCCACGGTTGCCTGTCCATCATCGTCGCAATCTCCAGCGCTGACCATGATCCAGGACTTCGAGTCGGCTGGCATGGGGATGGTGGACGCGAGTGCAGGGCCAAATGCGGCATGGAGCATGATCGCTGCCGAGGCGACTTGGAGTAGCGTGGTCCGGAGTCTCATGGAATCCCTCGCAATAGGTGGCATCACCAAATAGGACCGGCCTTCGGTGGTTACGCGCCAATCCGGCCCGAAACCTGCCAAGGGATTTCGTAGAGCAGCGTTGCGGGCCCTGTTCCACGATGGGTAGACTATTGTCAAGCAAACCATCCATCGGGGTCCCCATGCCACCTCCGCAGGAAGTCACCGCCATCCTTCTCAAGGCCTCGAAGGGCGAGGCGAACGCCGTCAACCACCTCTTTGCGGTCCTGCATGACGACCTGCGACGGATCGCCGCAGAGCGGATGAGCCACGAGGCGGCCGGGCACACCCTGCAGCCCACCGCGTTGGTCCACGAAGCCTATGTCCGTCTGGTCGACCAGACGCGTTGCCAGTGGCAGGACCGGTCCCACTTCCTGGCTGTGGCCAGCCAGGTCATGCGGCGGATCCTGGTGGACCATGCGCGCAGTAGGGGACGAGCGAAGCGGGGCGGCGGCTGGAACCGAGTGACTCTGGACAAAGCGCTGGTGGAGAGCGCCGAGGCTCAAGATAAGAATCTGATCGCCCTTGATGACGCTCTGAACAAGCTGCATCAAGTCCATCCGGAGAAGGCCCAAGTCGTCGAAATGAGATACTTCGGCGGCCTGACCGTAGCCGAATGCGCCAAGGTTCTGGGAATCTCGGTGCGCACGGTGGCACGCCACTGGGACTTCGCGCAGGCCTGGCTGTTCCGGGAGATCTCCTCCGACCCTTCGCAGGCATGACTCGTGGAACCCTCGCCCCTGGGACGCTCGGTCGAAGAGCTCTTCGCGCAAGCGCTTGAACTCGCTCCATCGGATCGCGCCCATTTCCTGGATGCAGCATGCGGAGTGGACGTCGCCTTACACTCCGAGGTGCAATCTCTGCTCGACTCTCATGCCGAGGCGCAGATGTTCTTCGGCGGGATGCCAGCCAGCTCACGCACACTTGGCGAGGCATCGTCGGTCGACCCGATTGTCGGCGTCAACATCGGCAACTACCGGGTCCTCGAGCCGATCGCCACGGGAGGTATGGGCACGGTCTACCTCGGCGAGCGGACCGATGCTGAGTTCCGCAAGCGCGTGGCCATCAAGCTGACCCGGCCCGGGCTCCACTCCGAACAGATTCTTGCACGCTTCCGTCGCGAGCGTCAGGTGCTGGCCGATCTGGAGCATCCCAACATCTGCCGACTATTGGACGGTGGCTCGACGCCCGACGGTCGTCCCTACCTGGTCATGGAATATGTCGATGGCACGACTCTGGACCGCCATTGCGATCAGCACCGGCTCGGAGTCCGCGAACGGCTGGGGCTATTCCTGACCGCCTGCGAAGCAGTGCATTTCGCTCACCAGAATCTGGTCGTGCATCGCGACCTCAAACCGAGCAATATCCTGGTCGATAAGAGCGGCGTCGTGAAGCTCCTCGATTTCGGTATCGCCAAGTTGCTCGATACCGACGAGGCGGCCACCGACCTTACGCTGACCAACCTACGCGCATTCACCCCTCGCTACGCCAGCCCGGAACAAGTGTCGGGCGAACGAATCACCACAGCGACCGATATCTACAGTCTTGGGATCGTGCTGTATGAACTCTTGACGGGTCGCTCTCCCCGTTCGGCGACCCGCCATCCGAACCAATCGCAGGGCTTGATCGTCGCGGGAAGATTCCTGCGACCCAGTCGTGCGGTCACCCTCCTGTCGGCGATCTGGGATTCGTGCGACACGCCGGCCCCCACCGAGTTGTCCGCCTTGCGCAACACCACACCCCAAAGATTGGCGCGTACTTTAACGGGTGACCTGGACACGATCCTGGCGCGGGCGCTGAGCCCGGAACCCGAGCGCCGCTACTCGTCGGTGCAGGCATTCGCGGACGACCTGCGTCGCCATTTGGCCGGTGAGCCGGTGCAGGCGCGTCCGGATACAGCCTATTACCGTATCTCGAGATTCGCGCGGCGCCAGAAGGCCCTTGTGTTCGGTATCGCCGCCGTTTTCGTCATTCTGGTGGCCTCGCTCCTGGCCACGGCGAATGCCTATCGCCAAGCGCATCAGAGCATGCGGGAAGCCCGTTGGCTGGCGTATGTCAGCGCGCTCTCGGCCGGCGAGGCATCGCTGATCGCCAACAAGTTACCTGAAGCCAAGAGGCGTCTGGCCAGCGCCCCGATGGACTTGCGAGGCTGGGAGTGGAGGCACCTGCACGCGCGACTTGACCGCAGCCGGCAACATTGGCAGGCCCACAAAGAAGGCGTCACGGGCATGAAATACTCAGCCGGCGGCGAGCACCTCCTCACGACCTCGCTGGACGGCACCGTCCAGATCCGGAATGTGGCGAACGGCCACCCTCTGGCGACATTCGGCCCCTGGGGTTCTGGCGTCGAGGGGGCCGAACTCTCTCCCGACGGGAAGCTGCTGGCCGTCGGACTGAATGATGGACGTGTTCTCCTGGGAACGACTTCGGGCCCGGTGCGGTTCGACACGCTCTTGAAGGTCGCGGGCTGGGCACGGGCGAGCTTCAGGCCAGATGGTCGCGAAATCGCAATCGGCTCGCTGGATGGCAGCGTGCGCGTTTGGGATCCATGGAAGCGCCTCCCATTGCGCCAATGGAACAGCGACGAGCAGCTCGTCATCCCTCTCTATGACCCGACGGGGCGATTCCTTGCCACTGGAGGAAGCGACGGAGTGCTGCGCCTGTGGGATGCGCATACCCATGTGCTTCGCCGCACGATCGCGGCGCACACGCGACGCATCTACGCCCTAGCATGGAGTCACGATGGCACTCGGGTTGCAACGGGTTCCATGGATCACACGGCGGCGATCTGGTCGCCTGCGGATGGTCGGCGACTCGCAACGCTCCGGGAACACCGTGGCACAGTAGCCGCTCTGGCTTTCCAACCGGGCGACGCGGGGCTGATCACCACTGGCGCCGACGGACGAGTCCTCGCCTGGAACGCGGCATCCGCCTCGCTCGTGACTGAACTTCGCGGTCACTCATCGGATGTCTCGGCCGTGGCGATCTCCCCCGACGGGAAGTCGGTCGCGACGGGGGATTGGAGTGGATCCATCCAACTGTGGGACTGGGGCGTCGAGGATGTGCGGACGCTTGTGATTCCGGGGGCGAGGAGTGAGGTGCCGTCGGCGATCGACCCGCGGTTCTCCCCTTCGGGCCAGCGAGTCCTATGCACGACGAACACGGGTCGCGTGTGGATCTGGGACCGGTCCAATTGGCTGGCGCGTTCGTTCGTCCTGCACGACTCGCGCCGCGCGCTCCTCCTTCCGGGCGACAGCCTTGTGGTGGCGGCAAACGGCGCAGGCGACCTCATCGTACAGAATGTGAACACCGATCGCCGCGTACGTTCGATCCGCGCCCATCGGGCCGCGATCAGCGCGCTGGATCTCAATGTACCCGCACAGCGACTCGCGACAGGCTCGCAGGACTCCGTGGTGAAACTCTGGAATCTGCCGGACCTCTCGTTTCGTGCCTCGCTCCCCTTCCCCGGCGCGGTCCGAGATGCTGCCTTCTCTCCCGATGGCAGTCTCCTCGCGCTGGCAGGCGGAGCCGGAGTCATCCAGATCCGCAAGGGCGACACCGGGGAACTATTGCGCACTTTGGCTGCGGATTCGGTTTCCATCCTGGACTTGGCATTCCATCCGGGCGGACGACAACTTGCCAGTGTTTCGGCCCATGGCCGACTACTGATATGGGATCTCGTCCGCGGGTCGCCCAGACCTATCGTGTTCGACGGCCGCGGCACGATCCTGAGCGTCGCGTTCAGTCCGGACGGTACCCGCCTCGCCACAGGGCACACTGACGAGATGGTCCGCATATTCGAGGCAAATAGCGGCCGCGAACTGTTGGATCTCCACGGCCATGTTGGCCGCGTCGGGGGGCTTACGTTCTCCGACGATGGCACGTTGCTGGTTACCGCCGCGCGTGACGGAACGATGCGCGTCTGGGATGCAGCGAGCGAGACGGCCATCACTACGCGTCAGCCGGTTGCGCGGTGAGCGCCCGCACAGTCATTCAGGGACGCCGCCTCATCCGGCTTCAGTACCGCGCGCACCGCAGTTCACGCAAATCACTGTTCAACAGCGCACTGCAACGCTCTACTTCGCGCCAACGGCTCTTCCAGTGACGGTCCCGGATGACCGTTGGTGGAGCCGAGGCTGTCCCCCGATGTGGCGGAACCATCACCGGGCTCGCCATCCGTCGAACGGCTCGCTGAGAGGCGGATCCGGTCGCGTCCCCGATCATCGGCGACGGTCTCGTGTATCCTGCGACGAACCGAACGTGGCTCGGCCCTGCCCGCGGAACGGCGGCACCACGGATCCATCCTTGGAGATCAAGTGTCGCAACCCGCTGTGAAATCCGTCGAGACGCTCGCGTGACGCCCGAACGGATCGGCCCCTACCCGATTGAGCGCGAACTCGGCCGCGGCGGCATGGGCGTGGTCTATCTGGGGCGCGACACGCGGCTCAACCGCCGGGTCGCCATCAAGGTACTCCCTGAAGCGTTCGCGCTCGATCCGGAGCGCCTTGCCCGCTTCGAGCGCGAGGCGCGTCTGGTGGCGTCGCTCAATCACCCCAACATCGCCGGCATTTACGGGATCGAGGGGGAGGGCGGCCATCGCTTCCTGGCTCTCGAGTATGTCGATGGCGAAACGCTGGCCGAACGAATCGCGCGCGGTCCGCTGCCGCTCGATGAGGCATTGGACATCTGCCGCCAGATCACCGCGGCGCTCGAGGCGGCCCATGAGGGCGGCGTCGTGCACCGCGACCTGAAACCCGCGAACATCAAGGTCACCACCGCGGGCGAGGTCAAGGTGCTGGATTTCGGGCTTGCCAAGGGCGGCGCCGAAACGGGTTCGGAGTCATCATCGGACCTCTCCCATTCGCCCACGCTCACCCGCGCGGCGACCGGGGCCGGTGTGATCCTCGGCACCGCGGCCTACATGAGTCCCGAGCAGGCGCGCGGCAAGGCCGTGGACAAGCGCGCCGATATCTGGGCGTTCGGCTGCCTGCTCTACGAATGCCTCACCGCCCGGCAGGCGTTCGCCGGCGAGACCGTGTCGGACATGATTGCGCTCATCCTTGCGGGCGAGCCGGATTGGAACGCGCTCCCAACCGCGACGCCCGAGCGAGTGCGTGGGCTGCTGCGCCGCTGCCTCGAGAAGGATGCGCGCCGGCGCCTGCGGGACATCGGCGATGCCCGTATGGAGATCGAGGACGTGCTGGCGGTGCGCGCGTCCAGTTCGTCAATGGTCGCCGGCACCACGGCGGTCAAGCGCTCGCGCTGGGTGTTCGAGTGGGCGCGCCTCGCGGGCGTCGCGCTGCTCGCGGCGGCGGCGGCGTGGTTCGTGCCGCGCGCGTTTCGCGGCCCCGAACGTATTCAGACGTCGCGCTTCACGGTCCCGCAGCCCCAAGGGGTGTTCCTATTCACCGACGGTGCCTCACCTGCGATTTCCCCCGACGGACGCCTGATGACCTTCGTCGCGAACGATTCCACCGGGGAATCTCGCATCTGGCTGAGGAAGCTCGAATCCACGGTGGCCAAGCCGATTCCGGGCACCAACAAAACGGAACGCTATGTCTTCTGGTCTCCGGACAGCCGTGAGATCGCCTTCGATAGCGAGGGGAAACTCAAGAAGATCTCGGTGGCGGGAGGGGACGCGGAAGTCGTGTGTTCCATCAAATCGTTACGCGGAGGCAGTTGGAACCGGGGTGGGGTGATTCTGATCGCGCCCAACCCGAACGGGTGCATCTATCGCGTTCCGGCGAGCGGCGGCGAGCCACAGCCGGTGACCACTCTCGATTCCACTCGCGGCGAGACGGCGCACCGTTTCCCGCAATTCCTTCCGGACGGACGGCACTTCCTCTTCACCACGCTTCCAGCCCGCGCAGGGAAGTTCGACATCTACCTCGGCTCGCTCGATTCGCCAAAGCGGCAGTTGCTGTTGACCGCAAGCACCGGCGTCACCTGGGCGCCGCCCGGCCACCTGCTGTTCGCGCGCGACGGAAAGCTGATTGCACAGGGGTTCGACGCAAATGCAATGCGATTGCGCGGTGAGCCGGTGCCGCTGGGCGATGTCGTCACTGGGACGACGTACTCGGGCGGGCCGATTGCCTCGGCCTCCCGCACAGGCTCGGTCGTCTACATCCCGCTCCAAGTGACGGACCAGCGGGTGGCCTGGGTCGATTTCAGCGGCCGTGAGGTCGCGCCCATCCCGCTCGCACCGGGGCCTTACACGGCCGGGTCGCTCGCGCCAGACGACCGGCGCGTCGCGCTTCAGCGATCCGAGTCGGTGGACGCGTCCGACATCTGGATCGCCGACCTCGAGCGCGGCGTGGCCACCCGCTTCACCGACGAGCCGGGCACCAACGAGGCGCCGATCTGGTCCCCGGATGGAACCCGCATCGCGTACGGGTGGAGCAACAACTCGGCGCAGGTGCTGAAGATCAAGTCGCTCGTCGGGGACACCGTGGCGACGTTTCTGGAATCTGACCCACTCTTCAAACGGGACCATCGCTGGTCGCCGGACGGTCAGAACATCATCTACTCGCGACTGGATCCCTCGACGCAGTGGGACATCTGGGTGCTCCCGCTGGGTGGCGATCGCAAGCCGTTTCCGTACTTGCGGACGCGCTTCAGCGAGTACGGTGCCGAGGTCTCGCCCGACGGGCGGTGGATCCTTTACCAGTCCGACGAGTCGGGCCAGTTCGAAATCTACGTTCAGTCGTTTCCGATTCCAGGTGGAAAATACCAGGTCACGACCGGGGGCGGCGCGTACGCCACGTGGAGCCGGGACGGGAGGCAGATTTACTACGCGCTGAACTCCGACCCGATCCACGCGTTCGAAGCCGACGTCCAGATCGGCGCCGAGTTCCGCCTCGGTCCCCCGCGCTTAGCGGTGACGCTACCCAAGGATCAGCGGGGGATCGTGCCCTCCCACACCGCCAAGCGTTTCCTTGCTCTGCTCCCGGCGGGAAATGACCCGACGCCGTCGATCACCGTGGTGCTCGACGGGCTTCCGAAAGCGTCGGGGCGTTAGTTGCCAGGGAGCTCGGAGGGCGAGCCGGGGCGAGACGCAGTGTGCCTCGTGTCCCCTGCAGCACGGCGGAGTCGATCCGCGATCGCCAGCCCGAGGCCATCTTGAGCAGGCAGTGACGCGACAATCACCTCGCAGCCCTGACGGTCGAACTCCAGAAGGAATGTGTAGATCTTCTGTGCGTAAGCGACCATCGACTCAGGGACGCTGATCACCACGTGCGAGTCGCCGGGAGCGTATTCGAACCCGTGAGGAACAAGCGCACCAACTCTGTGGCCCGCGGCCTGCAATCGCAGCGCTTCACTCACGACTTCGTTTGATTCCACGAGCAGGACCTTTGCCCGTGGCGCGTAGTGCGACGAATGCTGGCCCGGGACGCGAATTGCGCCGCTCGAACGCATCGGCACTGAATGCCCCAGCACCGCTTCGAGCGCTTCTCGCGAGACGCCGCCCGGGCGAAGGATGGCCGGGTGTCCGCTGGTGACGTCGACGATCGTGGACTCGACACCTACCGCGCAGGGCCCGCCGTCCAGCACGAAGTCGACAGCGGGTCCAAGACCTTCGCGAACGTGGTCTGCCGTCGTGGGACTGACCGAGCCGAAGCGATTGGCCGACGGCGCTGCGACTGCGCCAGCGAACGCCGAGAGAAGTGCCAGCGCGAGCGGATGATCCGGCACCCGCAACGCGACGGTCTCGAGCCCTCCGGTGACCGCAAGTGGCACACGGCTGTTTCTGCGCAAGACCAGCGTCAGCGGACCAGGCCAGAAGCGCTCGGCCAACACGCGCGCGAACTCGGGTACGTCCGCCGCCCAATGGTCGAGTTGATCGGCGCTGCCGATGTGGGCAATGAGCGGATGGGTGCGGGGCCGCCCCTTCGCCGCGAAGATGCGCTCCACGGCGTGAACATCCTCGGCATCTGCGCCCAGTCCGTAGACCGTCTCGGTGGGAAAAGCGACAAGACCTCCAGCGCGCAGCACCCGAGCAGCCTGCTCGATGTCAGCAGCGGTGCCTGCCGCTCGAGCAGACTCCGGCCCTCGCGCTAAGCCATCTCTCATGTCCATTCGTGTCCACCCGATGGTGGCCTCGAGGTGCTCATGGGTCGCGGCTCAGCGCTTCTTCGTGCGCCGGCCGCCGGTGAGGATCGCGAGCAGCGAAGCGACTTCGCAGTGCTGTTCGATGGGATGGCGCAGCGGCTGCGCCGCACGGACCTGGTAGCGGTTGCGCCTGCCGTCGCGCTCCCGAGTCAGATACCCGGCTACTTCAAGGTCCGCCACGATCTTCTGAACCGCCCGCTCCGTCACCCCGACCGCGCTCGCCACGTCCCGCATCCGGACATCCGGATCGCTCACGATGCAGTAGAGCACGTGCGTGTGGTTGGTCAGAAAGGTCCACGGGGTCGCGTTCTTCGGCCGCGCCCGCGAGGTTGCCGGTGTTCGGACTGCCATGTGTAGGCCTCATCATTGTACGAGTTCGGATACGCGAACTTGCTTTCGTGTATCACGCATCGTAGTATACGACAGGTCGGCACCACTCGCCAAGCACGGACATACGCGGAGGCCTTGGATGGACAAGCAGGAAACCAACCCCAACTCGGATCGCCCGCTGGTCGCGGTCGTGATGGGTTCGCGTTCGGACTGGGAGACGCTGCAACACGCCTCGCAGACCCTGACGGCGCTCGGGGTGCCGCACGAATCGTTCGTGCTGTCGGCGCACCGTACGCCTGACCGCTTGTTCGAGTGGGCGGGCGCCGCCGAAGCACAAGGCTGGCAAGTGGTGATCGCGGGTGCCGGCGGTGCGGCGCACCTGCCGGGCATGCTCGCTTCCAAGACCACGCTCCCCGTGCTGGGTGTGCCGGTGCCTTCGACTGCCCTGGCTGGAATGGATGCTCTGCTCTCCATCGTGCAGATGCCCGCGGGCATTCCGGTGGGCACGCTCGCGATCGGGCGCGCCGGTGCGGTCAATGCCGCGCTCCTCGCCACGTCGATTCTCGCGACCTCGCGTCCCTGGGCCCGTGAAGCATTGCATCGGCATCGCGCCGAACTCACGGCGGCCGTCCCGATGCGCCCCACCGACGAGGAGGCTGGGTGATCACCCTCGGAGTCCTCGGTGCCGGGCAGTTGGGTCGCATGCTCGCGCTCGCCGGTATCCCGCTCGGGATGCGCTTTCGCTTCTACGATCCGCTCGCCGATCCTCCGGCGAGTGCGGTGGGTGAGCACACTCGTGCGAGCTGGGACGACCACGCCGCACTGTTGGCTTGGGCGGACTCCGTCGATGTCATCACCTACGAGTCCGAGACGGTGCCGCTCACGGTGGTACGCGGCCTCATGGACCGTCGGCCCGTAAGGCCCGGCAGCGACGCGCTGCGGATCGGGGGCGACCGCCTGCTCGAGAAGGAGTTCCTCTCCGGGCTCGGAATCCCGGTCGCACCATTCGCCAGTGTTGAAAACCTCGATGAACTCGCTTCGGCACTGAAGCGCCTTGGCACGCCCTCGATCCTGAAGACCCGCGGCGGCGGCTACGACGGCAGAGGGCAAGTGAGCATTGCCGATCCGGCCAACTCGGCCGCGGCGTGGGACGCGCTCGGTGCGGTCCCCGCGACACTCGAACGTCGGGTCGAGTTCCAGCGGGAGTTGGCGATTGTCGCCGTGCGCGGACTGAATCGACGAATCATCACCTACCCGCTCACCGAGACCCGTCACGAGTCCGGCATCCTGGTCAGTGCCGTCGCTCCGGCTCCACGGATGTCCGAGGCTCTGCAGCATTCGGCTGCTTCGATCGCGGCTCACGTGCTTGAAGCGCTCGATCATATCGGTGTGCTCGCCATCGAGTGTTTCGAGGTGGATGGTCACCTGGTGGTCAACGAGTTCGCTCCCCGCGTGCACAACTCGGGGCATTGGACCATCGAAGGCGCCGTGACCAGTCAGTTCGAGAATCACGTGCGCGCGATCGCTGGGCTCCCGCTGGGCTCCACCGACTGTCTTGGCCACTGCGGGCTCGTCAATCTGCTCGGCGAGATCCCGGCCCTCTCCCAGGTTCTCGCCTTGCCGTGGGCTCATCTGCATGTCTACGGAAAGGCTTCCCGCCCCGGCCGCAAGGTCGGGCATGTCACCGTGCTCGCGAACGATCCGCACATGCTGAGCGAGCGCATGCAACACGTCATCAACCTCACGCGTTCCAACGCTGATTCCATCCAAGGGAGCTTGTCATGAAGCCCATGTTCCGTTCCGCTGCACTCGCACTCGTCCTGCTTGCCGGCGTTGCCGCGGTCGCCACGGCAGCCACCACCGCCGCGAAAGGTCCAGTCAACGGCGTCGCCCGACTCATGGACGGCAATGCCCGCTACACCAGCGAGAAGGCGAAGCACCCGCATCAGGATCGCGTGCGCATTGCCGAAGTCGCCAAGGGACAGAGTCCGTTCGCGATCGTCGTGAGCTGCTCGGACTCGCGGGTTCCTCCAGAGGTCGTGTTCGATCAGGGTCTGGGCGACATCTTCGTGGTCCGCACCGCAGGTCACGTCGTGGATCCCGTGGCGATGGGAAGCATCGAGTTCGCGGTCGCCAAGTTGGGCGCTCGTTCCATCCTCGTGGTCGGTCACGAACGATGTGGTGCGGTCGAGGCGGCGCTGGAGCACACCACGGTGCCGGGTTCGATCGGTTCGATCCTCACGGCGATCCAGCCGGCTGTGGGCGGTCCCGAGAAGGCCACCCCAGCGGCCATGGACAAGGCGGTGCAACTCAATGTCAGCGCCGTGACGAAGCAACTTCGTGACGCCAGCCCGATCCTCACCCCCATGGTGAAGGATGGCTCGCTCGAAGTTGCTGGCGGCGTCTACGATCTCGACACCGGGAAGGTCACGGCGGTCGCTGCAGGGTCCGTGAAGTGACGGTGGGATCGATCCTCGCCACGAACCTGCTGTCGCCAGTGGTTCTGGCGTTCGGCCTCGGGGTCGTGGCGAGGTTGATCCGCAGCGAGTTCCATCTACCCAAGGACCTCTACTCCTCACTCTCCATCTATCTGCTCTTCGCGCTGGGCCTCAAGGGCGGCGTCGAGTTGAGTCATGCGGACATGAGCCAGTTCGCGGCTCCAGCGGGCGTCACCTTGCTGCTCGGGTGCATCACCCCGATCACGTCGTACTTCGTGTTGCGGCGGCTGGGGCGCTTCGACGCCGCGAATGCCGCAGCGATCGCGGCACACTATGGCTCCGTGTCCGCGGTCACATTCATCGCCGCGCAGACATTCGTGACCGCAATGGGCGAGAAGCCGGAAGGCTTCATGCCCACGCTTCTCACTCTGCTGGAGAGTCCGGGAATCCATATCGCTCTGTTCATCGGTGTCTTAAAGACCGGCACCGGCAGGCCGATGCGCGAGACCCTGCACGAGGTCCTGACGGGCCGAACCATGGTGCTGCTGGTCGGCGGGCTCATCGTCGGAGTACTCATGGGCGAGAAGCAGTGGCAGGCCGTCCAACCGTTCTTCGAGGGCGGATTCAAGGGCGCCCTCACGCTGTTCCTGCTCGAGATGGGAATCGTCGCAGCCGATCGCATTGGGGATCTGCGCAAGGTCGGCGGGTTTCTGGTGGCCTTTGGCATCCTGATGCCGCTCGTGCACGGCGCTCTTGGCGTTGTGCTGGGCACATGGGCTGGGCTCTCGGCCGGTGGTAGCACGATTCTGGGGGCGATGGCCGCCAGCGCTTCGTACATCGCAGCGCCTCCCGCGGCACGGATGAACCTTCCCACCGCCAACCCGACTTTCTATCTCACGTCCGCGCTCGCCATCACATTCCCATTCAATGTGGTCGCAGGCATTCCCATCTACTACGCGCTCGCCCGCACGTTGAACGGAGGCTGAGATGCATACCGAGCCCATGAAGTTGGTGACGATCGTGGGTGAAGCGGTGCTGTCCGAACGACTGCCCGCTTCGCTGCGATCGCATGGTGCGACCGGCTGGACATTGGCAGAGGTCTCGGGCGACGGTTCCCGCGGGATGCGTACCAGCCCGATGCCCGGCGACAACATCCGGCTCGAGACGGTCGTCAGCGCGGCTGCAGCGGAGGAGATTCTCGAGACCCTCGCGACCGAGTATTTCCCGAACTATGCGCTCGTGGCGTGGGTGGCCGATGTGCAAGTGGTTCGTGGCGAGAAGTACCGCTAGGAACAGTGGCGGCATTCGGCGGCTACTTGAGCACCACCATCCGTTGGAGCCGCGCTTGTCCCGCCGTCCACATGCGAGCGAAGTAGACGCCCGCGGGGGCGGAAGCGCCCAGCGACCAAATGACGGAGCGTCGACCCGCAGGCACTTCGCCGTCCATCAGGATGGCGACCACACGGCCCGTGAGGTCATGCACGGTGATCGCCACGCGCCCTGCCTGGGGCAACGCAAAGCGAAACTCGGCGGCACCTCGCAAAGGATTGCTGCCCAAGAGCGCGAACTCGACGCCGACCGTAGGACCGTCGCTAACCCCTAACACAGCGGGCGCCGCGATGCCTTCGAATCCAACATTGCTGTACGGAGGGCCACAGATGAACGAACAGCCGGACCCCAAGTAAGTCCCGCCCGCGGCGACCGCCATCCACGGCACCGCTGTTGGCATCGCGATTGCGGTGCTCCTCGCTTGGAAGCCGCCCAAGGTCTGCCCAGGGAGGATCAGGGTGCTTCCCGTGGGGTTCGTGACCCACAGGTTGTCGTAGTTGGTGTTGGATCCCCCGTAAGCCCCAGGGTTATAGCTGTTGACGGCATTGGGATCCCAACCGGCAGGCGAGGCGGTGATGTCGCGGGTTGGCATGAGCACGCCAAAGAAATACAGATTGTTCGTGCCCCCGAGATTGTCGGTGACCGAGCAATCAACCAGCCAGTTCCCTGACGAGCCCGAAACCGTGCAGGCCACATCGACCGGCCCTGCTTGCGCGGTGGCCAGGGTACCGAGCAACAGCAACCCCGCCATCGCAATGATCGTCTTCATTCCTGCGGCCCTCCGTGTGCATAGGGGAAAACGAGGTAAGTCTTCAAGCACCACCGAATGCCGCGGCTTTCGCTGCGCGCTTCATGTCCGAAGGCTAGGGCGTTCGTGGCGGCGCGGGAAGTGAATCATGCTCGGCGTGAATGTTCCCAGGGGTCAGCGACAGAAATGCCGCGTCGCACTCCTCACGCCGAACTCCGCTGCCGAATCAGCGCCTGACGCGCAATGGCTCGGAGCATTCCCCCGAACACGAGCTGGTGCAGGGGATAGAGCGAGTACCAGTACGCCCTCCCGAGCAGCCCGACCGGATCGAAGATGGCAGTCTGTCGGATGGTCGATGTGGAGTCGTCACCCGTGACCTCGAACTCGAGCCACGCTCGGCCAGGCAGCTTCATCTCGGCCACCAGCCGCAGGCGATTCGGTTCAAGCGCCTCCACGCGCCAGAAATCGATCGTGTCGCCGACGAACAAGGTCGTTGGGGATCGCCGTCCTCGTCTCATGCCAACGCCCCCGATCATCAGATCAAGGGCGCCACGCACTCGCCACAGCAAGTTCCACGCGTACCACCCCGTATCCCCGCCGATCCGCATGATCGGGGCGAACGCGTTTGCTGCAGACGCGGCGACGCTGAGCGTTCGCGAGTCGACCAGCCGCGAACCGAACTCCACGCCGCCCCATGTTGGCTGCGGCCCTGAGGACGACAATGCGTCGCACCAGCGTGTCATCGCGAACTCGTTCTCGTCGTTTGCGATGGCGCGACGAAGCGCTTCCTCGACGCCCATCGGGCGTATCGGAAATGTCTCGAGCGCTGCAGGGTCCTGTACGACCGTGCTGTGGATGATGCTCTCGATGAGCTTGCGACCAATGCGCGCATAGAGCGGCGTCACCAGCCCGAGCCACAGACTCGAAACGTAAGGGGTCAGAACGGGAACGGGGAGCATGCGCATGCGGATCCCCCGTTGCCGTGCGTAAGCGCGCATGAGATCAGCGTAGGACAGCCGTTCTGAGCCGCCGATCTCATACACATGGCTCTCGCGAAGGGGCAGCTCGAGCCCCGCAACCAAGTAGCTCAACACATCGTCGATCGCGATCGGTTGCGCTGGGACCTTGACCCACTTGGGAGCGACCATGATCGGCAAGCGCTCCACCAAGGAACGGATCATCTCGAACGAGAGACTGCCCGAGCCGATGATGATCGACGCCCGGAACTCCAACACCGGCACGCCTGACTCGGCGAGGATCCGTCCCACCTCGTGCCGGCTGCGCAGATGCGGCGAGAGGACTTCATCCCTGCTGCCCAGGCCACCCAGGTAGATGATGCGCCGCACCCCGGCGTCCTTGGCCGCTTGAGCGAAGTTGCTCGCGGCCTCACGATCCGCCGCCTCGAATGAGCCTGCCGAACCCATCGAGTGAACCAGATAGTAGGCTGCGTCCACGCCGCGCAGGGCAACGTCGAGGCTAGGTCGATCGAGCAAGTCACCCGCGACCACTTCCGTTCGCGGACCGGCCTTTCGTGCGAGGACCTCCGGACGCCTGGCAAGGCAGCGCACGCGATACCCATGCTGCTCCAATGTCAGCAGGAGCCGGCCACCCACATACCCGGTCGCACCCGTCAGCAGAACGAGCGGCGTTGCTGGCATTGTCGTTTCGGTTGCTGCCGGTTCTTGGTCCACCCGCCGCCTCGCTGGTCTGCGTGATTGGTGCCGAGCGCTAACGATCAGCGGCGGCGGGACTCAACGACTCCCCGCGAACGTAGCCCTTGGACGCTGGCGCCACAATCGGGGTGGCGAGCGGATTCGGAAGACGACCGCTGCGTGTGGCACCATGAGTCAACGCGTCGCACGCATCGGCTGTCCCGGCGGTCCGTCCCCAGCGCACCCTTGGAGAATACCTTGATGCCCGCACCGAATCTCATTCCCCTGCCGCATTATCGCGAGTTCCCGCTCGAGGAAATGGTGCAACGTGCTTCCGAGTTCCGCGCTCGATTGGAACAGCGAAGGACGGTTCGGCACTTCGCAAGCCGCCCGGTGCCGCGGTCGATCATCGAGGACTGCCTGCTCGCGGCCGGTACCGCGCCGAGCGGCGCGAACCTGCAGCCATGGCACTTCGTGGTCGTCAGCGACCCGGCCCTCAAGCATCGGATCCGCGAGGCCGCTGAAGCGGAGGAGCACGCGTTCTATCATGGACGTGCCCCACAGGACTGGCTCGACGCACTTGCGCCATTGGGCACGGACGAGTGCAAGGAGTACCTCGATGCCGCGCCGTACCTGATCGCGGTATTCGCGCAGACCTACGGCGTGAATCCCGACGGCACACACTTGAAGCACTACTACGCTCAGGAGTCCGTCGGCATTGCCACCGGCATGCTGATCACGGCGCTGCATCACGCCGGGCTCGTCACGCTGACGCACACCCCGAGCCCGATGGGCTTCTTGAATGAGGTGCTTCAGCGTCCCTCGCGCGAACGGCCTTTCGTGCTCGTGGTGACCGGGTATCCGGACCCCGCTGCACGGGTGCCCGCGATCACGAAGAAGCGGTTGGAGCAGATCGCAACGTTCCTGTAGGTCGCTTTGCAGTGAGGTCGAGCCGCCCTTACTGCCTCTTCCCCACCATCCCCGCCCACCCACTCAGCAGTGTGAGCGTCTGCTTTGGGCTGTCCCCATCGGGAATCGCGAACAGGAACCGCTGGTGATCCGGTCGGGAGCCGCCCGCGACTTGGTCCTTGGGGATCGTCATCACCAACCGCGGCTCGCTCGCGGTCAAAGTCGCGCCGTGGGTCACCGCGACTGCCAGCAGGCTCTTGCCATCGACGTACAGAATCTCGGACCCGTCGGCACTCCAACGACCGCCCAGGCACCCATCCTTCGAGATCTGCACCTTGTTGCCGGGCACAGGATACGACTGCACGTAGGCTTCTGATCGGCCCGACTCGTCAGATCCGTACAGCATCCAACGCTTGTCCGGCGACAGCTTCCCCTGGAACTCGCCACGCGGTGTCACCAGGTAGGGCACGGGCTTGTGATCACCTTTCAAGTTCACTACGTACAGGTCACGACTGGTCTTGTTGCCCAGGTCCGAGATCACCACCAGCGAGTCATCCGACGACAGATCGCAGAAGTCTTTATAGGGCGTGCTCGACTTGTACAGCGGCTGCTCCCCACCCACACCGTTGGCGGCGATCTGGTAGAAGTCGTACTCAGCGCCAATCTGGCGCGCGTAGGCAATGCGATTGCCGTCGCCGGACCAGTGCAGCGTGAATCGCGGCAATCCGTCCGTCGTCAGCCGATTCATGTTGCCGCGCACGAGGTCCACCACCCACAGGTCCTGGCTCAGCGCCGAGTTCGCGCGTATCACAGCGGCGCGCTGCCCGTCGGGGCTGAACTCGATCGCCAGATAGTCCCCCGCCGGAACCGGCGCGGCTCCCTGCGGCTTGCCATCGCGGCCGTACCACTGAAGGCGACTGCTCAGCTGGAGCGTGGTCGGATACACCATCGCCCCGTTCAACGACACCGAAACGGGCGGGCAACCGAGCACCTCGCGATTGTCGGGGGCCACGCCCACACGCGTGGGCTCGCCCTCCAGTTTCATGCGGGCCAGCGAGAACGGTTGCACCACCAGCGACGCATCCCGGATGAACACCATGTGACCAGGTGCGGCGAACATCGCACCCGAGGCCGCTCGCACAGCGAGCGTTCGCTTTTCGCCCCCAAGCTCGGTGATGTACGTGTCCATCTTGCCGTCCGTACCCGGCAGTGACACGTACGTGAAGTGTCGGCCATCGGGCAGGAACCTCGGGAACCGGTGCGCGGTCTCATGCAACGTGGTGTCCAGCGCGGTCACGGCCACGGGTTCCCCACCCGAGGCAGAAACTCGATAGATCGGGGTCTGGCTGGCCGGCGTGAACAGAATCACATCGCCCTTGCCCCACGTGCCACCGCGCGGATCGGGAGCATCGCACAGCACCTGCGGCGTGCCGCCGGCCACCACCACGGTGCGCAACTTACCGTCCGCGAAATATCCGAGCGTACGCCCATCGGGAGACCAGAACGGCATGGCATAGCCAAACTCGCTGGACTCGGTCCCCGGCAACATGCGCACTTCGAGCGACCCGAGCGGCCGTACCGCCAGACGCGCCACGGTTGCCGAGTCGTACAGCCACATCGCGATCATGCTGCCATCGGGCGAGATCGCCGAAGACGCAGGGATCGGCGGCATGATCATGCCTGCCGGCGCGCCGATGGTGACCATCATGGGAACCGGCTTGGCCACTGGCCGAAGCGGCGCGTTGTACAGCGTGGTGGCCACAACGGCTGCCGTCGCCACAGCGGCCACGGCCGCGATCAGCGCCGTCCTGCCGCGCCCACCGCGGGCCAGCGCGCTCGCCCGTTCGGCCGCAACGATGCCGCTCGGCGTCACGCCCTGCAGAATGATCTCGTCCAGCTCGATGCGCGCATCGCCGATGTCGCGCAGGCGCTTCTTGGCGTCCTTCTCCAGGCAACGCCGTAGCAGCTCGCGTAGACGGACCGGCGTGGTCGCGGGCAGCGCGCTCCAATCGGGATCGCGCTCCAATATCTTCGCGATCGTGTCACTCACCGTCTCGCCCGGGAACGGACGCTTGGCGGTCAAGCACTCGAACACCACGCATCCGAACGCCCAGATGTCGGCTCGGCGATCCACTGTCTTGCCACGCGCTTGCTCGGGGCTCATGTAGGCGGCGGTGCCGAGGATCACATTGGCCGCGGTCATGGGGCTCGTGAGCGTGGGCGACATCGATACCGCCGACGAGCCGCTGGCGGTGGGCGTGTCGGGATCGAGCGCCTTGGCGAGCCCGAAGTCGAGCACCTTCACCTGGCCTTCGGGGTTCAGCTTGAGATTCGCGGGCTTCAAGTCGCGGTGGATGATGCCCTTCTCGTGCGCAGCCTCGAGCGCCTCGGCCAGTTCGCGCGCCATGTCGATCGTCTCGCGCACATCGAGCGGCCCGCGCGACAAGCGGACGGCCAGATCGTCGCCCTCGACCAGTTCCATGGCCAGGAACCGCACGCCTTCGACTGCTCCCACTCCATAGATGGCGGCGATATGCGGATGGTTGAGCGACGCCAGCAGCCGAGCCTCGCGCTCGAACCGCGCCATGCGCTCGGGGTCGCCGGCGAAAGCGGCGGGCAGCACCTTGATCGCCACATCGCGGCCCAACGAGGTGTCGGTGGCCTTCCACACCACACCCATACCACCTTCGCCGATGGGCGCGATCAAACGATAATGCGAGAGCTCACGGCCTGGGGAGAGGTTCATCGCGGGAAAATACACGGTTCGCGGGATGAGCGGCAGACGGAAATGGGAGGCAGCTCCGCATAGCGCCTGGCGAATGGTGTCGCAACGGCGGCACCGTGGGATCACGCATCATGTGAAGCCGTTGCCCAGGCGTACGTCCCGCCATGCGATGAATGCGCCGGTGGTATTGCCACCCGTTCCATGCCCCGAAGTCGCGGCGCGATGTCATTTGGGTGCTCCCAGAATCTTTCCCCTTGCTTACCGAGGGGAGCGCCGTTTATGCTCCCCTCGGTCACCGATATGAGCAAACCCACCGATCTCGTCCAGGGAACACTCGATCTGCTCATCCTCAAGCTGCTGGCGATCCAGCCGCTGCACGGGTGGGCGATCAGTCGTCGCCTGAAAGCCGTCTCGGGCGATGTGCTGCAAGTCAGCGAAGGCTCGCTCTACCCCGCATTGCACAAGCTCGAGCAAGAGGGGTGGATCAAGGCGGAGTGGAAGACCACCGAGAACAATCGGCGCGCCAAGTTCTACGAACTCACTCGCCCGGGGCGCCGTCAGCTCGAAACGCAGGCGGCTTCGTGGGACCTGCTTTCGTCCGCGATCTCCGCGGTCATCCGGCTGTCCGAGGCCTGACGCATCATGCGGATCACGCACTGGTGGTACACGCTCCCGCTGCGGCTTCGCTCGTTGCTGCGCCGTGGCCAGATGCAGCGCGAGCTCGATGACGAGATGCAGTTCCATCTCGATTCGCTGATCGAGGACGGCACCGCCCGCGGCTTGACGTCCACCGAGGCGCGCCAAGAGGCCCTTCGTACCATGGGTGGGCTCACGCAACGCAAAGAGGAGGCTCGCGACATGTGGGGACTCACGTGGCTCACCGATCTTGGGAGCGATCTGCAGTTCGCGTTTCGTAGCTTGACCCGTGCCAAAGGGCTCGCGTTCTTCGTGGTCGTGGCGCTCGCGCTCGGCATCGGCATGACCGCGGCGTCGTTCAGCATGCTGGATGCGCTCGTGTTCCGCCCCTACCCCGTGGCCAACCCGAACCAGATCGTCACACTGGTGAGCACGTCGCAGGACAACGCCTTCGAGGGTTTCTCCTATCGCGAATACCTCGACCTGAGGAATGCGAGCAAGAGCTACGACGGCATGATCGCGAGTGGTCCGGTGATCGGCGTGGGCTTCAGCCCCGATGCGCGTACCACGCCGCGTGTCAAAGCCGGCACGCTGATTTCGGGCAACTACTTCAAGGTGCTCGGGGTGGAGCCGCGCCTCGGTCGCGGGTTCCGTACCGATGAAGATCAGGTGCCGGGCCGCGATGCGGTCGTCGTGCTGGCGCACGCGTTCTGGAAACAGGAGTTGGGCGGCGACCCGGCGATCGTCGGCCGCAACGTGCGCTTGAACGGCCGCGACTTCACGGTGGTCGGCATCGCACCCGCGTCGTTTCCTGGCCTGTTCATCTTCTCGCGCACCGATTTCTTCGTGCCGCTCGCAATGGGTCGGCTGTTCACGGCCGATCCCAAGCAGGACGTGCTCGAAGCTCGCGATGCGCGCGGGCTCACGGTGCGGGCGCGACTCAAGCCGGGTGTGACGCTGGCGCAGGCCCGCACCGAGGTCGCGTCGATCGCGAGCGGGTTCCGCAGCGCCTACCCCGCGCTCTACCGCGAGCGCGGCGCCTCCGTGCACACGCAGATGCAGATGCGCACGCAGGCTGGCGACATCAACTGGAAATTCGGGCTGATCTTCACCGTGCTCGGGTTCTGCACTCTGCTCGTGGCCTGCACGAATGTAGCGGGGCTGCTGCTGTCGCGCGCTCGTGCCCGCACGCGCGAGATCGCGGTGCGTCTCGCGCTGGGAGCAGGGCGTCAACGACTGGTGCGCTTCCTGTTGGCCGAGAGCTTGATCCTCGCGGGCCTTGGCGGGCTCGCCGGCATCACGGTGGGTTACTTCGCGATCCAGGCGCTGCAGCGCTTCTCGATCCCCACCGACCTGCCCATGACCGTCCCGTTTCGCATGGATGTGCGCGTGCTCTTCGCATGCATCGGCCTCGCGGTGGTGAGCGCAGTGCTGTGCGGACTCGCGCCAGCGCTGCAGAGCACCCGTACCGATGTGGCGGCGGGACTGCGCTCGGCCGATGTCGATCCTCCCGGCCGCCGTGGCATGTGGGGCCGCAATGCGCTCGTCGTGGCACAGGTGGCCATGTCGCTCATGCTGCTCACCGCGTCGTTCCTGATGGCGCGCAGCTTCCAAGCCAGCGTCGAGCAGTCGACCGGGTTCCGGACCGACCACATGCTCATGACGCGGCTCGATCCTCGGCTGCTGCAGTACGACGTCGCGCGCACGCAGCAGTTCTACGAGCTGCTCTCGCAGCGCCTGCGCGAGACACCGGGCGTGGTGAGCACGGCGCTCACGCAGAATCCCCCGCTCGGGCTCGACTCGTTCGACCGACTCGCGTTCGTGCCCGAGGGATACGACCTGCCGCGCGGGCGCGAGAGCGTGAAGTCCTTCATGGACACGGTCGACGACGGCTACTTCGCCACGCTGGGCATCGCCGTCACCCGCGGACGCGCGTTCACCGCCGCGGACAACGCGACCGCGCCGCGCGTGGCCATCGTGAACGAGCAGTTCGCCAAGCACTACTGGCCCAACGGCGACGCGGTGGGACGCGTTCTGCGCGAAGGCGACCGCGGCGGCGAGCCGATCCAGATCGTCGGCGTGGCACGCACCGTCAAGTACGCTGACACGGTCGAACTCGCCACCGACTTCGTTTACCTGCCGCACGCTCAGCGGCCCTCGGCGCGAATGGTGCTCCTCACGCGTTCGAACGGCGATCCACTGCAGCTGATCGAGCCCGTCAAGGCAGCGATCCGTTCGCTCGACCCCAATCTGCCGATCATCGAGATGCGCACGTACGAAGACCTGTATCGCTACAGCGCCGTCGAGGGCCCACGCTTGGCGATCCGTATGGTGGGCACCATGGGCTTCGTGGCGGTGTTCCTTGCGATCGCCGGTCTGTACGGACTGGTCGCCTACAACGTCACGCGCCGCACGCGCGAGATCGGCATCCGTATGGCGATCGGCGCTTCGCACGCAGACATCATGCGTCTGGTGCTCGGCAAGGGCCTCACGTTGGTCGCGGTGGGTACGGTGATCGGGCTCGGGCTCGGTTTCGCAGTCGAGAAAGTGTTCAACTCGATGCTCTTCCACACGGTCGGCGTCGACGTGGTGTCATACCTGATCGTCGTGCCCACGATGCTCGCGGTCACGCTGCTCGCCGCCTACCTGCCTGCACGACGCGCGTTGCGGATTGCGCCGACACAGGCATTGAGGTGTGAATAGGCGGAGGGCTGCTGCGCGGCAGGGTTCTTGCGTCCTCCAGGGCCGGGCACCCCCGCCAGAAGGAGCCGAGCCATGCGCGTCGCACCCGTCCTTACTGCTGCCAGCTTCGCGGTCCTCGCGCTGTCGCTTGCAGGCTGCTCCAAGTCGAGCGCGCCGACTGAGCCGGAGCGCGCTGGACTACCCGGCGCAGTGACAGCGGATAGCGTCGTATTGCTCGAGAACTTCTCCGCGCGTCAGGTGTTCCCTGCGACCAACTGGTGGAACCAGAACATCTCGCAGGCGCCGCTCGACCCCGGCTCGGCGTCCTTCATCGACTGGATCAGCGGGCGCACGCCGCAGAATCCGAGCGCGACACGCCAGGTCCATCCGGACTTCGGCCCGCCGCCCTATGGCATTCCTTACATTGGAGTGGGCGCGAATCAGGCGCTGGTCCCGGTCACCTATGTGCTCTACGGCAGCCAGAGCGACGCCGGGGCGCCCGGACGCCCCCCGGGCTTCCCCATTCCCGATGTCGCGCGCACGCAACCCAACTACATCGAGGGCGGCATCGCCGGCGGCGGCGCGAACGGCAATCGGCATCTCCTCGTGATCGATCGCGCGCGCGGGCTGCTGTTCGAGGCCTGGGCCACACGCTGGAACTCGGCGCAGTCCCGTTGGGAGGCCGGCTCGGGCGCGGTGTTCGATCTGTCGAACAACAATCGCCGACCCGATGGTTGGACCTCGGCGGATGCCGCGGGCCTCGCGATCTTCCCTGGGCTCGTCCGCCACGACGAGATCGCGGCCGTGGGCCCGATCACGCATGCGCTGCGCGTGACGACGCGCGGCACAAACGGCAGCGTGTGGCCCGCCTCGCATGTCGCAGGGTCCACCGTCGGCGCTCCACCCATGGGCACGCGACTGCGGCTCAAGGCGAACACGGACATCAGCGGCTATCCCGCCAGCGTGCAGAAGATCTTCCAGGCGATGAAGAACTATGGCTTGATCGTCGCGGACAACGGCAGTGACATGTATGTGTCGGGCACGATGGATCCGCTCTGGGACAACGATGTACTCAATCCCGCGTTCCACAGTCTGCACGCCGATGACTTTGAGGT
>Ga0163144_10004904_pt1 | contig 29963 bp, 49 predicted proteins | sample OliLak19BULKMAT1_FD_123175 | JGI IMG/M metagenome (GOLD analysis project Ga0163144, IMG submission 123175) | Freshwater microbial mat bacterial communities from Lake Vanda, McMurdo Dry Valleys, Antarctica - Oligotrophic Lake LV.19.BULKMAT1 | ecosystem: Environmental > Aquatic > Freshwater >...
CAGGATGGAAGCTGTCAGCTTTGCGTTTTTAGTCCTAACGGGATTTATTTTAACCGTTGCGACTTTGCAGGAGACGGTCGACCTGTAGCAGGGCACTGGAATTGGCCGCCAAAGGTTTAGAAATGAAAACAGAAATGAAAAACAAAGGAGACAGTATGAACGAGATTGAAATTAATGGACAAAAAATGACTAACACAGAAGCTTCTGCTTGGCTCAACAAAGAGCCTACAGTTGTGCATACGTTAGCCTTTGACATTCCTAGTAACAAAAAACCAAAGAAGACTGCACCTCACTCTGGAGGCTTCGATATCCCAAAGGAAAATATTTCCGAGCTTTGCAGAAACATGGACAAAATGAACGCTTCGTTGGTCAAGTTGACTCTTGCAGGTGCTCCGTCGATATTAAACCGAGACCTAATCTTAATTATCAAACGACCTGACGCTGAGTTAAATTGGATCAAACAATATCTAGTCAAACTTATTCTAAAGTGGATTTAAAATGACACCAAAATATACACCCGAACAGCAAACAATCATCGACAGGTACGATCAAGATGTAACGGATGACATGACTCCGCAAGACGCCATAAATTTTAGAAGGATACAAAACGCAGCTTGTACCCTTGCGCTAATGATTGACCAATCGTGTGATAATAGACCTGACTCGCTGAAAGAAATGGCACTGGCGCATCTCTCAGAAGCAATCATGGCGGTCAAGGCCACACTACTGATAGACATTCCAATTGACGAAGAGAACCCTTAAATGAAAATATCACTAACTAAAAAATATAAAACAGACAATGGCGACACGGTGAGGATTTACGCGGTAGACGGCGGAGGTCGTCGTCCTATTCAAGGAGCTGTTTTGTGGCAAGACAGATGGACGCTAACGGACTGGCATAGCGACGGTCGCTACAGACAATCTGACCCTGACGGAGACGACCTAGATTTAGTCGAAATAATCCAAACAAAGCCTAAAAAAGCTAAAAAGAAAGCGAAGAAATGAAAATATCTAAAAGGAAAAAATACAAAACGGTAAACGGCGACAAGGTTAGAATTTACGCGGTAGATGGCGGAAGCCCTCACTCTGTCCACGGAGCCATTTTGATAAATAAATTTTGGGCTGTGAGAGGCTGGACACTAACGGGCCTATTTTTAGATCAGAGCATCCCGCATCATTGGGACCTAGTAGAAATAAAGCCTAAGAAATAATTATTGTTGATTAAAAGTAGGTGATCTGTTATAATTAATGTATTGTCCCCTAGCTCAGCGGTAGAGCAGCGAGCTGTTAACTCGAAGGTCCTTGGTTCGACCCCAAGGGGGACAGCCATTAAAAAAGAAAGAACAACAATGAATAATCACCACACAGCAGTTACAGCAGAATGGGTAGGTGATAATATAGATAGTATTTATAATATTGTCTCTGACCTACAAGATAAATCAATGAGTATGTCAAGAGAGCACAGAGCACTATTCTCAGAAATAATTGAATACGAATTATTCCAAGAAGCACTTATAACGTGTTTGTATAAAAACTTTACATATACAACGGGGTTGCCTAGTGAATCTCTATATGATATAATCGACATCGAGTTTGTTAAAACAATTAAGAAGCAACTACAAGAAAACAAGGAACGAAACAATGAAGACGCTAGTATCGGCTAAGGAAGCAAGAGAAATTAGTAAAGAAGGCAAACAAGACGACGTACTAACTCAATCCCCGGAAGTGTTTAAACTTATTCGTACATACGCTTCTTTGGGATTTTGTAATCTATACGTTAGAATCCATTCAAACTCATATACTAATATTGAAAAATTACTAGTGACAAAGGGGTATAGCGTAGAAAACTACACTGAGACAAATAACATTCTTTCTGAAAAATCAATTAAAATTGAAATCTCTTGGTAACCACACACAAAGAAAATAACATAAAATAACCTATTGACATCTTAAATAGGATCTTATATAATATAGGTAAGAAAGAAACAGAAAAGGGTAAAAAAAATATGAGTAGATACGTTCTAAGGTTAATTTATTTTGTAGCGTCACTAGTGAATAAGGATTATTTCCGCATGCTTAAATTACACGATTTAGCTGCGAATGGTAAACTACTTCGTGGTGGCAAACGCCAAGTAAGTGTCGCTCAAATGAACGAGACGCTCGGTGGGTTGTCTGATTTGTTGTATAGTAGACCAAATGAAATTTTCTTCCATCTATATCACCATGGTCGTCAACGACATAATAAAAGAGTTTCAAGTAGCCGAAAAGCATTTTTAAAACTTAAAGAAAAATCAAAGGCTGTGAAAAAAATCAATAGTATTACCAATGTAAAAACTAATGAACAATCAAAAGCCCAAACGAAGTCGGCGTAAGACACCTAAACAAGATTTAAAAAAGAAATACGTTTTTGTTATGGAAAGCACCGAAGTAATAGAATTGCGTCGATCTAATGAAATTGATAGATGTAATGTTGATTGTCGAAACTCTATAGTTATTAAACTAGCAGCGCATCGAGAATATCTTCGAGCATTCCTAAACGAAAAAGAAATGTCCATCGAGTACTTTGAATTACTTCTAACTAAAATTATTTCAAATATACTTGATGGATGTTCCCTTGACCCTGACCACATAATTAAAGATTTGCCGCTTAATTTAGCATTAGAAGATGAAAAAATGAAAGTGGCAAGAAAAAAAGTACTTAACCTATACTCCGATATATTTAATGGGATGTCTAGTAGATATCTCAGTAGATCGGGTAGTTTCTTATTTGAAAAGCTATTCTAAAGGAAAGAAAAATATGACCGCTGCTAAAAAGAAAAAACCAACCAAACGTAAACCAATTAAAGAATGCAAAAAACAAGTGGTAGCTGTATCTCAAATACCTCAGTTGAGATTCGCAAACTATCCAGACGGAAAGAAATATCTACAAATCTTAACGAATGATAATGTGTGGATTGATGTTCCTATGGAAGATGTCCCTACACCTCCCCCGGCAACACCTATTCGTGTAAATCTAACTAGAGTGGAGATTGAGCAAGTGTTCGCATTATTTACAGCAAACGCAGAGCACTATCATTTTGAACTAGGTGGAGTAAAATATAACGCAGTATGCTCAAAAGAGATGCTTGACTTCTTGTTCGATACATAATATAATATCCTTGTAACAACAAACAAAAGAAAGAAAAATTAAATGATTATGCAAGTAAAGAAAAACCTAGTGGTAAGTATTGATGAAGAAGGCGCTCTTGGTGAAAAGGACGTTCTATCTTTCCGCACAACAACTCTCGGTAAAGTAGTGGTAGAAGCAGCAGCATCTAAACTAGTATTGAACCCTGAAGCGATTCGTAGTGCATTTAACGAAGTGGAAACATTCCTAGCAAACAATAGCGATGCTATTAATCTAGCTAATCAAACACTTGACTCTTCAAAAAACTCTCTCTCTTCGTCAAACACCCCTCTATTCATCGAGGGTGACGACTCTTAGTTCTCGCTCGGTTTCCCCTTCCCACGAGAAAATTACCCACCTTGGAGAAATCTAGGGTGGGTTTTTTTAACAACTATATATACAGCAGTAATTTATATAATCAGATACAAAAGAGGAAATATGGCACTACTCGATTCTCGACCTACATACAAACCATTCCATTATGAACAAGCGTTTAAGTACTGGGAATTGCAGCAACAATCCCATTGGCTTCATTATGAAATCAGTATGGCTTCTGATATACAAGACTGGAAAGAAAATCTAAATGATGTGGAGCGCAATTTAATTGGCAACATCCTAAAGGGATTCATTCAGTCAGAAATTTTTATTCAAGAGTACTGGTCTAATAAAGTTATGAAGTGGTTCAAACACCCCGAAGTACAAATGATGGCGTCCACGTTTGGCGCATTTGAATCTATCCATGCTGTCAGCTATGCATATTTAAATGATTCATTGGGACTAGATGACTATACAGCATTTCTTTCAGAACCAACAACAAAAATTAAAATTGATAGGTTAATTGAAACTAAAGGCAAGTCAAAAGAAGACATCGCTAAGTCTCTTGCTATTTTTTCTGCGTTTAACGAAGGTGTAAATCTTTTTTCCTCTTTTGCCATTCTGCTTAATTTTTCAAGGTTTAATAAATTAAAGGGTGTGGGACAAATCATTGCCTTTTCTATTAAAGACGAAAGCTTACACTCTGATGCTGGTTGCTGGTTATTTAGAACTATGATTAAAGAATACCCTAGTATTTTTACCGATGAGTTAAAAAAAGAGATTTACGAAGCAGCACGAGTTACCGTACAACTAGAAGATGATTTCATTGATAAAGCGTTTGAACTTGGTGATGTTGAAGGATTAAACAAAACTGACATGAAGGCTTTCATTAGACACCGATGTAATACAAAACTAAACGATTTAGGGTTAAAGTCTAATTGGAAAAACATTGATAAAGATGCTTTACAAAGAATGGAATGGTTTGATACTATCTCGGCAGGAGTTTCACATCAAGATTTTTTTGCAGGTAGAGTGTCAGACTACTCAAAGGGAACTATTTCATTCGACAACATTTGGAACGAACCAACAGAAACAGGCAGTACAATTAACTAATGGAACAAGAATTAGAGCTATTAAAACAAAATAACGAAGCACCACCTTGGCTTTTAATCGAAGGATATAAAACGCTAATGGGAGGATACCTACTACCTAACGAGACCCCCAGAGGTATGTATACTAGGGTAGCTAAAACAGCAGCTCATTATTATAAAGATTCCAATATAGACCTTGGGATAGAAAAAAGATTCTTTAATATTCTATGGAAAAATTGGTTATGTTTAGCTTCCCCTATTGCTTCTAATTTTGGGACAACGAGAGGGTTGCCCATTTCTTGTAATTCTATTTCAGTGGAAGATAACCTAGACAATATCTTTAAAAAACAACACGAGCTTGCTATGCTATCCAAAAATGGAGCAGGGGTAGGAATCTATGTTGGTGATATTCGGGGGAGAGGATCTTTAATCTCCGGCAATGGTAAATCCGAAGGTATTGTACCTTGGCTTAAAGTGTTTGATACAACCGTAGCATCGGTATCTCAGGGTGGAGTACGTCGTGCAGCAGCAGCGGCATACCTTCCTGTGGAGCACACAGACATTGAAGAATTCATCAACATCCGCAGACCTACAGGAGATATTAACCGTAGGTGTTTAAATCTAAACCACGGTGTGTGCATCACTGATAAATGGATGGAAGATCTCATTTCAGGCAACATCAAAAACCGTGAAATCTGGAAACAAATACTCACTGCCCGTATTGAGACAGGAGAACCATATCTATTCTTTACGGATAATGTCAACAGACAAAATCCTGAATGCTACACCCATAATAATTTAAAAGTTAGCACCTCTAATATCTGCAATGAAATCTACCTATATACAGATTCAGACCATTCTTTTGTTTGTTGTCTATCCTCTTTGAACCTAATGCGTTGGGAAGAGTGGAAAGACACAGACACTGTACAACTAGCCACAATGTTCCTAGATGCGGTAATTAGTGACTACATTGAGAAATCAGAAGGCATTCCGGGACTAGAGGCATCGAGACGATCTGCAATCAAGGGTAGAGCCATTGGTATCGGCGCTCTAGGCTGGCATAGCTTATTACAGTCAAAGGGGTTGCCTTTTGATAGCTTTGAGGCAATGATGCTCAATTCTCTTATATTCAAAACCATTAGGAAAAACGCTGAGATCGCTTCTAAAGCCATAGCGAGCGATAAGGGAGAGCCTGAGTGGTGCAAGGGGTTTGGTATTAGGAATACCCATCTCATCGCTGTAGCGCCTACAGTGAGCAACAGCCTAATCTCTGGTGGGTGGTCTGCTGGAATAGAACCTATTGCAGCAAACATCTTTAGTCAAAAAACAGCCAAAGGCACATTTATCCGTAAAAACGCTTTACTGGAAGCTTTATTTCAGCAAAAAGACAAAAACACTATAGATGTGTGGAAAACCATCACACAGAACAATGGTAGCGTTCAGCATCTAAAATTTCTTTCCGATGAGGAAAAGGCTGTATACCTCACTGCAAGAGAGATTAACCAATTTGCCATCATCAAACAAGCGGCACAACGACAAAAGTTTATTGACCAAGGTCAGTCTGTAAATCTATTTTTTGCAAGTAACAGCGACCCTAGTTATATCCATAATGTACATCTTGAAGCTTGGAAGCAAGGACTCAAAGGTCTTTATTATTGCCGAACCGAAGGGGTACTAAAGGGTGACTTAGCTTCTCGCTCTAAAGAAGAATGCTCTTCTTGTGAGGGTTAAATGTTATTTGCGTTCATGCACCTTACATTAATAGCATCAGCTACTGTACGGTGTATTCCGCAATTCACAAAGACAACCCCGACATTATTATCAACAAATACAATATATTGCGTCACTGAGTCAGAAATGTGGTATGACATTTATCAGTCTTGTAATACAGAAAATATTGGTGAAAAACTTGATGTTTGTGCCTCACTGTTAAAAACATTAACTTGTACGAAAGTAATACACGAAACAACAGGAAACTCAGATCACACACACTTCAATAACCATATGTCAAGCACTAATTTCATTTCCCTCCATTATTGTGAACGTAATATCTGTAAAAAACTAAAACACCGTTTGAAATAAAAGTTCTTGTCTTTTGTATTACATCTGGTTTATAATACAATGAAAGGAACGAGTTGATATGAAAAACGGGAGCTTTGTTTTACTGGCGGCAATACTTACAATATTATTAAATATAACAATATTGTTTACAACGGACACATTTATCTTTTCTTTCTCTACACAACGTCTCTGTCTTAAAGGATATGAATATGTGCAGTTTAAACGTATGGCTGGCTTTAAAGATAAACAAATGGAATTTGTTGTATTAAAGAGTTTGACTGACAGTAAAGTTCTAGATAAAAACCAAATGATAATTGTTGCTGGAGAAACTATTCCAGAAAACCTAATAGCTTGCGAGGAATAAATTAGGCATGAGAATTTATAAAATTTACGAAAATGATTATAAAGATTTGGAAAAAATGTACATTAGAATTAAGGCTGTACATAAAAAAACAGCATTAGTGGAACATGTGTATTGGTCCCCAAGTGATTTAAAAAAACTAGAAACTGTTTTATATAAAGAAGCAAAAAAACATAAACACTATACCAAATCCCAAGTAGACATGGCTGTTAGTATGTATACCCTACAATACTCGCCTGTAGAACTAAAGGATAGAGATTCCCATATCCGAGGGTTTATGGTGGTAGATGATTATGCTATCGCAGAATACGCACAAAGATCGGAAAAAAATGAAAAAGAAAAATAAAAACCCAATTGCTAAAACAGAAAAACAGAAACGTCAAGAACAAATGCAAAAAGAGATTAAAGAGTTTAAAAACAATGTTAAGAAAAAAAGCGCATTTATAGACGACTTAGCCAGTAAGCACGGATTATTAGAGCTTCCCAAAGTTAAAAAACAATGTTATAATGGTGGAACATGAACTCAACAAAAGCTCCCATTAGATTAAGTCACACGCAGTTCACCAAATATCAGCAATGTGGCAAAGCATACCAATTCTACTACTTGGACAAAATTCGTCCAACACAACCAAAGAGTAGCTTACTTTTCGGTACTGCCATTGATAAAGCTATTGGTGCTATGTTAGAACCTAAAGAAGATGATAACAGATCACCTGAAGAGATTTTTGACGCATTTTGGTCAAAACAGTACGTCGGGAAGACAATAGTAGACTTGCCATTCCTCCACACAATTTGGTATGGTAAAAAAGATTTTGATGAAGAACTTATCACTGAGCGTGACTTTCTTATGCTCACTGAACATTTCTCTATGACCAAAGAGGATGCATTATTGTTGATGGACAAAAGACTCCAAAATGGATTCAACAGCATGACGGAAGAACAGAATTCCATCTGCAATTTTCTATTTTGGTCCTCGATGCGCGCCAAAGGTAATATTATGCTCAGTTCCTTTAGAAAAGAAGTACTACATAAGATTACCAAAGTATACTCAGCACAAGATGTCATGACACTTACTAATGCAGAAGGAGATGAAGTAATTGGGTATGTAGACTTGGTGGCAGACATAGAAGGTATTGACGGCCCAGTTATTATTGATATTAAAACTTCTGCTATGCCATACGAAGAAGATGCACACTTAACCGCACCCCAACTTGTGCTGTACCTCCACGCATTGCGAGAAAAGTACAACACTAACAAAGTGGGATTTATTGTTTTAGGTAAGAACATTTTAAAGAACAGAACTAAAGTCTGTGATAAATGCGGACATATTGGAACTGGTGGAAGGCACAAAACTTGTAATGATGAAACTAGTGGCACTCGCTGTAATGGCGCTTGGATTGAACATATTAATCCTTCTAGCAATATACAACTAATGGCTGGTGAAGTTCCGAAACAAACGGAAGAACTTGTTTTAGAAAACATTGATGACATTACTCACGCAATTAAGTCAGGACATTTTACAAGAAACTTAAACACATGTTTTAATAGCTTCGGTGGAAGCTGTGAATATGTACCACTTTGTTACAAAGGAAAGATGGAAGGATTAGAAAAACAATGAATAAAAAAATGAAAGAAACAATGGTAGAACCAATTAAAGAAATGAAGGAACCAACAATGATTGCAAAGAAGCCCCGTAAGAAAAAAGCAAATGTAGTGAAAAAAGTAACAAAATATAAAATGACAGCGGCTGCTAAAAAAAGACAAACCATCTCAAGCTTCTTTCAAGAAGTTATGATTGAAGGCGGATTGTTTACATATCTAGATAAACATGGTGTACCTGATCAAATGAAAAAAACTAAGTACGGTAGCAAACTTCAAAGTCTTTTGCGCGAATGTGTAAAAATGGAAGACAAGCTAGCTAAGATTTTTGAAAATGAAAGTTTAGATTATAACAGCTGGTGTATCTGGGATAATGCCGAGAACTCCAATCATCAAACCCTGTCTACGGCATCTATGACAATCACAGATGATAATATGCCCCTTATAACAAAACTGAAATAATCAATGTATTTACAATTTAACATGGTAAACGGAGAAGTTTTTTACTGGACCCCCGGATCAGACATGACATGTGAGAAATACTTAAAAGATCATTTTACATATAGAGAAGGATTTCATAATGCCGATGGAAATGCTTTCTTTAACATTTCACATGTTGTATCAGTAACCGTTATACAAGAAAAGAAAAATAATGAATAAAATCAAAAAAGTAAAAAGTGTAGTTGTCGGAGAGTCAGAGGAATCATTTAATGGTACTCCTATTGTAGAGGTAGAAACGGTGGACTTTGATTCCTTTGCATACTCGATGTATGAGGATGAAGATGGCACCTTTCATGCTATTGAAATCCCATTTTCCACTAAAGATCACACCGCTGGAGATGTTAGAGTTATTGAGTCAAATACGGACAAGTTCATTATTCAAGAGCGAATTCAAATTAACCTTATGAATAACGACATGTCATAATGGGTATCAATAAATCTGTTCTCAAAAAAATCTACCTATATAGCTTATATATTTCCTATATCGGGGGTGGAATGGGAGTATATTTTATATTTAATAAAGTAAACCCTAGTATTACAAGCATTATAGTTGCATGTTCAGCAGTCTTTTGTGTTTCTAGATTTCTCCTCGGTAGACTAGTTAGACAAGAAATGATTGATAATGAAACTAAACAAGCAAATTTAATTGAAAAGGAATTTGAAACCTATCTAAGAAAACTGCTTGATACAAACGATAAACAATAGTATAATACGGTAGTAATAAACATGAGTAATAACCCAGTATCTTCCATTAATAAAAATAACGAAGGAAGCAACAAGAAAGTTTTATTCTTTCTAGTGGCAATCCCCGTAATTTTGGTGTTTGTTATTTCATCTTTTGCGGGTTGTTCCGCTAAAAGAAGATTTAACTTTAATCCATCGTCATCAACAGAAGTTGGTGAAAATAATATTATTGCGAGCAATAGTGTGGGCCCATCTTCTCCTATTATGAGTAGCACCACTCCTCTAGAAAGACCTAAATCTAAATGGGCTAAACAATTAAGTATTATGTGTTTCTCAGGTAACACTGTAATCTTTAAGGGTGAAGCCAAAGTGATTTATCGTTTAGCTAATAATAATCTGCAACTTTTTGATGAAATTAGTGCAAGATGGGTTGAAGTTACTGGTAGTTGTGTTATAATTGAAAACTAAAGAAAGAAGAAAATATGAAAACAAGTGAGTCTATTAAAAATATTGCAACAGCATTGCTGACTGCACAATTAAAAATCAGTACAGTAAAGAAGGACGCAGTAAATCCATTTTTTAAATCGACTTATGCCGATTTACCTAGTGTAATTGATGCAGTGAAAGGACCACTAAATGAAGTGGGAATCTTTGTGTTGCAACCGTGTACTCATCGTGATGGTAAAAACTTTATCAACACAGTACTTATTCATGCAGAATCTAGTGAGTTTGTAGAGAGCGAAACAGAAGTAATCGTTACTAAAAACAATGACCCCCAAGCTTTCGGTGCAGCACAAACATATGCTCGTCGATTTGCACTACAAACTATGTTATTTCTACCTGCTGAAGATGATGACGGCAATACAGCAGCCGCTCGTGCAGCACCTCAAGTAGCGGCATCAACAGCAAAAGCAACCCCAACAGCAGCAAAAGCAAAGTCAAGCTTTCGTAAAGAAAATGCAACTGATGCTTTGTCTCCAGTTATCCAACCAGAAGAAATTAGTAAATCTGTATCAGAGGCAGAGGCAGAATCAGAATGGACGTAACAACAACCCCAACAACAGAAGAAGTAGCGGTATCCGATACGGTGGCTCCCAAGCAAACGCCTGAGCAATTATTCGATAATGATCCGGCTGAAATGTCTTTGCGTATTTTTCTACAGCTATATCCAAATTTTAAAAGAAAAGTGGAAAGTTGCAACAGAAAAGATCTTTGTCGTCTTATTGAGGGTATTGTAGGTTGGCCACTAGCTGTCTCCAATATGCCTAAATTTTATGCACAAGAAGCAAAAGATGCATGGCAAATTGGTTCTGGCTTAATGCAAGCTAGACAAGTGATGATTATGAATGTACAATTGGCAAATAGTGAAGCAGTGGCAGCAGAAGTAACCCCAGCCCCTAAAAAGGCTAGAAAAACGAAAACGAAGGAGATCGTATAATATGGCATGGACACGAGATGTAGTAGGTTCTTTCTTGAAATCAAAAGATGACAGCAAACCCCCTTACTTGAAATTCAAGAAGCCAGTGGCCATTAAAGAAGGTGACATGTTCCGAGTAGAAAGCAAGAAGTTTCAACTCACTAGTTTACAACTTGCAGCAGACGCAGGAAAACTAAAGCCTGAGCAAGTAGACAAAGCAAAAGAGCGCATTGAAAAAATGCCTGATTTTGTACTAGGTGATGTAGTTCTTCTTTCTAAAGATAGTTTATAATCCATTTAATTGTGTGGTAGGTTTAATGAATCTGCCACACATTTTTTTTATACAATAAAGGGGTTTGATTTTTAATGTCCTCAAATACACATTTTTATTACAATTTTAAGGTAGGGGTAAATGGTACGCCGCAACTTCTTACGGGCAATGAGATATCAGAATATAATATTGATCCAGAACAAGATTACTACATTTCTATTTTCCGGTACAATGAGGATCAAAAACGAAAAGCAACGGAAGCTGGTTCAGTGGCTGGCATTAGGGATGTTGTTACCGACACCCTTGTTTGGGATTTTGATTCTAAAGACAATGTTGCCCTCGCTAAAGAGGATACCATTACCCTTTGTAAAAAACTCATCGAAGATTTGAATGTTGACCCTAATACAATATCCTGTTATTACTCTGGTAATAAAGGGTTCCATGTAGTTTTACCTATCACCGAGTCTATTACACCTACAGTATTTAAAAACATTACATATGAGTTCGGTAAAGACTTAAAAACATACGATGCATCCGTCAGCACATACAGTAGCATTTTAAGATTAGAATACACAAAACACCCAGTTACCAAATTATTTAAAACCCCATTCCACATTGCTGAGATTGATGAAATGACTATTGACGAAATTAAAGACTTTTCAAAAACAGATGCAGAGAGAGATACAGGAGTTATTTATTCCCCTTTGGAACTACCTAGCGAATACCTTGTAGTGGATAAAGAAAAAACAACAACAACCAAACCCATACCAGTATTAACTGCGGAGGAAACTCTCAATAGACCTGCTCGCGGGTGGAAGAAATATAAATGGGCATTGGCTCAGGGTATGTTTGATAATGGTGAAAGGCATAGCGCTCTCATCGTACTAGCAGCCACCTGTAGGGCTTTGGGTTACGATAAGGAATCTACCTACTATCTGTGCAAAAGTGCTTTAAAGAAGCAATCTGCTCGCACAGGGAGTGATGAGTTTCCTAAAGAAGAATTGTGGAACAACATCATCGAACAATCCGTATTCTCCGATCGTTGGGAAGGTGGATCTTACAACGCTAAGAATAATCTATGGTTACGTTCTTATTGCGAAAAAATGAAGTTTGATATCGAAGATGAAAAAGAACCAGAGATATATGTAGAGCTAAGCGACCTCACCGAACAATTCACTAAGTATGCCACTAACTTTGAACAGAACATTATTAAAACTGGTATCGAGGAACTAGATAACAATTTAATTCTAAGTACGTCCACTCTGAATGGGCTCCTAGGGAATCCGGGTTCTGGTAAAACTACGTTTGCGATGAACTTCTTGCACAACACATCAATGTTAAATCTTGGTAGCACTTTCTTTAGTTTAGATATGGGTGCGCCTATTGTTTATGCTAAACTAGTACAAAAGATGACCGGACTAGGGTTTAAGAAAGCTCTCGAACTTTATCGTACAGATGAAAAGAAACGAAACTCCATCGCGGATAAAATTAAACAAGAGTTCAGGAATGTTCGCTTTAACTTCAAAGCAGGGTACACCGTAGCAGACCTAAGGGACACGGTAATGAAGCAAGAAGATAAAACAGGTGTAAAGAGCAGACTTGTTGTAATTGATTACCTAGAGTGTATTAGCTCTCCGTATTCAGATGCTACAGCAAGTGCAGGGTTCATTGCAAATCAGTTAAAGGATATGGCAAATGAATTAGAAACTTGCATTCTACTATTACTACAAACACAGAAACATTCTACACCTGATATCAGCGATCCCCTTCTATCTATGAAGCAAATTAAGGGTTCTTCTATCATTGAGCAAGCCTGTTCTACAGTACTAACATTGTGGCGCGAGGGATATAATCCTAAAACTGTAGACTTTGATAAATATATGTCACTTGCTGTAGTTAAAAATAGATTTGGTAGTCAATGGACTGGAGACTTCCATTGGGAAGCAGTTCGTGGTAATATTAGGAGTCTATTTGATGAAGAAATAGAATCACTAACCGAACTAAGAAAACTTAAAAGAGAAATGCGGCTTAAAGACCAGAAAGAAAGAAGCGAATGGCAGTAAAAACTAGTAAATCAAGAACTGTTACTAATAAAACTACCAAGGGGAAAAAGAAGATGACACTTACGACTCAGGACACAAGTAAAATTTTTGATAAATTACAGAATGAATATTTGTGCGTGATGGTAGGACATAATTTAAAGACTAAAACTGGAACATTGCCGCTAGTTACTTACGGTTACTTGGTAGACGAGGATGATGACTATTTTTACTTAGGTCATACTCCACATCAATTGAATCAAGTGGTACGCAAGGATAAAATTGTGCATATTGAAGTTAGCAGCGAAGATGAAAATTCTAAAAACACGGACATGTTAGACTTTTTAGAAGCTGACGATAGTGAAAACACTTCACGAAAAAACTAGAAACAATAATGGCACTCATGATAAAGAAAAGACAATTGGATGGCATCAAAGAAAATAAAGAAGCGGAAAGTAAACAAAAACAAACAGAACGACTTGTCTATGGAAAGGCGCAGATTGCAAAAGTTGTCGGAATCGAAGTCCACGATAATGCATCCGTGGAGATTTTCGTTCAAGGGGACAATGGCAGTGTTAGTAGCGTCTTTCGTAATACTCGCTTTTGGATACTTAGCAATACAAATATTGATGGAAGGTTTCACCATCTTGCTGGCAATCTTCATTACGCTTGGGGAAAGCAATATAGCTATTTAAACGATTACAATCGTCAACGTGCCATGTGGCGCAATACGGATATTTATAGCATATATAATGTCCAAGAAGCCACTATGGTTAAAGATGGATATTGCTATTACCAAGGGTTAAAGATTAAAGATGTGAGTGTTATGTCTTTTGACATCGAGACTACAGGTCTTGATCCATTAGATGCAAATGCGAAAATCCTAATGATTTCAACATCTTACAGAGATTATACAGGGAATGTAGTAAATAAACTATTTCCTTATGATAAATTCAAAGATGAAGGGGACATGATCGCTACCTTCGGTAAATACATAAAAGAGAAAAATCCATCAATCATCACAGGTCATAACATTCTTGTATTTGATATCCCTTATATTATTGCTAGAGCAAAGAAAGCTAACGTGGCAATACATTGGGGTAGAGATGACAGTAAACTATTCATTAATAAATATGAATCTAAGTTTAGACTTGATGGTACACGAGATTTACTATATCGTAAAGTTAAAATATATGGTAGAGAGATTGTTGACACATTCTTTCTTGCGGTTGCCTTTGACGTATCTAAGACATTTGAAACATATGCACTTAAATCTATCGTTAAACAACTTGGGTTTGAGAAGAAAGATAGACAACACTATGATGCTTCTCTTATCAGGAAAAACTATACAGATCCGCAAGAGTGGGAAAAGATTAAGAAATACGCAGAAGATGACGCAGAAGACCCACTAAGACTTTGGGATCACATGGGACCGCTATATTTCAATATGGCACCTATGATTCCTAAATCATTCACTGACATGATATTGTCGGCTAGCGGGAGTAAAATTAATGGGTTAATGGTAAGAGCGTATCTTCAAGAGGGACATTCAATTCCTAAAGCAACCCCTGTAGAAAATTTTAAAGGTGCAATTTCGTTTGCTGTACCCGGGATTTATTCTAACTGCTTTAAGATTGATTTGGCTTCCCTGTACCCTTCTATTATGATAGAATACTCGGTGTATGATAAAACTAAAGACCCAAAAGCATACCTATTAGAATTAGTAAAAATCTTTAGAGAAAAACGACTCCATTATAAAAAACTTGCTAATGACACGAAAGATTCTTATTGGAAAGAGATGGACGTTACAGCTAAGGGGATTTTAAACTCTTTTTATGGGTTCTGTGGTGCCCCGGGATTAAATTTTAATAGCATCGAGTGCGCGGCATTTATTACCAATAAGGGTAGAGAGATATTAGAATATACAATTCAGTGGGCAAGTGGCAAAGATCTGAAGGAGTTTATTAATGTCGAAGAAAAAGAAGAAACGTCCGAAACTGAGGGTTCCGATAGCGAAGCCTAGTGTTAAGCATAAGTCCCAAAAAGACTACAACAGAAAGAAACTAAAGGTAAATGACAAAGCAACACACTTTTAAAATTGTGGGTGGTGACACTGATTCCATCATGTTCTGCAAAGAAGACGAAAGCCCATTTACTGAGAACGAACAAAAGGAATTAATCGCTGAGATCAATGCCCTTCTACCTGAAATGATTAAATACGATAGCGATGGTATGTTCCCTAGAGTAATCTATTTAAAAACAAAAAACTATATTATGGTGGACATGAATGGCAAACGTACAATTAAAGGTAGCAGCTTGAAGTCAGCAACGCTAGAACCTGTTTTAAAACAAATGCTTAGCGAGTTTATTGATGCCATCTTAGAGGACAAGAAAGACACCCTCATTCATATCTACAATAGATATGTAAACATGGTGGACAATATTGTTGATATAACACCTTGGGCTAAAAAAATGTCTTTATCCCCTAAAACCTTCGAGTCTATCAGACAGAACGAAACTAGGGTGGTAGACGCCATCCAAGGCACAGAATATAAATCCGGCGATAAGATTTATGTATATAGAACCGATATTGGATTATTAAAACTTGCTGAACAGTTTGATGGGTGTTATAATAAAGATGCTTATTACGAAAAACTCTATAAGACAACACTACGTTTTGAAACTGTTTTACCCGTAAAAGATTTTTTTAAAAATTTTAAGCTAAAGAAAAATAAAAAAACACTAACAGAACTATTAGAAAGTAAGTAAATGACTAACAAATTCTACAGAAAAGGCACAAATTTACAAGTAGAAGAATATAATTTCCCTTTAGCTAAGGGAGGATTAGGCGATTTAATCGGCCACCTACCAGCAATAAAATATGTGTTAGATCACCACCCCCAGATTAAAATTAATTTATGGGTACACGACTATGGTATGGAAATATGTAATAAATTATTTTCTCATTATAAAAACTTGACTATATTCAAGATATCTGACTATAAAAAATATAAAAACGATTTAGACGCAAGATCTCCATATGCACATGTCATTACTAATTTATCATCGAGTATAGTGGATCACGGATTTTTAACCATCGTAGGCAAACAACCCGAAGATCCCAAAAGTAAAAATTATTTAATATTCGACCCTATAGATGTTTCATCATTTAATTTACCTAAAAAATATGCAGTGATTACAACGGGGTTTACATCAAAAACTAGAGAATGGTTACCTGAGTGTGTATACACTGTTTCTCAATATTTAATAGAAAGGGGTATAACGCCTGTATACATCGGGAAGAGTTATACAACATCATATTCTATCGGTGACCAAAAAACAGGTATTTCAGGTACATTTAAATCTGATTATAGTAACGGAATTAATATTATAGATAAAACCACTTTAATTGAAGCACACGGGATTATGTCACATGCTACAATGGTACTCGGTCTTGATAATGGGCTACTACACCTAGCAGGTCTAACTAAGGAAACTCCTATAATTGCTGGATATACCACAGTAGAACCTATTCACAGATCAATACAAAGGCACGATGTTGATTCCTATAAGGTGTATACTGTATATCCCACCAGAGAAGAACTAACATGTATTGGGTGTCAAAGTCATATGAATTTCGCTAGACACGACTTTAGATATTGTTTATATGATGATTATAAATGTTTGGAACTACTGAGTGCAGAAAAGTGGATTAAACAAATAGATAAATGTTTAAAAGATACCAAAGGAGAGGTAAATGATTAATAATGCTAATTTTATGGAATATGTGGAATGGGGAGAAAATGTAGGTGAAGAGTCAAGACGTACCTACACCACTAAACTTTATGATGGATTTTGGAACAGGTATTGCCAAGGTACAGGGCTTGATATAGGGTATACAGGGTATTTGGCTAATATTCATCCCATTTTACCTCAAGCGGTGGGTATTGACACTAATTACCCCGGATACAAGGGTGTTATTCTACCTTTTGAAAATAATAGCCAAAACTATGTATATAGTAGCCATTGCTTAGAGCACATTACAGACGATGTAGGGGCTTTAAAAGAGTGGCATAGGGTAACTAGGGTAGGTGGTTATATCATCATTACAGTGCCTCATAGGGACTTATATGAGAAGAAGCTAGATTTGCCTAGCAACTATAATGCTGACCATAAAAGATTTTACACTTCAGCTTCCTTGTTGACTTCTATCGAGAAATCGTTTATAATTAACTCATATCGAGTAAGGCATCTTAGGGAAAACGATGCAGGACACGATTATAATCAACCAACAACAGAACATTCATTAGGCCAGTACGAAATTGAATGTGTAATAGAAAAGATTAAATAATGAAAAAAACTAAAACTAAAAGGAAAACCATGGAAAACATTCACACAGCAAGCTTCTTACTAGGATCATTTGTAGCATTACCCTTTGCAGTTTGGGCATTTGTAGCTCAGTCAAATCTTTTGACATTTGAAGAAAAACAACCACTACTAGAAACCCTACTTTCAGAAAAACAAGGAGAAATTCTAGAGCTTACTAGTAAAGATAGTATGGAATGCGCAACAATGATTTATACAAAAGAACAAAATGAAGCTGAGTTTGCAAGACTTCTTACTTTAGTAGAGATGCAAAAGAAAGAAATCGAAATTTTAAAATCAACAAAAAAACGCGGTAAAAAGAAAAAAGAAAACAAAGTGATTTCGGATTCTGTGCAACCTGAAGTTCCACAAGTAACACCTACTCCTATGGTAGCAGAAGCTTCATGAAATACGTTCCTATATTCGCACCCATACGCACACCCACATTCACACATATTGATCCAACAGCATTCGAGAAACCTTGTTTTATTGTAAGTTTTAGAATTCCCAAGAATAACGAGAATCTTATCGAAACACCTATAATGTCAATGCAAGAAGAAGAATAAAAATATAATGGGACACTTCAAACTACAAGCAGTTTTAGATCTTGATACTATTCGTGAACAAAAAGAGTTGAAAATCGAAGAAGCAGATTATTCTTTTGTTCTTGAAAATAAATTTGTACAGTTCAAATATCATGAAGACGTTCTACCGACCATTATTATAGGTCCGGGGTTGTTCCATATGGCCAACTCTATTTCTGGCCCAGTACTCCGTGTTGCTGAATTCGTAAAAGATTCATTTCTTGATGATTATTCAGAAACAACAGAAATTGAAAACATTGTAGATAGTTTCTTTAATAATATCCCTGTCTACAAAGAAATGGGAATTGAGGTGGCTAGACGCAACCTATTATTCTACGGCCCTCCGGGAACAGGGAAATCTGTCACTATACATAAATGCTCCAGCAAATATGTACAAGATGGAAAAACATTTTGCCTTATTTGGGATACCAATGAGTTTGATGCTCGTATTGTAAAGGCATTTATCTCGTCCTTTGAATATAGCAGCGATGTTGAAAAGGTTATAATTGTTGCAGAAGATCTCGGCGGATCTTCTAATGAAGGCATGGACATTAGAAGCGACAGCACATTACTAAGCCTATTAGATAACGCAGATAAGACCTTTACCATCCCCACAATGATTATCGCAACAACAAACTATCCAGAAAACCTTGCTGAGAATCTGGCAAATAGATCTGGTAGGTTTGATGATAAAATTAAAATTGACTACCCAAATTCTAAATCTAGGATAAACTTGATTAATTTTTATACAAAAAATAATACACCACGGGATGCGTTAGACTACATCGAAAATAGCACTTGTGATACATTTACCGCAGCCCATATTAAAGAATGTTATATCCGAAGCAGAATCCGTAATATACCATTACAAACATCAATGATTCAAGTTTATGAACAAATTCGCGAATACGAAAGAAACTTCACTAAATTTAAGAAAGGTATGGGATTTTAATGGATAAAAGTAAGTCTGCATTAACATTGCGCGACCATAGATTAAATAGCTGGACCTGCTGGTCCCACGGTAGAAGTCTATCTTTTGTTTGTCCTACCGACATAAATAGCGACTACAGAAATGTCTTTAGACGAACACGGTAAAGTTAGGTAAAGTAATGAAAAACATTTTATCAATTAAAAGCTTTACAACAAAGAAACAATATGATAGAATAGTGAGAGATCTAGAAAACATTATACATATCTTGGACTTAACAAGAAAAAGTCTAATGTTCTTTAAACAGTATAGTAACGTACAGAATTTAATCTCAGATATTGAAACGAATCTTAATATCTTAACCGCACACAGGAATAAGTATATCAATGAACTGGCAAAAGTTGAGAAAGAATATTCCGAATAAAGTGCATGTCGGTTACGGTAAATATTTCGAGTTACTTTGGACTGACCAGTTTATTTTTGAAAAAACCGGAGAAAAAACTTACGGTATAACAAGGTTTTACCCAAACCAAATTATCATAAATAAAAACCAAAGTGACAAAGAAACTGTACTAACCACTGTACATGAAATGTTACATGCTTTGAGTGAAACACATGATATTAACCTTACCGAATCACAGGTAACTAAATTAGAAAAATGTTTCGTTTATTTGCATGAATTCCATATGTCGTTAGAAAACCAAAGAAAAGGAAAGAAATGAAAGCCAATACAAAAGCAAAGCAAACAGTCGCAGTAAAATCAGCCAACAAAGCGGTAGATACACGGAAACCCAATACCGTTCGTCGGAAAGAAGTGGCACTACAATACATCAAAATCGCATCACAACTTAAGCGCATTCCAACTCTAACAGATTGTGCCAAAAACGGCCTAACCCAAAAAACAATTCGTTATCACTTTGATGATAGCATTAACAAACTACGAGCAGCAGCTAAACGCTTCGACACCACTAAACTATTATCGAAGTATCGCACTAACGAATCAATGGCTTATAAAATTCTCGGAGTTAAATAATAGTAATGTCCCCTGAAAAAATCTTAGTTATCCCAGATGTACATATTCCGTATCATGATAAAAAAGCATGGAAGCTTATGCTACGAACTATGAAAGAATTCAAACCCCGTCATGTCGTTATTCTTGGGGATTTTGCGGATTTTTATGATGTCAGTAGTCACAGTAAATCACCAGAACGGAGATTTAAACTTGACGAAGAAATCAATCAGGTGAAAGATGCCCTTGACGACGTTGCGTTGTTGGGGGCATCAAATCAAGTGTTCATTGCTGGTAACCATGAATATCGTTTAACACGGTACTTAGAAAGTGCAGCACCAGAACTACACAACATTATCTCTATTCCAAAGATTTTGGAACTAGAGAAAAAGAAATTCAAGTATGTCCCGTACAAAGAATCCTATAAATTAGGTAAAATGAACTTTACTCATGATATAGGCAGTGCAGGTCGCTACGCGCATTATAAAGCTGCTGATACATTTCATCAGAATATTGTGATAGGACATGTACATAGAATGGGGTATGCTGTAGAAGGTAATGCGGAAGGCGAGAGGCATGTCTCAGCGTCATTTGGATGGCTAGGAGATGCTAAAGCTGCCGATTACATGCATAAAGTGAAAATTAACCGTGATTGGTGTTTAGGGTTTGGAATTGGGTATTTAGACACTCCAACGGGTTGTGTGTATCTAACGCCTGTACCTATCATCAATCATAAAAACAAATCATACTCTTGTCTTATTGAAGGCAAGTTATATAAGGAAAAATAAAATACAATGACTAATCAGCGTTTATCAATTAGCGAGCAAGCTCTACAAATCGTAATCAACTACTTGGCAGAAAAACCATTCAAAGAAGTTACACAAATTTTAAGGATTATTCAAGATGATGTTCAAAAACTGGTCCCAGAAAACAATACGCACACTGAAGAACGAGCCATCGCAGCAGACGCAGGAGGAATCCCAGAATCCGCAAGCGAAGGAAGTGCCGACTCAGCTATTTCGACTATCGCCCCGTAACGAGTGGGAAGAAACAAAGGAACACCCTCCTGTCGTCCCTGAGGTACAGGAACCTTATTTCTTCACACCCGGACCACAAAGTACTAGAATGGCCACTGTTGAATCCCCAACAGCGGATAAAATAACAGAAAAACTTCTAGAAAAAGAACAAGAAGAGTTTGATCAAAAGCATTCGCACTCTTATGGGTACGAAGAAGGTTATGATGTTTTTGAAGACGAAGATGGTCTATCATTAGAAGAGCTAAAGTACAGATATAACAACAAAAACAATAATATAGGTAGTAATAATATGTCAGTCCCACCAACCAAAAGACCCGGAATTGTAGACTTTAAATCTTCTAAAGATGTTAACCAACCAAGTCACTATACATCAGGACGAATTGAAGTTATTGACGTTATTGAAGATTGGAAGCTAGGATTTCATCTTGGTAACGCGGTTAAATATATCGCTAGGGCAGGTAAAAAAGATCCAAAACTGGTTATTCAGGATCTAGAGAAAGCCATGTGGTATATTAGCAGAAAGATCGAAAGGATTCAAAATGAAAGTGAAATGTAAAAAATTAGACAGTACGGCTGTGATACCTACATACTCTAGAGAAGGGGATGCTGGTTTAGATTTAGTGGCAACTAGTAAGCAACAACCTGATCTTAAAGACTACATTGAGTACGGTACAGGTCTTGCTTTTGAAATTCCTAAAAACCATGTAGGTTTGATTTTTCCCAGATCAAGTGTCAGTAATAAACAACTAATTTTAACGAATTGTGTTGGCGTTCTTGACAGTGGGTATCAAGGTGAAGTTAAAGCTCGATTCAGAAAAACAACAGATGTTTATTTTGTTGATGAGTATGAAGTAGGTGACCGAATTGCTCAACTCGTTATTGTCCCATGCGTCTCTGCACAATTAGAAGAAGTTCAAGAATTCAGTGAAATTACCGCTCGCGGTGCTGGTGGATTCGGCAGTACAGGTAAATAATGCCTAAAGCTAAGGCAAAGAAGAAGTTTAACTATAAATCGAAAATAATCTCTGCCACTAGGCGCATCTGGCTTTATAGTCCGGTGCGTCGAGAGATTATGGCTAAATGCAAGACTGCCGATGGTTTCTTTCGTTGCGATGGCTGCCGTAAGCTGTCTGAGGGTGTTCAAATTGATCATATACTACCGTCAGTACCTGTTACGGGTTGGGATGGCTGGAATGGCTTTATAGAGCGTCTATTTGTGGACGTTACAGGTTTACAAGGATTATGCGCTAAATGTCATAATGAAAAAACAAGAACAGAACAACAACTAAGAAAAGAAGCCAGAGCCGTTTTACCAAAGAAAAAAAAGGAAGAATAATATATGCGATATATTTCAACCATTTTGGTAGGGGTGTTATTGTGGCTTTTAGTACAGCATGAAGCTGAAGCTGAAGCTGAATGTCATAATCATGAAAAAGTAAGAACAGAACATCAATTAGTAAAGAAAATAAAGCTGCCGTTTCAAACGAAAAAAAGGAAAGGATAGTAGATGCAATACATTTTAACCATTTTGGCAGTGGTATTCGGAGGTCTTTTTTATAAAATTAAGAAAAACCGAGTGAACACTGCTGTATTAGAACAAGAAAAGATGAAAACTGTTTTTAATGAAATTGACAAAAACATCAATAAAAACAAAGAGTTACTGTCTACAGAAGAACAAAAACGACAAAAGATTGCCGAGGAATTCGATGCAGATGCAAAAAAAGTTGTTAACATCAACGATATTGTTGACTTTTTTAATAAACTCAAGTAAAATATATGCATACAGTGCCACTGTAGGTAATAATACACCAATTGACAGAATGTCTAGTATTAACATCCCCATCACAGCTCCTGTATCTCCTATTCCTACTCCAACACTAATGGACGATGCTAGTAGTAATCTAGCTTCTCCGGCAGATCAGGTGGTACAGGTACAAGCAGGTAATATTGCACCATTTGGTGGGATACTGTTTGCTGGAGAAAAAGCAAATAGTCTTAGGCTTAAAGTGTTAGAACTTGATAAGTATAAGAAATTGTCCGATAGTTACAGTATGTCTCTTTCGGCACTATCATCTAATTATGAAAGCTTAGACAGGAAAACACGGATGCTTGAGAAACAGAACATTAAACTTGCCGATGCCGTAGAAGATGCTTCCAGTATGTCTGTCTGGAAGAAAATCGGATACTTCGCGTTGGGTATCGGTGTAACTGTTCTTGGCGGTCTCGCTGTGAAAAATGCAGGGAAATAATAAGAAATTATTAGAACTCAGCGAAACAGAGCTATTAAAATTACTGGAGGGGGTTTCTGGAGAAGAACTCCACGAACCTCTACCAGAGAAGAATAAAGCATCTGATCCTATTATTTTCTTTAATAATATGGGAATTACAGCAGGATTAAATGCTGTACCTATTAGTATTGTTTATAGAATTTTTAGTTATTTCTCGAATAAAAAACCCAATTACGATGAGTTTTATGTTACATGTAAAGCTCTATTTAAGTATGAGGAACTGAGAAACGAAACTAAAATATTTTTAAATAAGACAATATTGGATTTATACAAGTTTATTGAAAAAAATAAATCTAGTAAATCTATTAGTGTAAAAAAATACACAAAAACTAAAATTGCTCCATATAAAAGGTTCCTAAAGGAATATTCCATAGAACCGGGACCAGATTTTATAGAGTTAGATTTTATTTACCATCTCTACTATCACTTCTGTAAGAAAAATAAAAGATTCATCATCAAAAAAAAGGAATTTGAACAGGTGATGAAACTTACTTTTGATTTGGCCGATTTAGGATTTTATACTAAATGGGTGGGAGTAGATAGAATGAAGTTTATTAATACCACCAAGATTAGTAAAGATGATGTAATCAATTGGAGAAAGGCACGGATAAGCTATGAAAAATTCCTCAAAAAACAAACCCCGGAAGGCAGCAATGAATTTACAAAAAAAGGACAAGAAGTCCGAAACCAAATCATCGAAGTTACCGCTAGTTTCAAAGAAAAAGAAAAATAAAAGAAACAGCACAAAAAACCCAGCATTAAAAAAACATTTAAACTTAAGGTCGAGAGCAGAATTAATTGACTATGACTATCTACATAAGCTAGATGAAAAAGAACTTGCATGGCTAAATCAATTCACAGAAGAGTATATTAACGCACATATCCCTAAAAACAAACCCCTACATAAAACTAAAAAGCTTCGTAAAGATTGTTACTCAATGAATAACAAAAGGAATGCGGATTTCTTTAATAATATTTTAGATCGAAATGTGGATGCTTATGAATTGGATGGATATCACAACGTAGGAACGCATAACGATAATAGCGATACTAAAATTGATATGCAGCGTCTGAATACTATCTTAAAGAAAATTACTGAGAAGTTTTAGTAGCTGTTAGAACAACACTTGGCAAGAAGCTAGTGCGCCTAAACATATTAAAACTGCTATAAAGAAATGCTTATTTGTGTTTATTTTCATTTTACATACCTCGCGTAGTTAATAACCGCTGTGGCAATAGTACCAATGGCAGCAAAAAACACTGTAATTTTTACAATGTTGAACCAAGTGAATCTAACTGCTTCAATCGGTTTAAATTTTTCATGTAATAGTTTAAAGTTTTCCTCAAGAAGATCTGTCCTGCGTATATGATAACGCAAGTCAGATTCCATGCGAGTTTGTGTCAAATCAACATTATGAATTTTACTTCTAATGTCTTCTAATTTAGTGTCTATGTCTCGCATATTTTTTACTTTGTTGACCATAAATTGTTTATCCTAATCAGAATCGCTTATTCCCATAATATCTTTGAATACTTTTCTAGCTTCTGGACTTTGCATCATTGTAAACATAACAGCATTTAAACTAGTTCTTGATTTGTTATCGGAAGCCTTAATTAATTGATCGCCGTATTTAGCTAATTCAGGAACATCACTTAATTTTCTACCTAATGCTGAAATAGCAGTGAATGGTGCCGAAGTGATGGCACTTAAAACTTTACCACTCGTACCAATAGCTCCGGCCTTACCACCAGCCATCGCTCCACCTACTATATTTGCAATTGCTGGCGGCATTCCTGTAATCGTTTCGGAACCCGATACTGCTTTTATTGCAGAAGTAGCAATTGTCTTTTCGCTAAATCCTCCTGATTCCAATGGCATTTTAAGAATCTGTCTTCTCAAACTCATAATATCTTGAATATCAGACATTTCTGATGTAATATTTTTTAACTCTGGCATTTCCACTGCTAATTTATCTAGCAAAGCTTTTACTTCTTGCGAAGAACTAGTGCGGATAGTGCTTGTACCAGATGTAGCTTTAGGATTAAGATTGAATACAACATCATCTATGATACCAGAAACTTGCTTTATTTGGTCACTAAAATTGCCGATGTCACTAATACCTACAAATCCCGGATCTCCGTAGTTTCCCGGCATAGTGGCATTTAAATCTGCTTCAAATGGTCGTCTAAGCTGTTGCCATTTGGCTTTAATGTCTGCAAATCCCGGAACATTATCTCCAATTTCACCTAGTTCTTTTCGAACACTTTGAAGATTAGTTTTAAAGTCTGTTGGCATACTTTTAAAATTTAAACCAACATAATTATCTACATCATTAAGATATGTTTTTAATGTGTTTCCAGTAAAAGTCGGAGCACTACCTATCTCTTGTGCGTTCCTAATTGCTTTACTCATTTGACCTAACATATATTCTGTTGCTTCAGCACCACTACCACCTAATTTAAGTGATGCAGAGTCTTTTAATAAATCAAATAGTTCGGATTCACCTAATCCTAACTTTTCAGTGAAAAATGAAACAGAATCTCTTTCAAATCCATCACCTCCGCTTGATCTTAATGCTGCTCTAATCGTTTTAACTTTATTTTCAGCAAATTTATTTTCACTTGCAATAAGCAAATTAGTCAGTTTAGGATCTGTAGTTTGAGATAGTAAATTCCTTTTTTCTGCAAGCTTTATTGCTTCTTGTTCTATTTTCTCTGAAGCTTCAACAACAGCTGATTTTGTATTAGCCATTAGTGATGTAATTTTTGTTAATGTTTCAGGGTTCAATGTTGTTGTATCTAATGGTTGTGCTAACACTTCACCGAACTCTGTATTTATATCTTTATATTTTTTAATAATAGGAACTTTTAAATCTTTTACTTTGTTTGTTAGTTTTTCGTAAAACCCACCATCTCTAGATGTGTCTGTTAAATCAAACCCTCTTTTGCCCAAATTAAAAGGTTTAACTATATGATCTTGTATCACATCACTTTGTGCAATTTTTTTACCTACTGCACCCAATGATCCTATTACCGCTCCACCTGCTACACCCATAGCAGCTCCACCCAAAGCATCATCAAATAGTTGTTCTTGTGCGCCGCTGGTATCTTCTCCAGAAAAATCTGCATCAGAATTACCAACACCTTGTAACGCACCATAAGGAGCAAATTTAGCAGCATCTTTAGCAAACCTTGCGGCCTTTGCTGCACCTGTTGCACCTTTAGCAAGCTTTACTGAATTAAGAGCAGCACCACCCGGCATAATAAGACCACCAGCTAAGGTACCTGCGAGTGATAAAGCAGGACTTCTATCTCTACCTATTTGTTTTTTAGCTCGCTCTAGAGCTACAAGTTCATCATATTTACCTTGGCCTAATATAGATTTAATACCAGCAAGGGCTTCGTCATCTAGGTCAAATAATGCACCACTAGCCATAGCTTTCACAAAATCAGTTACATCAGTTAATAATGTTTCTTTTTCTTTCATTGGCGTTATCACGGGTTCCATGCGAGTTTTATACGCATTAAATGTTTCCTGTGTTAACGGTTTGATTACTATGTTTGGTTCTTTTTTGGGTTCTTCTGCCATATAAAATATATTACCTGTTGTTACATACAGTTGTTAATTTTTAATTATAACCCTTTGCTCGCATATAATCTTCACCAGCTTTATCAAATACTTCAGCTTGTGTATTAAGGGAAAGATTAACGAGCGTTTTTGGATATTTCGATAAACCTTGCACTTCGCCAGTGCTAGTTCGAAACCCATCGGTGGTCGCATCAAAGGAGTCAAAGAATTCAGGAAACTCGTCGTATGGGGTTTTATGCAAACTGTCTTTTTTCGAAACTGCTTTTTGACTTTTTATAAAAAGATCGCGAGAATTAGCAATGGTAGCGTTTGAATTGTCTTTAACCCTCACTGCAATTTTTAATATATCACGAGCATATTCAGCTTGTTTTATTGGGGATAATGTATTAGTGAACCAAGTTTTAATGTTACGGATGTCTTTTGACGCGCTCTTTAATTCCAAACCTTGAATGGTTGAAGCCGCCGCCTGATTACTACCAGATAACATAGAAGCTAATTCAATAGCAGCTTCCCCTTGTGTTAGTCTGGTTCCCGCGTCTAATTGTTTAAAATAGTTTCCGGTTTTTTGATTTACCTGACGGTCTATTTCATCTATAGGTGCCTCATTATCAATCCCGAAAGTACCAAATAAGTTTTTAACTCTTGCTAAGTTTCGCTGAGCATTTGTTACATGCTGTTTACCTAACGTACTAGCAGCAAACCCACTTTCAAGTTTAGTGGCGTGTCTTTGATTATTAAATGTAATTCTATCACTTAGTCTTTGTTTAACTAATTCTCTTTTTGATTCAACAGCTGCTTGTCTTCTATCTTTTCCTTCTGCGAGAGTACGAAGTTGTGGTAGAATTTTTTCTAATTGTTCAGCACTAGAATTACCAAGAAATGCGCTAGGATCTTTAATACCTAAATCTTGCAGCATCAAAGATGTCATATCTCTATACATTCGAGAATATTCACTATCTTTATCAAATTTTTCATTCTTTACTGCTTGGTCATATTGAGTAACTGGTACGTCGGCATTTTTAGATAATGCATCAAATGCGTCTTCGATTTTAACTGGAGCACCAGCACCAAGACCCGCAATACCGCTACCCACTTGAGCACCAGCTTTATTCATGATGGCAATAAGATTATTAAAGTTTGAAGCTTCTTGTGCTCTTCCTAAATTTTCTTGGTTTGCCATTGAATAACCCGGATCTGAAGCTCGGAATGCGTCTAGTATTCTATTGAAATTGTTATTAGCTTCATCATCAGCATCAGGGGCAACATCATCAACAGGAGCTTCTTCAACAGGAGGAACATCAACAAGAGCTTCTTCAACAGGAGGAGCAATAACAGGGGGTTCAATTTTAGGTACTTTTTTCTCTAAAGTCATACCATCTAAATCACCGCGTCTTAAAGCTTCAGCAAGTTCTTTAGCTTCACGAGAATCCATAACATTTAACATGTCTTTTAAACTTTTAGCACCATCAGCAATACCTCCGGCAGCATAAGCACCACCAGCTACTAATAACGCTGGCACAGCAGCACTAGCCAATGCTGTACCTGCTGCGGCAGGTAGCAATCCCATTGCTGCGGTAAGTCCTGCTCCACCAGCAACAGAATCTGTGACACCTTTAAAGCCACCATGTGCTCGATCAGAAGCGCTCTTTTCGGGATTTAACATTGTACCAAAATTGTCTCTAGCATCATTCACGTCCGCATAAGCACCATAAGTACCTGCAAATAATCCTGCTCTACTTAAAGCTTGGGCTAACTTTGGATTTTGTCCCACTTTACTCAACAAAGCACTAAGCCTACTAGGTGGCGCTTTTGGGGCAATAGATAGCGGAGCTTCAGGAATTACAGGGACATCAGGAAGTACAGAAGCCCTTGGAATTGCAGGAGTTTCAGGAAGTACAGGAGCTTCAGGCAATGCTGAAGGAATATCAAATTCTGGTGCCATTGCAATAGGACCAAGAGTACTTTTTGTTCCTCTTGCTGCGTTTTCTAACTTTGTTCTAGCGTCCATTACTGACGTAGGAATTGTATTTGTAATAGGAGCATCAGTATTTGGTAGTACAATAGGATTACCATCTAATAATGTTTTGATTTTTCTGGTTCTTTTAAACCGTACATCTGTTTCATCTTGTCGTTTTTTAAAAAAATCTGCAATACCTTGAGGGTCTTTATTAATCAACTCTTGAATAGGATCAGTAATTGTATCCGTTCCTAATACATCTGCTGCTAATTTTGGGTTTTTAAGCCAATCAACAGGATCTACCTGTTCAAGACTATTTAAATACTTAAAAAAATCTTTATCGTTAGTAAGTTGGTTAATACCGGGTAGTTTTAATTTTTTTGCCATAATTACCTACTAACGACCCGTGATTCCAAATCTATTATTGTTAAATGGATTTGGTTGCTGACCAAAATTTGGATTTGTAAATGTATCACTTAAGTTACTCTCTGGCAATGTAAATGAACCATTTGATTGTTGATTACCTTGTGCAGCCAGCAATTTTTGAAAATTAGCATTATTGTCTGCTCTAGCTTGTTGATTATTTTGGTATTGAGCCATTCCTGATAAACCTGTACCAACACCACCACCAATATTAGCCCAATTTTGTGCAGTGTTTTGAGCATTGGCCATATTAAAATTAGCTTGGCCACCTAATGCAC
>Ga0163144_10004905_pt1 | contig 29960 bp, 26 predicted proteins | sample OliLak19BULKMAT1_FD_123175 | JGI IMG/M metagenome (GOLD analysis project Ga0163144, IMG submission 123175) | Freshwater microbial mat bacterial communities from Lake Vanda, McMurdo Dry Valleys, Antarctica - Oligotrophic Lake LV.19.BULKMAT1 | ecosystem: Environmental > Aquatic > Freshwater >...
ATGCCACCAAAGCCGAACACCGCAGCGATTAGCGCGATGACAAAGAAGACGACGGCGTAGTGCAGCATGGTGGAACTCCTGAAACGTGCCTGGTGAGCGGTGCCGTGAGTCTGCTGGCACGCTCGCGTTGCGGCGATAGGCCCCTGGGCTGTGGCCCTGTCGGCCGAATCAGCGAGTTCGGGTAGGACGTCGCTGACAGGGGCCACCGCTTTGCTCAGGTGGCGCCGCTGTGCGCAGCCCCTGGCCCGCGGGGGCCGGGAAAGACACTCAACTCGAGAGCGGCAGCGTGATCTGCACCGTGGTGCCTTGACCCGGGGGCGACACGACGCTCAAGTTGCCCTGCTCGGCTTCGACCCGGTAGCGCATGCCCAACAGCCCGAACGCCGAAGTCTGCTGCGCGTTGGTGTCGAAGCCCACGCCATCGTCGCGCACCGACACCACCGCCCGACCATTGGCGGCGGCCAGATTGAGCCACACGCGGCGCGCCTGGGCGTGCTTGCTGAGGTTGGTGATGGCTTCCTGCACCAACCGGTAGACCACCAGTTCGGCGCTGGTCGACAGGGCGACCGGGGCCAGAGAACACGTTACCTCGATGCCCGAACGCTCGGCGAACTCGCGCGCCAGGATGTCCAGCGCGGCCACCAGGCCCAGGTTCGCCAGCGTCGACGGACGCAGGTCTTCGATGATGCGCCGGCCCAGCGCAATACCGTTGTTCAGCGTGTCCACCAGATGCACCAGGCGCTCGTGGGCTTCGGGCGCAGTGCCAGCCAGGCGCGACTTGATGCGCGCCGCGTCGAGTTTGGCAGAGGTGAGCAAGGCGCCGAGCTCATCGTGCAGGTCGCGTGCCAAGCGGTGGCGTTCGTCTTCACGCGCCGTCATCAGATGCTGGGTCAGCTCCGTCAATTGCGCTGTGCGCAGCTTGACTTCGACTTCGAGGCGCGCGCGCTCGGCCTCAGCCAGGCGCATGAGCTCTTGTTGGTGTTCTTCGACCGTGGTGCCGTTACGCAGGTACATGTACAGCGCCAGTAGCGTCACCAGGCTCAGTACCGCCACGCCAATACGGCTGATCAACAGGGTCTGGTAGACGTGGGCCCGGCCGGCCGCCACGTTCTGCGACTCAAAGGCCAGCAACTCGGCGCTGACCTCGCGGATGGCTTCCATCTTCTCCCGGCCCAGGCCACTCAACACCAGCTCCTTGGCCGTCTCGATCTTGCCCTCGTTGTGCAGGCGGATGGTCTCGGCGATGATCGACAGCCGGGTCTGCGTCAGGCTGCGCAAGCGGTCGAGCGCTTCACGCGCCCTTGGCGCGTTACCGTGATGCTGCTCGAGCTGCCTGAACGATTCGTCCACCGTCCGCAGCGCCGCCCGATAGGGCGTGAGGTATTCCTCCCGCCCGGTCAACAGGAAGCCGCCCTGGCTGGCCTCGGCATCGATCACGCCGCGCTCGACGCGAAAGATGTTGAGGCGCGCGACGGCCATCTGGCCCAGATCGTCGAGCGTCGAGACCGACTGCTGGTACGAGCCTTCACTGATGAACAGCATCGCCACTGCGGCCAGCACGGCCAGTGCGACGACCACCGGACTGCGCCGGATGACTTTAGGGGCCAGCATCGTGGAGAAATACCGAAAAAAGTGGGATCATGCGACCGGGAGCACCACACACACCATGATTCGGATTGCCATCGTCGACGACCACGCCATGGTTCGCGCCGGGCTGCGTCAGTTCTTCGCAGACCAGATCGATTTCAGCGTCGTGGCCGAAGCCGCCAACGGGCGCGAGGCACTCGACCTCGTGCGCAAGCACGAGATCGACGTGGTGGTGATGGACATTTCGATGCCCGACCAGAGCGGCGTCGATGCGCTGGCCGCGATCAAGGCCCGCGCGCCCGACCTGCCGGTGTTGATCTTGAGCGGCTATGCCGAGGAGCATTACGCCACGACGCTGCTGCGCCAAGGCGCCAGTGGCTATCTGAACAAGGACTGCGACCCCGAGGACATCGTCAAGGCCATCCGTACCGTGTACCGCGGCCGCAAGTACATCACTGCGGGCGTGGCAGAGCGACTGGCCGAGGGCCTGGCCGGTGCCGGCGACCAGCTGCCGCACGAGCGGTTGTCTGAGCGCGAGTTGCAAGTGTTCCTGCGCCTGGCCAAAGGCGAAACGGTGGGTCACATGGCCGAGAGCATGTCGCTGAGCGTGAAAACGATCAGTACCTACCGCACGCGGGTGATGGAGAAAATGCATCTGGCGTCGAACAGCGACCTGACCTATTACGGACTTAAGAACGGCTTGATTCAGTAGGCCCGCTCTGCCCCTCAGCTCGGTACGACAACACCGTTGCGCCTGCCATTGCAGGCCGCCAGGGAGCCGCAGTAGTCGACGAGAGCGTCGATCTCATGTGACTTGTCGAATACTTGATCAGCACCGAGCTCAAGACACTTGAGCCTCATGTCCGGCGTGGCGTAGTTGCTCAGTATCACCATTTTGCGCGGCCTCTTTCCTGGCAGTGCGTGCGCCGCTCGCAACACGCCCAGACCCGAGCCACCCTTGAGGAAGATATCGATGATCACCAAGTCTACCGGGTGGTCGGCTGCGGTCAGCCAGGTCATCGCGGACGATTCGTCTTCGGCGGTGCCGACGACCTGAACAGACACCAACTCTTCCAGCGTGGCGATCAGGTTCTCGCGGATGACCGGGCTGTCTTCGATGATGTAGGTCTTGAGCAGGTGCATGGACAGTGGCAAATCGTCGAAGTCCGCGGCCTGTCGGGATCAGCCTCGCATGACAGCAATTCTCGACGGCAAGCAATTTTAGCGCTGGCCGATCACGAGCCGGTACGTCCCAACAAGAGACTGCGCTCCAGCGCGCATTCTCGCAATCGGCCGGCGACCGGCGCCGTTGTCAGACTTGTCCTACGCGGCATGCAACGTCTTTTCGTTCGGTAGGACATCGACTACGCCGACAGTGGCTGCCGGCCGATGGGTGGGTTGTCGGCTGGCTCACACACTCAAGCCGTTGTCTAGGCACCGCGGTTCTTGTTGTTCCCCGGTACCCACTGCAACTCTCTGGAGAACTCCATGAAGACGATATCGAGAATCACGCTGGCCATCGCGGCCTTGGCGCTTGCAGGCCACGCCGCGGCGCAGGTCACCCTCTATGAGAACGACGGTTACCAGGGCCGTTCGGTCACCACCGATCGCCAAGTCAACAACCTTGAGCGCTTCGGCTTCAACGATCGCGCCTCGTCGGTCGTGGTCCGCGGCAACCGCTCAGACCGGTGGGAAGTTTGCGAAGATCGGCGCTTCACCGGCCGGTGCGTGATCCTGCGCCGCGGCGAATACCCGTCGCTGGCGGCGATGGGCTTGAATGACCGCGTCACCTCGGTGCGTGCTGTCAATCGCAATGCCCGCTACGACGACGACCGTTATGCGCCAGCACCGCCGCCAGTGCAGATCAGTCAGATTGTTTTGTACGAGAACGAAGGCTTCGAGGGCCGCACGATAACCGCCGACCAGGCCGTTGACGACTTCCGCCGCAGTGGCTTCAATGACCGCGCTTCCTCGGTGGTGGTCCGCGGCGAGCGCTGGGAGGTTTGCGACGCCATCGGCTACGCGGGCCGCTGCGTGATCTTGCGTCCGGGCCAATACGCCTCGTTGGCGGCGATGGGACTGAACGACCGCGTCTCTTCGGTACGCGCCGTGAGCCGCAGCGCAAGTTTCGAGGACGGCCGCTACGCGCCGCCGCCGATCGCGATCTACGACTATGGTCGGCGCAACAACGAGCGCGTCTATCAAGCCGACATCACCGCAGTGCGCGCCGTGGTGGGCGACTCGGGTCAGCGCTGCTGGGTCGAGCCGCAACAGGTGGTGCAGGAACAGCGCAGCGGCACCAATGTGCCCGGTGCATTGCTTGGCGCCGTGATCGGCGGCGTGCTTGGCCACCAAGTGGGTGGCGGCAGCGGCAGGGATGTCGCCACCGGGGTCGGCGTCGTCGCAGGCGCCGCCATCGGCGGCAACAGCGGGCGCAGCAGTGGCAGCCAGCAGGTGGTCACGACACAGAACGTGCAACGCTGCACCAGCAACCCGGCCCAGACCCGCCCTGCATATTGGGACGTGACGTACAACTTCCGCGGCATCGAGCACCGCATGCAGATGTCCACGCCGCCTGGCGCGACGGTCTCGGTCAACGAGCAGGGCGAGCCGCGCGTCTGATCGGCTCCTGCGACTTCGTCCGAAAAGCCAAGCGGCCCCTCGGGGCCGCTTTTGCATTGAACAGGTCTGCGGTTTGGGCGCGGGCCCGTATCAATGCTGCGGTCGTGTCAGCAACAGCGCGGCGTTGCCGACCAGGATCGCGGCCACACCGGCCCATACGGGCAGATTGACGGCTTCGAGCACCGTCTCGATGTCGTCTCCGGTGCCGCCGAACAGCAGCGCCAACACGCCCAAAGCAACCAGCAAGACCGCGGCAATCCGCAGGGCAATCATGATGTTGTCTCCTGTCTCGCCGGTACAGCGATACGTATCAAGGTGAGTCTCGGCGTGCTGCAGGCGCCAGCCCATCAGCCGACGGCGGGCCAGACTGTAGGACCGCGACTCGCAGCCCGGCGACCGCAAAGCGGCGGTTCTTCCTACACGCACGTAGCACCGCGGCTGATGGGCTTGTCTGCCCCGCTTGCCTACAGTCATCAGTGTGTCTTGCGCTACATCGTCGACCACAACTCGGCGCAGGACCACCCCCTCAAATCCCTTCGGAGAATTAGCCCATGCCACTGAAGAAATCTCGACTGCTTGCAGCGGCCCTCGGCGCCGCCGCGATGTTCGCCGCCTCAGGCGCGGGCGCCAACCTGGTCTACCTGCCCGCGGACAACACGCTGTTTCAAGGCTCCGGCCTCGGCGCGGTCAACACGGTACTGACGCTGACCAGTCCCGGCAGCAGCAGCTCGGAAACCGGCGCCGTGTTTGCCGTGGGCGCCGGGTTGGACACGAGTGGCGACGCATTGGAAGGCAGTTCCCAGTTCGGCCTGCCTAGCCTGGGCGCCCTGGGCGTCACCAGCACCTCCGACTTGCGCCTGATCCTCAACGCAACGGAGCCGGCGGGCAACTCGATCACGGTCAGCGCCCTGATGCTGAGCTTTTACGACGGCCTCGGTGCCACCCTGGCCAGCTTCAGCCTGGCCAGCCCAGTGACTCTGGCCTCGACGATGACCGGAATCGGCCAGGCGGGCTTCGTGTTTGGCCTGGATGCTGCGCAAGCCGCGACGGCAACCACCTTGCTCGGCGCTTCGACCACCACCTTTGCTAATGTGCGCGTTGGCCTGGCAGCGACGCTGACCGACGCGACGGGCGGTCCCGACACGTTTTTCGCCGGCAACGCGGCTCAGGTGGCAGCGATCCCAGAGCCCTCCACCTATGCCCTGATGCTCGCCGGGCTGGCCTGCATCGGCTTCACGGTGCGGCGCCGGATGAGCTGACGACTCAGCGACCCGGCGTCGCTAATGCCCGGACCGGCACTGGCGGTCCGGGCGCGTCCGTGCGTCAACGTACAGACGCGCCCGAAGCTGCGTGGGATGATGGCGCATCTTCTGCTCCGGTCCATTCCATGCCTTCGATAGTTTTCCACACCGCGGCGCGGACCGACGCAGAGGCGATCAGGTGATGGTGTCGGCCCAGGAACTGCTCAACGCCGAGATCCTGATCGTCGACGATCAGCATGCGCATGTGCATTTGCTCGAGCGCCTGCTGCGCGAAACAGGCTATGCCAACGTGGCCTCGACGACCGACCCGCGCCAGGTCCGTACGCTGCACCGCGACAACCGCTACGACCTGATCCTGCTCGACCTGCAAATGCCGGAGATGGACGGCTTTCGGGTGATGGAAGCACTCAGTGCCGACAACGACGACAGCTACCTGCCGGTGGTGGCGATGGCCGCGCAGCCAGGGCACAAGCAGCGCGCGCTTGCGTTGGGGGCCAAGGACGTCATCAGCAAGCCATTCGATCGGGCCGAAGTCAAGACCCGCATCCACAAGATGCTCGAAATGAGGTTGCTGTACAAGACGCTCGCCAGCCACAAGCAGGAACTGGAAACGGCAGTGCGCGAACGCACTGCGGAGTTGCTGGCCAGCGAAGACCGCTACCGCCGATTCACCGAGCTCGCCTCCGATTGGTACTGGGAACAGAACGAGCGCGGCGAATTCACCCTGGTGTCAGGCCCTGTGGAGGAGATGTTGGGCCTGGGCGTGACCGCCGCGCTAGGCAAGAGCGGCAACAGCCAGGTGCTGGGGTGGAATGAGGCCGAGCGGCGAACGCTGCAGGCCAACATCGCGGGGCGCCGGCCTTTCCTGGATTTCGCCTTCGGCCGCGTCGACGCCCATGGCCAGAAGCGGTGCTTCCGTGTTAGTGGCGAGCCCATGTTCGACCGCGCCGGCCGCTATACGGGCTTTCGCGGCATCGGCATCGAAGTTGTGACCAAGATGAGCCCGGCGTCAGGGCAGGTCTGCCATCGCCGGCCACTCGCCGGTCACCACGTCACGGGGGTTCACTCCCTGGCGGGTGCGCCTTACTTGGCTGGCGCCACCGCTGGCGCGACGCCGACTTCGCGCGTCACCAACTCGCGGTAGATGCCGCCGCTGGCTACGCTGCCGGTTGTCGTGCCGCGGCCTTGCATGCGCGCGATGCAATCGAGTCGGTCGTCCTGCGGCAATGGCTCGCAGCGCTTAAGCACGTTGCGTGCGTAGCGTCCCGGGTCGAGGTCGATCGTGGCAGGCTCCCGTCCAGCGCGGGCCGTGCTCGCTTCGCTGAGGCATTCGTCCTTGTCGCCGGTGTAACGGCTGCTCAGGCAGATGGCGGCGTCGCGTTGATAGCGCGCCTCTGACTTCGCAGCGCTGCTGCTGCCTGTGGCCAGCGCCGGCGCTACGCCGATGGCGGCCATCAGCAGGCCCAGGGCCCACATGGGGCGTGCGCGTCGGGGGTGCGATGGTTTCATGCCGTTCTCGGTCGGGTTGGTCGTCAAGTCGAGGCCGCGGTGCAAGCGTTGCGCGCGCGTCATTGCGGGTCGTGCGCGACCGCCATCGCCGTCGGCGCATTGCCGCGGCCTCGGGCGACCGGCGCAGTTGCCTGCGCGGCGTCGAGTTGCACCCGGCAGGCCGCGCGCTCGCCGACGGCACGCAGGGCCTTGCAGCGCCAGATACCTTCGGCGTACGTGGCGATCGCCCGATTGCGCGACTCGCCCTGCTGCACGCCTTCGAGCACCACTTGTCGAAACGCCAGCAGCAGGGCCAGCACGCACACGGTGCCCACCAGTGCAAGCCCGAGCAAGGCGTAGGGGGCAGCCAGCGTCCAGCGGACCGTGGGCGTGTTCTGCCGCTGTCGCGCGAAGGTGCCGTTCGGGACAGACTGCTGCAAAGCGCTCTGCAAGGTGTTCATCGCCAGCCATTTCAGTCGCCCGCGGGGTGCTGGGCGTCAATGGATTCGATGTTGCGCGTGCACCGTTCGGGGCGCTATCGGCGCAGCGGCGCACACGGCGTAGGAGCGGCCCTACAGGCAGTGAACGCCTGTTTCGTACAGGGCGCCGTTCGGAGAATAGGCCGGCGGCTTACTGCACCAAACGCTGGCGCCAACCCAGACCGGCTTGCGTGGTGGTCGCCGGCTTGTACTCGCAGCCGATCCAGCCGGTGTAGCCGATGCGGTCGAGGTGGGCCAACAAGAAGGGCCAGTTGATCTCGCCGGTGCCTGGCTCGTGGCGCCCAGGGTTGTCGGCAAGTTGAATGTGGCCGATGCGCGCGAGGTGCTTTTGCAGCGTCGCCGCCAGTTCACCTTCCATGCGCTGGGCGTGGTAGATGTCGTACTGAACAAAAGCGTTGTCGGCCCCGACTTCGTCGAGGATGGCCAGCGCCTGCGCCGTGCGGTTCAAGTAGAAGCCAGGGATGTCGTAGCTGTTGATCGGCTCGATCAGCTGCTTCAACCCAGCCTTCTTCAACTCGGCCGCGGCGTACTTCAGGTTGGCGATGAAGGTCTGGCGCAGCAGCGCTTCGTCGGCGCCGGCTGGCGCCTTGCCGGCCAGGCAGTTGAGCTGCGGCACGCCGAGCGCGGTGGCGTAATCGATGGCTTGGGCCACGCCGGCGCGGAACTCGGCGATGCGGTCGGGCAGGCACGCGATGCCGCGCTCGCCAGCCTCCCAGTCGCCCGCGGGCAGGTTGTGCAGCACCAGCGCCAAGCCGTTGTCATCGAGGCGCTGCTTGATGTCGGCGGCGTTGAAGGCGTAAGGGAAGAGGAACTCGACGGCCGTGAAGCCCGCCTTGGCGGCGGGCTCGAAGCGGTCGAGGAAGGGCACCTCGGTGAACAGCATCGACAGGTTGGCGGCGAACTTGGGCATGCTGCTCACTCCAGCAAGCCGGCCATCTCGAGGCCTTGTCGACCCTCGGGATGGCGACAGTCAATGTCCTCGAACTCGTTGATCTTGTCGATCTCGGTGCCCATCGCGATGTTGGTGACCTTCTCGAGGATCACTTCCACGACCACCGGCACGCGGTACTTCAGCGCCATGGCTTGGGCTTCGATCAAGGCCGACTCGATCTTCTCCGGGTCGGTGACGCGCAGGCTGCGGCAGCCCAGGCCGTGCACGACGGCCTGGTGGTCAACGCCGTAGCTCTTGAGCGCCGGGTCGTCGACGTTCTGGTTCTCGAACGCCAGCTGGACGCAGAAATCCATCTCGAAGCCGCGCTGGCTCTGGCGGATCAGCCCCAGGTAGCTGTTGTTCACCAGCACTTGCACATAGGGCAGGCGGAACTGCGCGCCGACGGCCAGCTCCTCGATCATGAACTGGAAGTCGTAGTCGCCGGCCAGACCGACCACCGTGCGCGTCGGGTCGGCCGCGACCACGCCCAGCGCGGCCGGCACCGTCCAGCCCAGCGGGCCGGCTTGGCCGCAGTTGATCCACTGGCGCGGGCCGTAAACATGCAGGAACTGCGCGCCGGCAATCTGCGACAGGCCGATGGTGGTGACGTAGATCGTGTCGCGGGGAAACACCTTGTTCATCTCCTCATACACGCGCAGCGGCTTGATCGGTGTCTCGGTAAAGTGAGTCTTGCGGTGCATCAGCTTCTTGCGCTCAGCGCAGCGGCCGACCCATTCGCTGAAGTTCTTCAGTTGCTTGGCGGCCTGGCGCTCGCGCGCCACCGCGACAAACAGTTCAAGCGCGGCCTTGGCGTCGCTGACGATGCCCAGGTCGGGGTTGAAGACCCGGCCGATCTGGGTCGGCTCGATGTCGACGTGGACAAACTTGCGGCCCTTGCAATAGACCTCGGTCGAGCCGGTGTGGCGATTGGCCCAGCGATTGCCGATGCCGAGCACGAAGTCGCTGGCCAGCATCGTGGCATTGCCGTAGCGGTGACTGGTCTGCAGGCCGACCATGCCGGCCATCAAGGGGTGATCGTCGGGGATTGCGCCCCAGCCCATCAAGGTCGGGATCACCGGCACGCCGGTGAGTTCGGCAAACTCGACCAGCAGATCGCAGGCGTCGGCATTGATGATGCCGCCGCCGGCCACGATCAGCGGCTTGTCGGCGGCCATCAGCATGTCGAGCGCGCGCTCGATCTGCTTGCGCGAGGCCGCAGGCTTATACACCGGCAGCGGCTCGTAGGAGTCAATATCGAACTCGATCTCGGCCATCTGCACGTCGAAGGGCAGGTCGATCAGCACCGGGCCGGGGCGGCCCGAGCGCATCAGGTGGAAGGCTTGCTGGAAGGCGCGCGGCACCAGGCCCGGCTCGCGCACGGTGACGCTCCACTTGGTCACCGGCTTGCTGATGCTCTCGATGTCGACGGCCTGGAAGTCTTCCTTGTACATGCGCGCCCGCGGCGCCTGGCCGGTGATGCACAGGATCGGGATGCTGTCGGCAATGGCCGAGTACAGGCCGGTGATCATGTCGGTGCCGGCGGGGCCCGAGGTGCCGATGCACACACCAATGTTGCCGACCTTGGCGCGGGTGTAACCCTCGGCCATGTGCGAGGCGCCTTCGACGTGACGGGCCAGGATGTGCGAGATCGACTCGCGCTCGCGCATCGCCGCATACAGCGGGTTGATGGCGGCACCGGGAACGCCGAAGGCTTGCGTGATACCTTCCTTTTCCATCACCAGCACGGCTGCCATTGCGGCTTTCATCTTGGCCATCGATGTCTCCTGTTTTTGATGCTTCGCATGGTCGGCGGCGCGACCCGGGCTGTAAATGCCGATCAGGGGATAACTGCTATTCCCTGGCGGAATACCCCGCGCAATCCGGTCTACAGTGGCGGCCATGGACCGCATCACCGGTGTGCAACTCTTCATCCGCGTTGTCGAAACTGGCAGTTTCTCCAAGGCAGCGCACGCGCTCGGCGTGACCCAGCCGACGGCCACCAAGGCGGTGGCGGCGACCGAGCAGCGTTTGGGCGCACGCCTGCTGCACCGCTCGACGCGTGGCGTCACGCCCACCGAGGTCGGCGCCCTGTACTACGAGAAGTGCAAGCTCATCGCGCGCCAGATCGATGAGGCCGACAACCTGGCCACCCTGCTGCAAAGCAAGCTTGGCGGCACCTTGCGCATCAGCACCTCGGTGGCCTTCGGCCGCCGCGTGGTCACCCCGCTGGCGCTGAATTTCATGCGCGAGCACCCCGACGTCGGCATCGATCTGAGCTTCGAGGACCGCTATGTCAACCTGGTCGAGCAAAGCATCGACATCGCACTGCGCATGGGCTCGCTGGCCGACTCGTCGCTCGGCGCGCGCTACCTCGGTCGCAACCCTTGGCTCACGGCCGCCTCGCCGGCCTATCTGGCGCGATGCGGCGAGCCACAGGTGCCCGCTGAGTTGGTGGGGCACAACTGCCTGATCTACAGCAGCGTGCAGGGCGACGACCGCTGGCAATTCACCTCGCCAAGCGCGGAGGGCGTGTCGGTCGCGGTGCGCGGCGGCCTGCGCTCGAACAACCTGTCGGCCGTGCTGGCGGCCTGCCGCGCCGGCATGGGCGTGGCCGTGCTGCCCTGGTATGTGGCGCGTGAGTCGCTGGCGGACGGCACGATCGTGCCGCTGCTACGGCCTTATGCGGTGCCGGCGCAGGAGCTGCATGCGGTGTTCCCATCGCCCAAGCTGGTGCCGGGCAAGGTGCTGGGCTTTATCGAGTTCCTGCAGCGCGAGCTGGACGGCGACTGGTGGCAGCGGGCGGTCTGAGACCGTCGCGACGGCGGGTTGCCAAGCCAAGCGCTGCCGCTTGGCGTCGCCTCTAACCCGCGTCGGTCGGCGGCGCCGCCGCGGGCGTGTCGCTCCACAGGCGGCCCGCGGTGGCCCAGTCATGCCGGGCGACGTCGCGGAAGATCACATCCACGCTGGCGGCGCTGCCGCCGAGAACGCGCACGCAGGCGTCGGTGAGTGCCTGGGCCAGGGCAGCCTTCTGCTGCGGCGTGCGGCCTTCGAACAGTTCGACATGCAAGGTCGGCATGGGGCGCTCCTCTCAGGTGTTGAATCCGGGGGACAGGCGTTCGGCGCGGCGCAGCAGCGCGGGCCACTCGGCGTCGCCGTCCCAGGCGCTGCCGTCGCCCACCCACTGCTGGTAAGTGTGGGCGGCGACCGTGTCGCTGACGGGCATCACGCCAGCCGTGGCGGTCGATGTGGCACGCAATTGCGCCTCGGCGGCGCGCTCCAGCAAGTACATCAACATGAAGGCCTCGGCCACCGATCGACCGACGGTCAGGGTGCCGTGGTTGGCCAGGAGCAGTCCGTCAAGCGCGCCCAGATTGGCGACCAGCCGCTGCTTTTCGTGCTCGCCGAGCGCCAGACCTTCATAGGCATGGCGGCCGAGGCGGCCATACCAGCGCATGGCCCACTGGGATGTCGGCAGAAGGCCTTCGGGCCGCATCGACAGCGCCACGCCCCAAGGGGCATGCAGGTGGATCACGCACTCGAGTTCGGGGCGCGCTGCATGCACGGCGCCATGGATCGTGAAGCCGGTCGGATTGACGGCGCGGCCCGAGCCGTCGACGACGCGGCCTGTCAGGTCGACCTTCACCAGGTTCGAGGCGCAGACCTCGTCGAAGCCCAGTCCGAATTCATTGATCAGGTAGACGCCGGACTCGCCCGGCACCGAGGCGGACAGGTGGGTGTACACGGTGTCGTCCCAGCCGGCCAGCGCGGCCAGCCGGTAGGCCGCCGCGAGGTCGCTGCGGACAGCGGCTTCGCTGCGCGGCGGACGTGGCATCCCGGCCCCGCTCACGGCGATGGTCCGGGTGCGCCGGCTTCAAACCAGCGCTTGATCAAGGCGCGCTCATCGTCGCTGATCTGGGTGGCGTTGTTCATCGGCATCAGCTTTTGCACCACCGATTGCTGATAGATCGCCTGCGCCTGCTGCTGAACCAGCGCAGGCGTGTGCAGGGCGACGTTCTTGCTTTGCAACTGCGCGTTGTGGCACAGCACGCAGCGCTGTTCAATCACGGCATTGACCATGGCAAAGCTCACGGGCTGCGCGGCCGCGGCCCGGGCCTGTGCGCTCGGTGGCGGTGGGGCCAGCCAGATGGCCAGGCCCACCAGCAGCGCCGTGCCGATGGCGGCCTGTTCCCAGGGGACGCGCCGGCCCTGCACCAGGGCCTTGTGTCGGGCGACGAAGCTGTGGCGTATCAACGCGCCGGCCAGCATCAGCAGCACCAGCACCAGCCAGTTGTGCTGGCCCTGGTAGAGCCAGCCATAGTGATTCGACAGCATCGCCACCAGCACCGGCAGCGTGAAGTAGGTGTTGTGCACGCTGCGCTGCTTGGCACGCCAGCCATGGATCGGGTCGACCGGCTGGCCGGCCTTCAGTTGCGCCACCACCTTGCGCTGGCCGGGGATGATCCAGACGAAGACGTTCGCGCTCATTGCGGTGGCCAGCATGGCGCCAACCAAGAGGAAGGCGGCGCGCCCGGCGAACAGCTGGCAGGCCAGCCATGAGGCGAAGACAACGAAGACCAGCACGCCGGCCGCGACGATCAGGTCGCCGTGTTTGCTCTGGCCAAAGGCTCGGCAAATGACGTCATAGACGAACCAGCAGGCCACCAGGAAACCGAGCGAGGCTGCGATGGCGGCGCCAGCCGACCAGTCGTACACGCTCTTGTCGACCAGGAAGGTGCTGGCGTTGAACAGGTAGAGCACGGTGAACAGGGCAAAGCCGGTCAGCCAGGTGCTGTAGCTCTCCCAGTAGAACCAATGCAGATGCTCGGGCATCTTCTGCGGCGCGACCAGGTACTTCTGCGGGTGGTAGAAACCGCCGCCGTGCACGGCCCAGAGCTCGCCGTCGACGCCCTTGGCCCGCAGCGCCGGGTCTTCAGGCGATGTCAGGCTGTTGTCGAGAAAGACGAAGTAGAAAGACGAACCGATCCAGGCGATCGCCACGATCACATGCGCCCAGCGCAACAGCAGGTTGGCCCATTCGAGCAGGTAGGCGTCCATCGCGTCCTCAGAGGGTGGAAAGTGCAGCGCTTTGGCGCCGGTAAAGTGTATACACTTTGGCCTGCACGGACCAGCCACGCGACCTTGCCCCAGCCCATGCCTTCCCGCAGCCGCGCCAGCCTCCAGGTGATCGCACCCGCGCCGCTGCCGCCGCGCCGGGCGCGGCAGTCTGCGGCCCTGCGGGGCGTGACGGCCGGCGCCACCCAGCGCATCGCCGAGGCGATCACCAGCGCCATCGTCGAGCGCCGCCTGACGCCCGGTACCAAGCTGGCCGAGCAGAAGATCGCCGACATCTTCCGGGTGTCGCGCACGCTGGTGCGCCAGGCCCTGAACCAGCTCAGCCGCGAACGCCTCGTCACCCTCGAGCCGGCGCGTGGCGCTTTCGTCGCCATGCCCAGCGTGGAGGAGGCGCGCCAGGTGTTCGAAGTGCGGGCCATGATCGAAACGGCCCTGGTGCGCCAACTGGCCGTGTGCATCACGGATGCGCAAGTCCTGCAGCTGCGGTCGCACCTGCGCGACGAGCGCGAGGCCATCGTGCGCACCGATGTGTCGGGCCGCACCCGGCTGCTGGCCGACTTTCATGTCGTGCTGGCGCGCCTGCTCGGCAACGAGGTGCTGGCGCAGCTGCTGGCCGATCTGCTCCGCCGCTCGTCGCTGATCTCGCTGATGTACCAGTCGGCGCACTCGGCCGAACACTCGCAGAGCGAGCATGTGCAGATCGTCGAGGCCCTGGCCAGGCGTGACGCCCGTGCTGCGGTGCGGCTGATGGAACATCACCTGGCCAGCGTGGAGCACAACCTGCAGCTCGACCCGCGCACGCCTGATCTGCTGGCGGCACTGCTGCCGGCCAAGTGACCATGAGCGATACCGTGACCCCTGCCGAGATGGCCTATCCGCGCGACCTGAAGGGCTATGGCCGCCACCCCCCGCATGCGCGCTGGCCGGGCGGCGCGCGCATCGCCTTGCAGTTCGTCCTGAACTACGAGGAGGGCTCCGAGAACAGCGTCCTGCATGGCGACCCGACGTCGGAGACCTTCCTGTCCGAGATCGTCGGCGCGCAGGCGTTCGAGGCCCGCCACATGTCGATGGAGTCGATGTACGAGTACGGCTCGCGGGCGGGCGTCTGGCGCCTGCTGCGCGAATTCGAGCAGCGCGCCCTGCCGCTCACCGTCTTCGGCGTGGCGATGGCGCTGCAGCGCCATCCCGAAGTGGTGCAGGCCTTCCTGGACCGCGGCGACGAGATCGCCTGCCACGGCTGGCGCTGGATCCACCACCAGCACATGAGCGAGACGCGCGAGCGCCGTCACATCGCCTTGGCCACCCAGATCGTGCGCGACCTGACGGGAGGTCAGTGGCCGCTGGGTTGGTACACCGGACGCGACAGCCCCAACACCAAACGCCTGGTGGCCGACCAGGGCGGCTACGTCTACGACTGCGACTACTACGGTGACGATCTGCCGTTCTGGATGCCGGTGATCCAAAGCGACGGCGGCACCCTGCAGCGGCTGATCGTTCCCTACACGCTGGACACCAACGACATGCGCTTCGCCTCCATGCAGGGCTTCAACACCGGCGATCATTTCTACACTTACCTCAAGGACGCGTTCGATGTCCTGTACGCCGAGGGCGACCCGGCCGGCCAGGACCGGCCGAAGATGCTGAGCATCGGCATGCATTGCCGCCTGCTCGGCCGACCCGGCCGGTTCAGGGCGCTGCAACGTTTCCTGGACCATGTCGCGCAGCACGAGCATGTCTGGATCGCGCGGCGGATCGACATCGCGCGGCACTGGCAAGCGCAGCATCCTGCCGTCGCCGTCCCCGCCGCTGACTGACCACGAGCCACCGCCATGCCCTTGACCCTGGACCAGATCAACCGCGCGACGCCTGCGCAGGCTGTTGCGCTGCTCGACGGCACCTACGAGCACTCCCCCTGGATCGTCGAGGCGGCCTTGCTGCAGCGGCCATTTGCCACCCTCGCCCAGCTCAAGCTGGCCTTGGTCGACGTGGTGCGTCAGGCCGGCCGCGATGCCCAGCTCACGCTCATCCGCGCCCATCCGGAGCTGGCCGGCAAAGCAATGCTCAGCAACACGCTCACGGCAGAGTCGACGCACGAGCAAGGCAAGGCGGGCCTGACCGATTGCACGCCAGTCGAGTTGGCCCGCATTCAGCAGCTCAACGCCGACTACAACGCCAAGTTCGGGTTCCCTTTCGTCCTGGCCGTGCGCGGCCCGCGCGGCACGGGTCTGGGCAAGGCGGAGATCATCGCCACCCTCGCGCGCCGACTCGACCACCACCCCGACTTCGAGCTCGCGGAGTGCCTGCGCAACATCCACCGCATCGCCGAGCTGCGCCTGGACGACAAGTTCGGCCATGTGCCGGCGTTGGGCAACCAGGTCTGGGACTGGGCCGAACGGCTGGCCACCCACAGCGACCCCGGCTCCGCCGAGCGCGGTCAGCTCACCGTCACCTACCTGACCGACGCGCACCGCGCCTGTGCCCGCCAACTCGCACACTGGATGCGCACCGACTGCGGCTTCGACGACGTACAGACCGACGCCGTGGGCAACGTGGTGGGCGTGTATCACGGCAGCGATCCGCACGCCAAGCGCTTGCTGACAGGCTCGCATTACGACACCGTGCGCAACGCGGGGAAGTATGACGGCAGGCTGGGCATCTTGGTGCCGATGGTCTGCGTGCGTGAGTTGCACGCTCAGGGCCGGCGCCTGCCCTTCGGCTTTGAGGTCGTCGGTTTTGCCGAGGAGGAGGGTCAGCGCTACAAGGCCGTGTTTCTCGGCTCGGGCGCGCTGACCGGCCACTTCGATCCTGCGTGGCTGGATCAACAAGACGCCGCGGGCATCACGATGCGCCAGGCCATGGTGCAGGCCGGATTGGCAGTCGCCGACATTGCACAGCTTGCGCGCGATCCAGCGCGCTACCTCGGCTTCGTCGAGGTGCACATCGAGCAGGGCCCTGTGCTCAACCAGTTGGACCTGCCGCTGGGCGTCGTCACCTCGATCAACGGCAGCGTGCGCTACCTGGGCGAGATCGTCGGCATGGCCAGCCATGCCGGGACGACGCCCATGGGCAGTCGGCGCGACGCCGCCACGGCCGCGGCCGAGCTGGCCTTGTTCGTCGAGCGGCGCGGCAGTGCGGTGCCGAATCTGGTGGCCACGGTCGGCATGCTCGAAGTGCCCAGCGGTTCGATCAATGTGGTGCCGGGCCGCTGCAAGTTCAGTCTCGACATCCGCGCCACCACCGATGATGTGCGCGACGCCTGCGCCGCCGATGTGCGCGCCGAGTTGCAACGCCTTTGCGCGCGCCGCGGCGTGCACTTCACGCTCGAAGAGACGATGCGTGCTGCCGCCGCGCCGAGCGATGGGGCCTGGCAGCAGCGGTGGGAGCATGCTGTGGCGGCCCTTGGCCTGCCGCTCTTGCGCATGCCCAGCGGGGCCGGCCACGATGCGATGAAGTTGCACGAGCTGATGCCCCAAGCCATGCTTTTCATGCGCGGCCTGAACGCTGGCGTCAGCCACAACCCGCTCGAAGGCATCACCAACGACGACACTGAGCTGGTGGTGCGGGCTTTTCAGAACCTGCTTGACGAACTTTCCTCGGACCTCTCATGAACGCCGACTCCCACGCTGACCTCTATGCGGCCCTCGACACCTGGATCGACGCCCACTTCAGCGAGGAGATCGGTTTCCTTCAAGCGCTGGTGCGCGTGCCGACCGACACCCCGCCGGGCAACAACGCAGCGCACGCCGAACGCACCGCCAGCCTGCTGCAGGCCTTCGGCTTCTCGGCGCAGAAGCACGCGGTGCCCGCCGCCGAGGTGCGGGCCCGCGGGCTCGAGTCGATCACCAACCTCATCGTGCGTCGCCACTACGGCCAGGGCAAGACGGTGGCGCTCAACGCCCACGGGGATGTGGTCCCGCCCGGCGATGGCTGGACCCGCGCGCCCTATGGCGGCGAGGTGGTGGATGGCAGGCTGTATGGCCGCGCCGCTGCGGTCAGCAAGTGCGACTTCGCCAGCTTCACCTTCGCCACCCGGGCACTGGAGTCCCTGGCCTTGCCGCTCAAGGGCGCGGTCGAACTGCACTTCACCTATGACGAGGAGTTCGGCGGCGAGCTCGGTCCCGACTGGCTGCTCAGCCACGGCCTGACGAAGCCCGACCTGTTGATCGGCGCCGGCTTCAGCTACCAGGTGGTGACAGCGCACAACGGCTGCCTGCAACTTGAAGTTACGGTGCACGGCAAGATGGGCCATGCGGCGGTGCCGGAAACGGCGGTCGACGCGCTGCAAGCGGCCAACCTGATCCTGACGGCGCTGTACCAACAGAACACGCTCTACAAGCAGGTCACGAGCCGGGTCAAGGGCATCACCCACCCCTACCTGAATGTCGGCCTGATCCAGGGCGGCACCAACACCAACGTGGTGCCAGGCAAAGTGTTGCTCAAGCTGGACCGGCGCATGATTCCCGAGGAGAACCCCGACGAGGTCGAGGCCACGCTGCGGCGGGTGATCACGGACGCGGTCGCGGGCGCCCCCGGCATCACGCTCGAGGTCAAGCGCATCTTGCTGGCCCGCGCGCTGGCGCCTTTGCCCGGCAACCGGCCGCTGGTCGACGCACTCTGCCGGCACGCCACGGCGGTCTTCGGCGAACCGATCCTGGCCTCGGGCACACCGCTGTATACCGACGCGCGGCTGTATGGCGAGCGCGGCATTCCGGCGGTGCTGTATGGCGCGGGGCCGCGCACCGTGCTCGAGTCCAATGCCAAGCGCGCTGACGAGCACATCGTGCTCGAAGACCTGCGCCGTGCCACCAAGGTGGTGGCGCGCACCCTGCTCGATCTGTTGTCCTGACGATCCGCGGCCTGCGTCGCCGGCTGCGGCGACAATCCGGCGATGCCTTCCTGGAACCCGATTGCCCAACTCGTGCTGCTGGGCTTGCTGGTCTTGCTGATGCTCTGGCTGGCCCTGCGCCGGCCCGACAATGGCGGCGCCGACCGGCTTGAACGCAACCTGCGCAGCGAGGTGCAGGACAGCGCCCGGGGCACACGTCAGGAACTGGCGCAGAGCCTGGCTGCCATGCAGCAGGCGCTGCTGGCCCAGTCGGGCGATGTGGCGCGAACCCAGAACGAGCAGATCGATTCCTTTCGCACCCAGCTGGCCGCCATGCAGCAAGGCCTGGCCGAGCAGACCCGGGCCGCACGCGAGGCCCAGGACGCTGCCTTGCACCGCTTCGGCCAGGCCCAGGCCGAGCAGTTGCGCGCCCTGACCGACGGCAACGACAAGCGCATGGCGGAAGTGCGCCAGACCGTCGAGACCAAGCTCAGCGCGATTCAGGCCGACAACGGTCAGCGCCTGGAGCAGATGCGCGCCACGGTCGACGAGAAGCTGCACGCCACGCTCGAGTTGCGCCTGGGCGAGAGCTTCAAGCAGGTGGCCGATCGGCTCGAGCAGGTGCACAAGGGCCTGGGCGAGATGCAGACCCTGGCGCGCGATGTCGGATCGCTCAACCGCGTGCTGACGAACGTCAAGACGCGCGGCATTTTCGGCGAGGTCCAACTCGCCGGCCTGCTTGAGCAGGTGTTCACGCCCGAGCAATTTGCCACCAATGTGGAGACCGTGCCCGGCAGCGGCGCGCGGGTCGAGTTCGCAATCCGTCTGCCGGGTCGCGGCAGTGACGGAGCGGCCAACGCCGCGGTGCCGTTGTGGTTGCCGATCGACGCCAAGTTCCCGCGTGAAGACTACGAGCGCCTGCTCGATGCGCAGGAGCGCGCCGACATGGCGGGTGCCGAGGCGGCGGGCAGGGCCATCGAGGCCCAGCTCAAGCAGGAGGCCCGCAGCATCAGCCAGAAGTACGTGCAGGCGCCGCACACCACGGATTTCGCAATCCTGTTCGTGCCCACCGAGGGCCTCTATGCCGAGGCTCTGCGCCGGCCAGGGCTGGTCGAGGCCCTGCAGCGTGAGCACAAGGTCATGCTGGCCGGTCCGACCACCTTGCTGGCCACCCTCAACAGCCTGCAAATGGGTTTTCGCACCCTGGCGCTGGAGCGACGCAGCGCCGAGGTCTGGCAGGTGCTCGGCGCGGTGAAGACGGAGTTCGGCAAGTTCGGCGATGTGCTGGCCAAGACCAAGAAGAAGCTCGACGAGGCCAGCAGCACCATCGTCCAGGCCGAGGTGCGCACGCGGGCCATGGAGCGCCAGCTGCGCGGGGTCGAGGCCATGCCTGCGGCCGGCGCGCCGGGCCTGCTCGACTTGCCGGCCAACGACGACACGAGCGACGACGGCCAGGCCAGCGGATGACGCCAGCCGTTGGCGCTGCGGCTGCCCCGCGCAGCGCGTTCCTGTTGGTTGTCACCACCCTGATCGGTCTGCACGCCTGCATGGCAGCCACCCGTGTGGCCGCCAGCCTGGCGGTGCTTCAGCAGGGCCATCCGGACTGGGTTGTCGGTGTCTTGCTCAGCTTGTACGCGGTGGCGCCGATCGGCTTGTCGCTGTGGGCGGGCCGGCTCGCCGACCGCCATGGCTTCCACCGGCCGGTGGCGTGGGCGGTCGGGCTGTCGCTGGTCGGCGCCGCCTTGCCGGTGGCCACTCAGCACTTGGCCGTGCTAGCGCTGTCGGGCGTGCTCACCGGCGGCGGCCTGAGCGTGGCGGCAGTGGCGATCCAGCGCGAAGCCGGCCTGATGGCGCGCGACGCCAGCGACTTGAAGCGCGTCTTCAGCTGGGTCGCATTGGGGCCGGCGCTGTCGAACACGCTGGCGCCCGTGATCACGGGTTTGCTGATCGACCACGTCGGTTTTCGCGCGGCCTTCGCGTTCGGTGCCTTGCTGCCGCTGCTGGCGGTGGCCGCTGCATGGCGCGTGCCGCGCAAGTTGCCCCTGCCGGCAGACCATGTGCACCAGCCCGCCCCTGGCCACGCCTTCGAGCTGCTGCGCATGCCGGTACTGCGCAACGTGTTGCTGGTGAATGTCGCGATGGCGGCGGCCTGGGATGCCCACAGCTTCACTGTGCCGGTGGTCGGCCATGCGCGCGAGTTGAGCGCCTCGGCCATCGGCCTGGTGCTGGGCTCGTTCGCCGTGGCCGCCACCGCGGTGCGCCTGGGCATCTCGACGTGGGCCGATCGCCTCGACGAAAGCCGGGTCCTGCTGGCGGCGTTGACGCTGGCCAGCGCGGTGCTGCTGATCTACGCCTGGCTGCCGGGCGCCGTTGGCATGATGATCGGCTCGGCCCTGCTGGGCCTGGCGCTCGGCTCGGTGCAGCCCATGATCCTGTCGACGTTGCACCAAGCCGCGCCTCCCGACCGGCAGGGCCAGGCGCTGGCGCTGCGCATGGTTTTTACAAATGTGGCCACCATCTTGATGCCGGCCGGTTTCGGGCTGCTCGCCGTGGTCGGCAGCAGCGCTGCCCCGATGTGGTTGATGGCGCTGATGCTGGTGGCCGCCCGTTGGCCGGCGCGTCGGCTGCGCCTGCCCGCTGCGTCAGAAGCGGATGCCAGCCGGGTTTGAACCCGGGTCGGATGGCGCGGCAACCGCAGGCGCGCTGGGCCGCACGGGCGTTGCGGCCCGGCGTTCGGTCAGCGGCGTGGCCGCTGGGGGCGCATAGTTGGCCGGTAACAGGGACTGGCGCGGATAACCCGCCACGTCCAGGGTTTCGTCCCAAGCGGCGGGGGCGTAGCCGCGCAGGGTTTGTTCGCCGACCTTGAGCACCGGGGCTTCAGTGCCCCCGACCAGCCGGGTCCAGGCTTCGCGGTCTTCGTTGGTCTCGGCAATGCGCTCGCTGTAGGGCACGCCTCTGCGCGCCAGCAGACCGCGCGCCAGCGCGCAGGCCTCACCGCAGTCCTTCATCGTGTAGAGCAGCACCGGAAAGCGCGACACCACCTGGCGCAGGGCAAAAGGAAGGGCAGGGTCGCTGGCGCGGCCGGTGTCATTGTTGACCGGCAACACCTTGCCTTCACTGGCCGATGGCAGGCGGTCGGTGTAGGTCACACGGCCGTCGGGCCCGACGACCTTGAACAAGGCGTGGGCGGCTGGCGTTGCGAGGAGCAACAAAGAGGCCGCGAGGCTGGTCAACAAGGCAGGTGAGCGCATGGCTTGCAATCTAACCGGGTTGGGGCCTGGACTCAAGCCATGCCTTGATGGCGGAGCAGCGCATCGATACGGGGTTCACGTCCTCGAAAGGCAGTGAAGTTCTCCAGCGCGCTGCGGCTGCCGCCAGCTTCGAGAATTTCTTCACGAAAGCGCCGGCCCGTTGCGACCGACAAGGCGCCGGCCTCCTCGAAGGCACTCCAGGCGTCGGCAGAGAGGACCTCAGCCCATTTATAGCTGTAGTAGCCGGCCGAGTAACCACCGGCAAAGATGTGCGAGAAACTGTGCTGGAAGCGGTTGAAGTCGGGCGAACGCAGCACCGAGATCTCTGTACGCACCTCATCGAGCACCTGCTGGACACGTTGGGACGCATCGATTTCGGCATGGATGCGCAGGTCGAACAGACCCATCTCGATCTGGCGCAGGGTGCCCAGGCCACTCTGGAAGTTCTTCGCCGCCACCATCTTGTCGAACAGCGCCTGCGGCAGCGGCAAGCCGGTGTCGACATGCGCCGTGAGACGCTGCAGCACATCAGCTTCCCAGCAGAAGTTCTCCATGAACTGGCTCGGCAACTCGACCGCGTCCCACTCCACGCCCGACAGACCCGAGACGCCGATGTCGTCGATGCGCGTGAGCATCAAGTGCAGGCCGTGGCCGAACTCATGGAACAGCGTGATCACGTCGTCGTGGGTCAGCAGGGCCGGCTCGGTGCCGACGGGTGCGGCGAAATTGCAGGTCAGGCTGGCCACCGGCGTCTGCGTCGAGCCATCGGGCCGGACCCAACGCAGGCGCACGTCGTCCATCCAGGCGCCGGGCCGTTTGCCGGCGCGGGCATAAGGGTCGAGATAGAACTGGGCCAGCAGCCGGCCGGCGCGCTCGACGCGGAAGAAGCGCACGCTGTCGTGCCAGACCGGTGCCGCGTCGGCCGTGATGGTGACCTCGAAAACGGTCTGGACGATTTCGAACAATCCGGCCAGAACGCGCGGTTCCGTGAAGTAGCGCTTGACCTCCTGGTCGCTGAACGCAAATCGCGCTTCCTTCAGTTTCTCGCTGGCGTAGCCCAGGTCCCAGGACGCCAGATCATGCAGGCCGAGCTCAGTCGCGGCGAAGCGGCGCAACTCGGCCAGGTCCTGCTCGGCGTGTGGGCGCGCCCGCTTGGCCAGGTCGCGCAGGAAGCCTTGCACCTCGGCGGCCGAGCGCGCCATCTTGGGCACCAGGGAAAGCTCGGCGTAGTTGGCGTGCCCGAGCAGGGTGGCCGCCTCCTGACGCAGCGCCAGTAACTCGTCCATCAAGGGGCCGTTGTCGCGATCGATCGGGCCCAGTTCGCTGGCCCGCGTGACGTAGGCCGTGTACAGGGTCTGGCGCACAGCGCGGCTGCGCGCGTACTGCATGACGGGGCCGTAGACGGGATAGTGCAGGGTCAGCTTGTGGCCCTCGAGGCCCTCGGCCTGTGCGGCCTCGCGGGTGGCCTGCAGGACGTCGGCCGGCACGCCGTCGAGTTCGGTAAGGCTGGCGTAGTGGCTGAAACCATCGGTGGCATCCAGCACATGCTCGCTGTAGAGTTGTTCCAGATCGGCGGCCCGCGCCTGGATGGCCGCGAAGCGGGCCTTGGCTGGACCGCTCAACTCGGCGCCCGAGAGCACAAAGTCGCGCACGGCGTTGGCCAGGGCCTTGCGCCGCGGCGCGGGCAGATCGGCGCCGGCGCTGGCCTGGATGGCCTTGTACTTGGCGTAGAGCCGCTCATCGGCGCCCAGTCGGGTGTGGAAGTCCGTCAGCTTGGGCAGGTTCTCGGTGTAAGCCGCGCGCAGCGCCGGCGTGTCGGCCACCGCATTGAGGTGTGACACGGCGCCCCAGGCGCGGCCCAGGCGCTCGGTGGCCACGTCGAGCACGGCCGACATGGCGTCGTAGTCGGTCGCCACCGCGGGGCTGACAGCGCGCTCCAGCGCTGCATCGGCCTGCGCCAACAAGGTGTCGACAGCCGGCGTGACGTGCTCCGGGCGGATGGCATCAAAGGCCGGCAGGTCGGCAATCTCGAGAAGTGGGTTGTTCATGGTGTGTTGGTGTCAGCGCGCGGCTGCTTGTTCCGCAGCTTGCACAGTGTTGGCCAGGAGCATGGCAATGGTCATCGGTCCCACCCCGCCGGGCACCGGCGAAATCCAGCCGGCGACTGCGCTGACGCCGGCGAAGTCGACGTCGCCGCAGAGCTTGCCGGTGTCGTCGCGGTTGATGCCGACATCGATCACGATCGCGCCGGGCTTGACCATCCCGGCGGTCAGGGTGCCGCGGCGACCGACGGCGGCGACGACGATGTCGGCCTGTCGCGTGTGCACGGCCAGGTCCGGCGTCGCGCTGTGGCAGATCGTGACCGTGGCATGGGCTTGCAGCAGCAACAGCGCCATCGGTTTGCCGACCGTGTTGCTGCGGCCCACCACCACCGCGTGCTTGCCACGCAGCGGCACGCCGGTGGATTCGATCAGCCTCATGCAGCCCGCCGGTGTTGCCGGTCGCAGGCCGGGCAGGCCGCTCAGCAGTTCTCCGGCGCTGGCGACGGAGAAGCCATCGACGTCCTTCGCCGGTGCGATCGCTTGGATCACCCCGTGTGCTGCCAAATGCTTGGGCAGTGGCATCTGCACCAGGATGCCGTGAATGGACGGGTCGGCATTGAGCGCGGCAATTCGGCCCAGCAATACGGCCTGCGACGTGGCCGCATCATGGCGTTCAAGCACCGAGTGCAGGCCGCTCTCGACGCAAGCCTTGACCTTGTTGCGCACATACACCGCGCTGGCCGGGTCATCGCCGACCAGGATCACGGCCAGGCCGGGTTGGACGCCGCGAGCGGCCAGCGCCGCGGCCCGCGCGGCCACCTCCGAGCGAATCTGCTTCGACAACGCCGTGCCGTCGAGGAGTTGTGCGGTCATGCGGAAAGGACAAAAAAAGGCCGCATCGACGCGGCCTCGGTGGTTGGTGTGGGACTCAAGCCTTCGCCGTCTGGGCGCCCAAGGCAATCTTGAGCAGGTCGGCCACGGTGTTGGCGTTGAGCTTTTCCATGATGTTGGCGCGGTGCGCCTCGACCGTCTTGATGCTGATGCCCAGGTCATCGGCGATCTGCTTGTTCAGGCGGCCGGCGACGATGCGCTCCAGCACCTGCGCCTCGCGCGTCGTCAGGCGCGACAGGAGCGCATCACGGCTGGCCTGTTCCTGGTGCTGACTGAAGGCGCTGCGTGCGCTGTCGAGCATGCGCTCGACCAGGCCCAGCAGCTCTTCTTCCTTGAACGGCTTCTCGATGAAATCCATCGCACCCTTCTTCATCGTCGTCACCGCCATCGGCACGTCACCGTGGCCGGTGATGAAGACGATGGGCAAGGGGCTCTTGCGCTCGACCAGGCGGTCCTGCAACTCCAGGCCACTCATCCCTTCCATGCGGATGTCGGCGATCAGACAAGCCACTTCGCGCGGGTCGAAGCGCGACAGGAAAGACTCCGACGAATCGAAGCACTTGACGCGGTAGTCCTTGCCCTCGAGCAGCCATTGCAGCGAGTCGCGCACGGCCTCGTCGTCGTCGACGACATACACGGTGCCTTTTTTGGGAATCAAGCTCATGGTGCGAGGTGCGTGTTGGCGGTGGCCAGCGCGGGCGGCGTCGGCGTGTTCGCTGGGGTGGCGGCAGGGGTGCCGAGGAGGCTGGTGGGCTCGGCGCGGATCGACACATCGACCGGCAACGTGAAGGCAAAGCGGCAGCCTATGACGGCGTCGCCATTGTAGAGGTTCACCGCCCGGATCCGGCCGCGGTGCGACTCGACGATCGAGCGGCACAAGGCCAGGCCAATGCCCAGGCCCTCGACCTTGGTCGAGAAGAAGGCCTCGTAGAGGCGCGCCAGAGCGTCTTCGCGCACGCCAGGCCCGCGGTCGGTGACGCTGAACTCGATCACGCCCCCCTCTTCGGGGGTATGGCGCGGCACCACGCGCAGCTCAATCTGGCGCCGTGTGGTCGGCATCTGCGCCGTGTCGATGGCCTCGGCGGCGTTCTTCAACAGGTTGAGAACCACCTGCTCGATCAGGATCGGATCGCAGAACAGCGGGGGCAGGCGCTGGGCCACATAGGTGGTCAGCGACACATTGCGGCGGCGCAGCTCGATGCCCGCCAACTCGACCGCGTCGTCGATGATGCCGCGCGCATCGGTGCTCTGGCGTTGCGGCTCACTGCGCTTCACAAAGGCGCGGATGCGGTGGATGATCTGCCCGGCACGCTCGGCTTGGCGCGCCGTCTTCAGCAGGGCAGCGATCAGGTCCTCCTTGGCGATGGAATCCCCGCGCACCCGCGAAACCATGCCGTTGCAGTAGTTGGTGATCGCGGTCAGTGGCTGATTCAGCTCGTGCGCGACCGAACTGGCCATCTCGCCCATCGTCACCAGCCGGCTCGTCACCTGGGCCTTGTCGGCCTGCTGTGCCGCCTGCTCCTCGATGCGCCGGCGCGACGTGATGTCGGTGGCAATCAGCATCTGCGCCAGCCGCCCGTCGGTCCACTGCAGGTAGCGTGAGCGCACATCGAACCACTTCTTCAAGCTCTCGACATAGACCTCATGCGGGTCGGCGCCGCTGTCAGTGAGCGACTCGGTCGGCAAGCCCGACAGACTGTCGACCGCGTCGCCGTGGTCGTCGGCCGAGACAAAGGGTGCCGACAGGCTGCTGCTGGCCAGCTGGCCATGGCCCTTCGGGTCGGTGCCGAACCAAAGCCGATAAGAGCGGTTGGCAAACAACAGCTCGCTCTGCTGGACCGAGAGAACCGAGACCGCTGCATCTAGGCCCTCGAGCACGGTGGTGAAGCGCTCGTGCGAGGCCGAGAGTTGATCGCGAATGCGCTTGGCCTCGGTGATGTTGGTCATCGAGGTCATCCAGCCGGTTTGCAGGCCGCGCGCATCGATCAGGGGCGACACATACATGCGCGAGTCGAACAAGGTGGCGTCCTTGCGCATGACCTTGACTTCGATGCCGCCCGACGGGCTGCGCCCTTGCAGCTCCTGCTGCAGCAGGCGCATGTTCTCGTCGATGCGATCGCCAGGCCAGTGCGGGAACGGTGGCAATTGGCCGACCAACTCGGCCTCGTTGAAGCCGGTCATGGCGCAAAACGCCGGGTTGACATAGGTGATGCGCCCTTCGGCATCCATCGCCCGCATGCCCGTCAACATGGAGTTTTCCATGGCGCGGCGGAAGTTGGTTTCCTGCACCAGGGTGCTCTGCATCTGACTGCGGCGACGCATGTGGCGCCAGGTGCCGAGCAGCATCCAGACCGTCAGCACGGACAGCGCCACCACCATCCAGAACAAGGTGCTGCCCACTAGGCCGACCGAGGTGCGCCATCCCTGGCCGCGCAGAAGGAGGCCATTGGCCGTCGGCGCCAGCGGCAGGTCGTACACGATGGTGGGGCGGCTGACCGGTTGGCCAGGCATCTGCAACACACTGCCAGCCAGTTCGCGGCCAGCGGCATCGAGGATGGCCACCGTGTGGCGCTGTGTCACTTCGGGGGGCACTGAAGCCCGCAACAGGGTGTCGATCGCGTACTCGAGGATCAGGGCACCTGTGAAGGTGCCGCGTTCGAGCAGCGGCACGTGCAGTTGGAACACAGCGGTGCCGCTGGCATTGCGGAACGCCTGCGAAAACACCGGTTGCCGCGAGCTGCGCGCGGCCGCGAAGGCGCGCTCGGGTTCGCTGGCTTCGCCGACCACCGGCAGTGCCAGTTGCAAGGCATCGCCGGTCGGATTGGCCTCGGGGTGAAAGACGGCCACGGCGTGGCTGCCGCGCAGGGCGCGATCGGGCGCGAGCCATGACAGGTGGGTCACGGCAGGGCGTTCGCGCGTGAACGTCGCGGCCAGCGCGTTGAAGGCGGCGCCATCGACTTCGCTGCCGCTGATCTGCCGCGCGAGGCGCGCGACCTGCTCCTGGTCGTCGAGCAGGCGCAACCGGATTTGTTGCTGGGCGATCTCGGTATCGCGCTGGACCGTGCCCGTCTCGCGGTCGATTTCCTCGTTGCGCAGGTACCAGAACGCCGTAATGATCGCGGCCAGGAACAGCAGTACGGAAACCAGGGGACCGATGGTCGCGAAGCGGTCTTGCCGTGTCGGCGATTGACGCCGCCACCAACCGCCGAACAGGCGCTGGCGGCGCGGAAAGGCGGTCATTTCACTGTCGCGTAATAGATCGGGGCGCGGTTGCATGCTGGCGATTATCGAGGGACATGTCGCCACAAGCACAGGTAAAATTCTGCATTATGAAAAAGATGGCCGCTATTTGAAATGACGGGGCCTTGTGCGACACTGTAGAAGCGCACGATCGGCGTCGCGCCGCGCAGCACCGTGAGAGCCCGCAGCGACTTCACCAGGAGACCAGCATGTCAGCGCTTCCCCAACCGCCGTTCGGCCTGAACGCCACCGATTCCGACAGCCAGGAAACCCGCGAGTGGCTCGATGCACTCTCTTCCGTGGTGGCCAACGAGGGTCGCGAGCGCGGCCACTTCCTGCTTGAGCAACTGATCGAGCACGCGCGCCAGCAAGGAATCGACCGACCTTTCTCGGCGACCACCGGCTACGTCAACACGATCGAGGTCGAAGACCAAGAACGCAGCCCCGGCAACCTCGAACTCGAGGGTCGTTTGCGCGCTTATATGCGCTGGAACGCGATGGCCCTGGTCGTCAAGGCGAATCGACTCGACCCGGCCGACGGTGGCGACCTCGGTGGCCACATCTCGAGTTTCGCGTCGCTGGCCCACATGTTCGCCGCGGGCTTCAACCACTTCTGGCACGCCGAGAGCGAGGGCCATGGCGGCGACCTGCTGTACATCCAGGGGCACAGCTCGCCCGGCATCTATGCGCGCGCTTTCCTGGAGGGCCGCTTGACCGAAGAGCAGATGCTCAACTTTCGCCAGGAAGGGGCCGGCAAGGGCCTGTCGAGCTACCCGCATCCGAAACTGATGCCCGAGTTCTGGCAGTTCCCGACGGTCTCGATGGGCCTGGGGCCCCTGATGGCGATCTATCAGGCGCGCTTCCTCAAATACCTGCACGCGCGCGGCATCGCCGACACGGCAAAGCGCAAAGTCTGGGTGTTCTGCGGCGATGGCGAGATGGACGAGCCCGAGTCGCTCGGCGCCATCGGCCTGGCCGCGCGCGAGAAGCTCGACAACCTGGTCTTCGTCATCAACTGCAATCTGCAGCGCCTGGACGGGCCGGTGCGTGGCAACGGCAAGATCATCCAGGAGCTCGAAGGCGAGTTCCGCGGCTCAGGCTGGAACGTCATCAAGCTGGTCTGGGGCAGCAACTGGGATCCGTTGCTGGCCAAGGACAAGGACGGTGCGCTGAAGAAGATCATGATGGACACGCTGGACGGCGACTACCAGGCCTTCAAGGCCAACGACGGTGCCTTCGTACGCAAGAACTTCTTCGGCCGCGACCCACGCACGCTCGAGATGGTCGCCAAGATGAGCGACGAAGAGGTTTGGGATCTGCGTCGCGGCGGCCACGACGCGCAAAAGGTGCATGCCGCCTTCCACCGCGCCAACAGTGCCCAGGGTCAGCCCACGGTGTTGCTGATCAAGACCGTCAAGGGCTGGGGCATGGGCAAGTCGGGCGAAGGCAAGAACACCGCGCACCAGGCCAAGAAGCTCACCGACGACGACATCCGCAGCTTCCGCGACCGCTTCAACATCCCGATTCCCGATAGCGAGCTGGCCAAGATCCCCTTCTACAAGCCGGCCGACGACACGCCCGAGATGCGCTACCTGCACGAGCGCCGCAAGGCGCTTGGCGGCTATCTGCCCAAGCGCCGCCCCAAGGCCGACGAAAGCTTCACGATTCCGCCGCTCGAGACCTTCAAGGCAGTGCTCGAACCCACCGCCGAGGGCCGCGAGATCAGCACCACGCAAGCCTATGTCCGCTTCCTGAGCCAACTGCTGCGAGACAAGGATCTCGGCCCGCGCGTGGTGCCGATCCTGGTCGACGAGGCGCGCACCTTCGGCATGGAAGGCCTTTTCCGCCAGATCGGCATTTACAACCCTGCGGGCCAGAACTACACGCCGGTCGACAAGGACCAGGTGATGTACTACCGCGAGGCGGTCGACGGCCAGATCCTGCAGGAGGGCATCAACGAAGCCGGCGGCATGGGTTCGTGGATCGCCGCGGCGACGAGCTACTCGACGAACAACCGGATCATGATCCCGTTCTACGTCTACTACTCGATGTTCGGCTTTCAGCGCATTGGCGACATGGCCTGGGCCGCCGGCGACATGCAGGCGCGCGGCTTCCTGCTCGGTGGTACTTCCGGGCGCACCACGCTGAACGGCGAAGGCCTGCAGCACGAAGACGGCCACAGCCATATCCTGGCCAGCACGATCCCCAACTGCATCAGCTACGACCCGACCTTCGCGCACGAGGTCGG
>Ga0163144_10004907_pt1 | contig 29951 bp, 32 predicted proteins | sample OliLak19BULKMAT1_FD_123175 | JGI IMG/M metagenome (GOLD analysis project Ga0163144, IMG submission 123175) | Freshwater microbial mat bacterial communities from Lake Vanda, McMurdo Dry Valleys, Antarctica - Oligotrophic Lake LV.19.BULKMAT1 | ecosystem: Environmental > Aquatic > Freshwater >...
TATATTTTTTCTCTTTCCTCAAGAGCTAATTGTTTGTATCTTTTCATTTGTGTAACACCTCTGGTGTGCACTGCTTTTTTAGCAGATTATTTTAGGTGTTGCACTTCCTCTTTGATTTTTCCCAACATGGCATCTAAAGGAGCAAGAGCTGCTAAAATTAACCCTGAAAACTTATTAGATTTAGATGTTTTTGAAATGCAAAAAGAAGATTTTAAAAACTTGGATATTCAGTCTCTTATAGATTAATTTAAGTCCGACTAAACGATAACCTTGTTATTACCCAATCAACCACACTTCAATTACTTCAGGATCTAATGACGAACCTAATCCAATTTATAGCCTAGTAAATTCACTTGACCGTTTAGTAAACTTGTATACAATATACTTGAATATAAAAAAGAAGTGTATGTGGACAAGAACCTATAGTAAGACATTTAAAAACGTAGAAAAGGAAGAAATTTGGCGCATTTGGACAGATGTAAATAATTGGCCAAAATGGCATGGTGATCTTGATTATTGCAAGATGGAAGACTCATTTGAGGTAGGGAAGCATTTTATCTTGAAGCCCAAGGGAGTCAGGCCAGTAAAAATTATAATTACCGAAATTGATGAAGGTAATAAATTTACCGATTGCACTAGTTTCTTCGGTGCTAAAATGTATGATACTCATGCACTAGAAGAAACGCCTAATGGATTGCAACTCACCAACATTCTTGTTGTAACAGGACCTCTGAAATGGTTATGGATTAAGTTGGTTGCACAAGATGTTGCCAACACAGTTCCTGATGAAATGGAAGCTTTAGTAGAACTAGCCGTGAGGTTCAGGTGACTGACCTCCCATTTGGTTTTGATAGACCAGAAAGCAGTCCAGGCTTTTTACTTTGGCAAACTACTATGATTTGGCAACGCCAAATCAAAAAAGCACTAGAAAGACATGAAGTTTCGCATGCACAATTTGTAATTATGGCCACGTTATTATGGTTTGAAGCCCATAACTACGATACAACACAAACGCTGATTATCAACTGGTCAAAGCTAGATAAAATGACAGTATCTAAATCTCTTAAAAAACTTGTTATAATGGATTTAGTTAATCGAATAGAGCATGAAGCTGATACCAGAGCTAAGAAAGTTTCCTTAACAAAGGAGGGGAAAAAATTAGTTCATAAACTTGTACCTATTATAGAGAAAATCGATGAGAATTTCTTTGGAAAAGCATCAAATTTGGAACAAAAAAATCTTATAAATATTTTAAGTAAATTAACTACACATATTGATGAATAGAGAACTAAAGTTTTGGATAGGTGTCGCTTGCAAAGAACATGTGGCAGATGGCGTAAAGCTTAATATTTGTCAATTTTGTCATGGCAAGTCTTCACCTGCACGACGTCTTTTTAAAGGTGATTTTGTTATTTATTACTCATCTAAAGTGACCATGGAAGGATCGGAGCTTTATCAAAAATTTACCGCGATTGGTATTGTGGTAGATGATGCAGCGTACCAAATTGATATGGGAAATGGCTTTAAACCATTTAGGCGCAATATTGAATATTTTGATGCCAACCATCTCGATATTAAGCCATTAATTCCACTGCTACCTTTTATTAAGGATAAAAAATCTTGGGGCTACATTTTTCGTTATGGATTTCTGGAAATTGATCAAAAATCATTTGAGGTAATAGCCAATGGTATGCTCGGCTTTAATCCATTAACTCAACTTACAAGGATATGACCAGCGTTATTAATTTATTTCATCAAGCGGAGGATTACTTTTTTAGTGGTATTGCTCAAAAATGTATAGACTTTGATAGGGTAGCTAAAGCCTATATGACAGAAGTTCCAATAGCGAGTTTAAACCCTGTTTACATAAAAACAAAATGTGATATCACCGAGATTATTAGAAAAAGCCATGTATTTTTCCCTAGTGATCACCCTTTTGAAATTATTCTTCCAAAAGAATTTTGTACATCAAATATAAAAAAGACATTAAAAAAGCTGGGCTACGTTCAAATAACTAAATCAACGCCTATGGTTGTCTCCTTGATAGAGAATGTTGATTATGGTTACAATGATAATAATAAAGATTTTATAATTCGAGTGGATCAGAGTCTCAAAGATTGGATGGTACCCATGATAAGTGCCTTTGAATCCACATTTGAAATGACTTTTCTATATTCAAAAATCCATAAAAACGCATTAACTCAAGGATATAGGTTTAAGCATTTTTGTCTATACATTGATAAACAACAAATTTCTTCTATCACTTTATCAATGCAAGGTAATAGCGCTAGAATTGATGATGTTGGCACAATACCTCTATACCAAAACAAGGGTTATGCAACTAAGCTTATAAAACATGCTTTATGTGAAGCCAAAAAGTTAGGATTATCATATTGCTTTCTAGAAGCATCCGATTCAGGTTTATCAATCTATAAAAAGTTAGGTTTTTGCCCTCTTTCAAAAAACAATATATATTCGAAGCAATCGTAACAAAAACGCCTTACTATAATTTTAAAAACTCTTCCAATTTACCTAACGCCTCAGGCATATTTTTCCGACCAAAACCTATACGAAAACAGTTACTTTCATGGTCATAAACTGATGCTGGCATGAGAAGAACTCCTTTTTCTTTCATTAGTCTTTTTGAAAAGCTTTCTATAGATTCTTGTCCTTTATATCTTACAAACCCTATACATCCTCCTTGAGGCCTGACCCATTCAAATAAGTCTTTATATTTTTCTATGAGCACATCAAGCAACTTTAAATTTTCTGCAACAATCAAATTATTTCGGGAAAGAATTTTATCTTTATTCCTCAATGCAATAAGACTGATAATCTCAGATGGCGCACTATTGCAAATAGAAGTATAGTGCTTCATATATTCTATCTTTTTAAGCAATTGCTTGTCTTGGCAGGCAATCCAACCAATACGAAGTCCAGGCATCCCAAAAGCTTTACTCATTACCCCAAGCGATAGTGCTTTTGGATAGATTTCTGCAGCAGGCTGAGCCCAACCTTCTTTGGGATTGCCTAATAAGCGATAAACCTCGTCAGAGAAAAGCCATAAGCCATGAGCATCGCATATGGCAACTAGCTCCTTTAACTCTGATTGAGTTATCACCTGACCCGTTGGATTGTGTGGAAAGTTAATTACAATACACTTCGTGTTTGACTTTATTGCCTTCTTTATCTCATCTAAATCTATGCACCATTTGTTCTTTGCTAGAAGTGGTATGCTAGTTATTTCAGCTCCATTTAATTTCGGTATTTCGATTAATGATTGGTAGCACGGAGTTAAAACAATAACATGGTCACCTTGTTCACATAATGTATGAAGCGCACAAAATATCCCATCTTCAGCACCAGCAAAACATAATATATTGTCTGTTTTTAGTTTTGGATATAAGCTGCTTGCAATTTCTGTACGTAAAACCGGTAAGCCATCAGCCTCAGTGTATCCAAGCCTCAAATTATTCCACAATTCTTTCTCACTATCGCTAGCATAACCTATGATCTCATGCATAGAGAAGCTTTCAGCATCTGAACAGCACAATAAATACGGAGCTGAAAATTCATACTTAGCAAGATACTCTTCTAATTTAAAAACATTAATACCCATTATTATTCCTCCATTCTTTCAAATATTTAAATATCGTTGCCCGCCCCAGACCTAAAATATTAGCCACATAATCAGCAGCATTTTTTTCTGCAAAAGCCCCAAGTTTAAACAAGTGGTTGGTAAGCATCTTTTTCTGAGCGTGATTTAATTCATCAAATTTAAAATCTTGCTCTTTAAGAAAAGCATGTATAGCAACATGCAATTTTTCTTGCCAATCATTTTTAAATAACCTTTCTGGCTGATTTTCCTTCATACTGTTCAAAAATACTTCACCTAAACTTTTCATTTGACTAAAAACCGAAGCATCTGCGTTTATGCATATCAACCATTTATTGTCAACAGGTACAGAAACTGACTTAATCAATCGACCATCAAAATTAATCTTAGGATAAACTATTTGATCTATATTTTTTTCAAATTCACCTGGTTCAAGCAAGGACAGATCGCCCACTTTACGTTTTGAAAGATTGCCATTTATATAATAAATTTTGCCCGAGACAAGATCATGAATTATTATTTCAATCAAAGGCTGCATAAGCAAAATGATAGAATCACAAATTTGGATATAATGTAATATGTTCATATTTGATACTTTTTAGTCTGTTTATTGTTATAATATAGACTATTTAATATACAATATCAAGTTATTTTAAAAAGTGGCAAATAGTTATACTGAATTTTATGGCTTCGCCACAGCTTCAGCCGAGCATACGCTTATTATATACTGTCATGCTGAATTGATTTCAGCATCTTCTTCTATCTCATAAGATCCTGGACCGCAGACATGCGCAAGCCCCCTAATAAATTCAGAATTACGGATATACAAGAACCGACCGCGCCTAATATCCTTGCGAGGGACAGACATAACAGACATATTGTAAAAGAGAGGAGTCATGGGTGGGCATTGCCGCGCCCGGTGCTACGAGTTTAGGAAAAATATTTTATCCTAAACTCGTGTGAAATTTGATTATTCAGCAGCTTCGTTCTGCTCTAGTTTCTTATAGTATTCTTTGCCAAGACCTTTTACAGCAACTAGCCACAAAATCACTACTACAAAGAATATACCAGCAAAATATGGTGTGGCCTCTGTAAACGTAAATGCCGGCATCAAGATAAAGAATGTTGATTGAATAATACCACCACCAGATTTACCAAATCTGCCACCTATAACGTCAACAGCAGCTTTACCTTTAGTCTTCATTTCATCATCAAGCGGGATATATGCCATCTCTTTTGTTGAATCAAATAAAGAATATTTTGTAGCTTTACTCAGCACGTTCTGAACCATACCAACCATTACTGCTAGTACAAGCGGTCCAGTTCCAAAGAAAGCTGCTAAATGCAAACCAATCCCTTGATCAAATATTATGAACGAGAAAAAGGCAAGACCAGTTACAAGAATCATAATTGGCGTAAATATTGCCGCAGTAGACCATGATACTTTTCTCAGTATATTACTTCCAACTAACATAAAGAATATAGCAACCATTCCTTGATAGGCCTGAAATGTTGCCATGTAGGAAGTGTATCCTTCAACAGTAGGGTATAATTCCTTGAGTTTAGCTTTCCAAACACCTTCAACAAGGTTCATAGAAACCCCATATGCGATGATGATGAGAACAAGTAAGCCAAGATATCTTGATGTTAAAATCATTTTAAGGCTTTCACCAAGAGATAATTTAGCTTTTTTCTTCTTTGGAGAACCAGGTGCACCTGCATCATATAATCTTGGATCCGTTAAAACATTACTGTTAATCCAAGCGTACAAAAAGACTATCATTAAACCGCTCAAGATAGTCACACAAAGCACTGGGATAAGCTTCACGTTCTCAGGAACGATATGTATATCAGGACTTAAAAGTAAATGAAAAGTTACAGCAACAAGGGGAAGAGCAACATTGCCGAGTAAACCGAACATAGAGTAAAAGCGCTTTGCTTCTTCTGTCTTAGTGATTTGGTTAGCAAAACTCCAAAACAATAGGGTTAGCATCATGCTTCCCCACATTTCAGCCATCATGTAAAATGAGGCAAAACTCCAGCTTCCACCAATTCTGATAAACCATTTGAAGTTTGGGTATTGATCAGCCAACGAAGCTATTAATTCTTTTGAAGGATGAAACGTATCAGGATTAGGGTAGAGCACAAATGTAAATAGCGCAAAATAAATTATAAAGAACATCGTTACTGTATAAAAAACTTTCTGCTGGCTCATCATGTTGCAGAGTTTTGCATACAAAATCATAAAAATTACAGCAGAGGGAAGAACAACATAAGTTTTTAAAAAGCTTATTGCCTCAGGGCCAATATGAGTAACAACCAACCCGTCTTTTATTGACCTGACCGTTGCATAATTAAAAAGAATACAAGCCATCATCAAAGCCATTGGGATGAATTTCTTATTTTCATGCCACTCAATAGGCCAGAACACCCTTCTTAGCTCTGTTAAGAAATTGGCTTTCTCAGACTTTTTCATCATTTACCTTCGTTAATGTTTATATCAATTACTTAGGACATTCTATAAGTTAAAATGCAAAAAGTCAATAATTTTGGTTAATTAATCTTTACTTTGAATATTAAGGTTACCCACCTATCCTTTTGCAAACTATCACATACTGTAAAACCAGAAATATTATAGGCTTCCACTATATTTGAGAGTTGATAATCTAGAAAACCAGATAAAATCAATATAGTACCATCGTGCGAGAGAGATCTAATGGCCTTTGACATTGAAATTCACGGGGAAGCGAGGATATTACTAACTATTAGATCAAATTTTTTATCCCATCCTTTAGGAATACTCAAATCTTGTTCTGAGCTTTGGTAAAAATAAACGTTTGAATTATTACAAAATCTATTCTCTTTGGCAATTTTTATTGACACTTCTTCTATATCACACGCTAGTATTTTAGCATTTGGCCAAATTTTTTCGGCAACAAAGCTTAGTATACCACTACCCGTACCTATATCAAATACAGTGTTTATTTTCTGATCTTTAAAGGAATTCATAGCATCAATACACAACGACGTCGTGGCATGATCCCCTGTTCCAAAGGCTCTGGAGGCCTCAATGTAGATGGGAACCTTGTCTTTAGGGCATTTCTCACTTATAGCACTTGAAGTAATAAAAAACCTTCCGATTGCGATCGGTTTTAGTTGTTTTTGATACTCAGCTACCCAATCTTTATCTTCCACTTGTTGCAGAGTTACTTCAGAGTAAAAAAGTAGGCCTTGAGTTTTTGCATAAATCTTTAATGTATCGACTAAAGAATAAATTTCAGGTTTTCCTTCAGTTAAAATCTCCATTGACCATAAATCATTATCTTGAGAATCAATCGTTGAAGATTCAACTTCAGATGTACATATTCCAAGAACATCTTCTGGAAAGAATTTCTCAAAAACTTCAATATCTTTATACTTTAAAATAAAGCAGAGTTTATAGATTAGTTTTGGTTGACTAAATGGGTTATTCATAGTTTTATAATCGAAATGCTAGTTACTTAATAAACTTCGTGTATAGCAACTAATCGTTTAGATTTCAATGTTTTAATTTGTGAGAAAATTGTATGAATAAGATAAGAATTTTTACTATATATCTGTTGATAATTTTATTTGCAGGCGTAACTATCGCAGCCGAGCAAGAAGAAGTTGCTAAGCCAAAGGCAAAACTCCATGATCCCGCTGAGTTTCAGAAAGTTATTGATGAATACAAAGATTATGTTGCAAAAATTCCAGCTGAAATTAGAGAAGAAATTATCACTTACAGAAAGGAAATTGCTAAAATAAACAAACATAAAAAGATCCTTTATACAAAACTTTCTCAAGCAAGCCAAAATTACTTAAAAAAAGAACAACAATATAAGAAAAAACTACCTATGAATCGCAAGAACTTAATTTCAATTGATCCACAAACCACCGATACACAGAAAGATAGTAAATAAATTATGAGTAATAACGGTACGGCTATCACCTGCGCATATTTCTAGACCAGAACTGCAGTAGGTTTGCTGGACAATTTGTATTTCAAAGCTTTTTGTCCAGCCCTCCCCTCTAATTATCTTTGGATGGCTTGTTCTATTGCTACTAAATAGCCTATATATTTACCAATATTTTGCGGTACAGTTCTAGCTTTTTCTCAAATATAACTATTGCAGCAACATTTCCAGTATATTAGAAATCATTGTCAGAATGTCCTTCTTGGCCAAACAACTGCACATCATCAGTATGATTAATTGGATTAATATGCTCATCTACACTTGAATTATTTTCTATCGCTTTAATGATTGATAGAGGATATCCTTCAAGGGCTTGATATTTGCTTAAAATAATTTCTGGATTTATAGTTAATACTTCTTCTAACTGAAGAGATACAAGCCCTTCTGATTCAATATCAAAATACTTAATATCTATTTTATCTGCTAACACTCCTTGTTTATGTAAAAACTTTATAGCAAGAATTAACTGATCTTTTGATGGCTTATAATGACCACTAGATGCATCAATTTCTACAATTTTTCCGGCTTCAACCTTGAAATGCCCACCACATGCTATTGGCTTACCAAAACCATCTTTTTTGCTAAAAAAACTGTGTTGATTACCAATCGATGAACCGCTAATTTCCCCACGCATGGTAGCAGAAAATAATTCTCCATGACGATCTAAAACCCAAAGATAAATATCTTCTAGTTGAGTAGTTGGATTTAACGTTGTAGTTGTAAATAATTCATTATCTTTGTCGTAAATCAAGCCATCTTTGATAGACAATCTACAAGTTACTTTCTTATTTAATGTATTATCAGGTCTATCATTCTCATTAGAATACTGCGGATCAAGTGTTCTGATAACAAATTCACCATATTTAAATTGTGGATGTTCAGCTGGTGGATATACACCATATTTATTAATCACAGCTTGTATAATCTTACTATCTGACTTTTTAATAGTTAAAGCACATTCCTCTGAATAATCAAAGCCATTTGCAATAGATAACTCTAGTAGCTTTGATTGTTTATTATTCATACAGTGCTTAAAAAGATCTTTCGATACAATTACATCTTTAGCATATCTAGATAAGATAAATTCTCCCATATCAAAGCAATGTGTATCTACTGCGTATTTGAGGACTAAACTCATATCAATTTTATTATTGGTTTCGGCATTTTTTGAGACTAAGATCTCGATAATTTCTTTCTGATTATTTAAAGCAGCTTGATGAATTGGAGACTCGTAAGGTTTCATGGTATCAGAATATATTGTCGCTCCTTCCTTAATTAGAAAATTGACAATAATTTTTGCATTAGGTCCGCCTTTCTCTATTGCCGCTATTAACGGCGATTTCTGTGTAGCATTATCAGGATTTACTTTTGCCCCAAGACCGAGACAAAGTGAGAACATATCTAGTTCTCCTGTAGATACTGCTAATTGAGTTGCAGCTGATAGAAGGAGGAAGTGTATAATCCTCAACCGGGTTAATATTTGCTCCTAACTGAATTAAGTATTGAACCATGACACCAGAACAGGCTCCATTTACTTTTATAACTTCAGTTAAAGGGCTAGAGAAACAATTGGTTGGATTTAAATCAGCACCTAAGGCAATCAATTTACCAAAAGTATAATTAATATTTTGAGTTGAATCAGCTTTAGCAGCAATCGCACAAGCAGCTCCAAGAGGCGTTACGTCTAGCCTTCCTTGATTCTCTGGATTAACTTTAGCACCTTGTTTCAGGAAGAAATCTATAATTTGCGCATTTTGACTGTAGATAGCATGAACAAAGAGAGGAACTCTGAAATTATCAAAAGCATTTACGTCAGCCCCCTCTTTTAATACAAAATCTTTTATCTTGTCTAAATCAGACCGTTGAATAGCACTTACAAAATCATTGATATTAACTTCCTGTCTTTTCATAAATCTTACCTAAAATATTTCATTATTAGTAAGCGTAATGTAACATATATATTAATAAATGTCAATAACTTTTAAGGCTTATGTATAATCATAATAAAGATCAAGGATAATTAATTCCTATATATAAAAACTTATTTGCTTAATTTTCAACAATATCATCAATATTGCTTGTACCGTGGGGGGTTTTGTTCCATTTGAAGGGAGATATGATAATTTCCCAAAGGGCTCTGTAACTTGCAATAGTATGTAAAATAAAATATAACGGCCAACATATAAACACTATGACGTCCGATAAGGATCTTATAATAACTGGAGAAGTTCCGTTTGAGATTACTATATAAGCTATGGTATACATGTAAGATACTGAAAAGAAGCTATTAACTAGCCATAAATAATAAACTACAGGATGTAAATCGAGACACAGAAACAATATAAGCCACGGCAAGAAGAAAAAGCTATATGTTGATAACCCTACAAAAATATAAACTGTAGCAATTTTTAATAATCCAAGTTTGGTATAATCTTTTTTAGCTTGTATAAAAACATATATTGTTTGAATAAAACCTTTGATCCACCTAGCTCTTTGCCCTATCCAATCAATTAAGTTATTAGGAGCTTCTTCCATTGTTGTTGAATCAATCATACTTACTTTATATCCTTTTAAATAGAGCCTAATACCAAGATCCGCATCTTCTGTTACATTATAAGCATCCCATAACCCAACCTCTCTTAATTTATCTACTTTGAAATGATTGCTAGTTCCACCCAAAGTAAAGGGCAAATCAAATAAACTTAAGCCCCGAAGCAAATATTCGAACCAAATACTATATTCAATACTAAAAAATCGAGTCAAAAGATTTTCATTCGCATTATAAAAATTCAGCTTCGCCTGTAGACAAACATAATCGTCTGGCAATTTACAAAAAGCTGCAATCGCCTTTAGAAGCTGATCTGGATCTGGCTCATCCTCTGCATCATAAACAGTTAAATACTCACCTAAAACAAAAGGCATTGCATAATTCAGAGCTTTAGGTTTTGTCCTGGGAAGGCTATATGGCACTTTTATGATATGTATATAACTTGGAATACGTAATCCAGCTAAAGCACGTAAAGTTATTTGATCGTCTGATTCAATAATAAATTTAACATCTAGTTTGCTTTTAGGGTAATTTAGTTTTTCAATTGCCATAAGGATTGAAGATGCTTTTAGTTCCTCTTTATAAAGAGGAACTAAAATAGAATAAGTGGGCAAATTATCTCTATGGTCATCTAAATATGCAGCTGAAGGCTCCAGTTGTATTGTATTAAGGTTTGAAATGTGTTTAGCCCCTACTTCTTTTGTGCGATTTGGTTTTGCCACACTCCGGCTAAATAAGATGACCTTAAGCAAATTCTGTACAAAATAAAGGATGTTATTTAATACGTTAAAATAATTAATTGCCAAGGACATTGTTGCGAAAAATATAGTTAAGAAACCGGCAACCATTTGAGGATAATTTATATTCTTAGCAGAGGCCATAGGATCAATATTAGCCAAAAAATCTACAGCGCTTACCGTATTAACTACTGCAAAATCACGTTCTAGTATTTTATAAAAATCAGCTTTTTTTATAAAAAATATTTTGGCACTTAGAATAAAGTCAAAACTCTTCTCTCTAATAATAGAAATATTATTTAACGCAACACATCTATTCCCCTCAATATCCTTAAATATAAAATAGCCGTTCCGACAATAGTGATTCAATTTTCCAAAATCAACAGCTTTTATATCTTTTGAATCCAAGTTAATATGGAGAATCTTATATTTGTTAACTAGTAATTCAATAGCCTGCTCGTTATCTAATAATTCAGTTTTTTTCAAATGTTTGAGAATTCTTTCATATTCAGCTATATGATTAACTTTATTCATCTTATTTATTTTATTTTCCATACTATAACCCTAATGCTGGATAAGAAATACCTGCCATTTTGCCATTTTTTTGCTGTAAAAAACATATTTTTTTTAAAATAAAATTAGCTATTTTATCAAAAAATGTGTGGTTTTTGCTAAAAAACTGACTAAAATTGTACATATTTCTTATCCGGAATTATGGTTATAAATTAAGCCATACAGAAAATATTGGACCAGATACAGTGTAAAAACGATCCACCAAACTTCCTTTCCAAAAATATCCTACTTGAGCAGTAAAACAATTTAGGCCCAGGCTATCAAAGGTGATCTCTTTTGCAATTGAAACTTGATCATATATAGTTCGCCTGTATAAAATATTTACAAACTTCGCTTTTTCGTATTCAGTATAATTGCTTACCGTAAAACCTCTACCAAATTTTATACCTTCTTGCATACTCAGTACGTACCCGATACTATTATTGCCAATAATGCTTCCATAATACTTACGAGCGATAATACCACATTCAAAATATGCACCGTAGCTCTTCTTAATTCTTGAGTGCCCAATTAATAGTTCAAAATCACTATAACCAAGGCTTTTTCGCTTATCGTAAGTTGAGAAATGAATTTTTGGGCGAATAATAGCAACTAAGCTTTCGTTATCAAAAAACTTATATTTATAAAAAATATCAATTTCTCTACCATATCTCGTTTTAGAAGTGTCTCCTGAATTAAGATCAGCAAATTTGTCTGTTTTATACCCTATCTTTGTACCAAAACTGTGATCCTCTACTAACCCATACTCTAATTCAAAATAAGATGAACTCTCATCACTAAAGGATGTTAGCTCAGAAGATTCCTGTTTTAACAGATCTATATCACGATTTATTTGTTCAATATTCCTAAGTTCAGAGTTAAGCAATTCTCTTTTAAGGTCAGAAGCTTTTTTGTAAATTAAATTTTTTACCATACCCAATTTCTGAATCTCATTTTGCATATCTATGAATGCTTCTTTACGCATATTTCTTATCTTGCGAGAACGCGCGTCAATCATAGAGTGACTAAAGTATAGATTATAAGTACCAGCTTCTGGAAGCCAAGCACCAGCATATGATTCAGTTGCACTCCAAATAAATACTATCAATCCAGTAATAATGAACTTATAGAGGGCAATTTTTTGTATTTCCCCAATTCTTAATTTAAATTGGACAAATAAACGTATAATTATATATGAGCACAATGGAAGCTCACACAATTTGTTTGGGGTCATTTAAGTTAGGAATATTATATGTTCTCCTTGAGCCAGAGGATAGTCCTTTTAAACCAACCTGAATCTTCACATTGGTCAGTTCCATAAGAATTTTTTTGATTTTTTAATGATTTATACTTTACCATACCGATAGCTGTTGAATGTATATAGCTATTATAATTTTCAACAAATCCTGGGATAATTTCTGGTTTAGCTATCCTGACTTGTTTATGAAATATTTCTGCCACAAGTGTTCTTATGCTAGCAAGAGAAGCACCACCACCTGTTATGACAACTTGACGAGCAAGTAGGTGATCCATCGACATACTATCATACTGCTTCTTTATTACTTCAGTGATCTCTTTGATCTTTGGATGTATAATTTTGGCCAACTGACTTGCTGTAATTGTATGTTCCCCATTATCAAGTTTTATTACCGAATCCTTCAATAACAAACCAGGATCAGCTACACCATATAAAATCTTGAGTTTTTCTGCTTCTTTAAGGCTTATTGATAAATTCTTTGCAATGTCAATTGTTATATCCATACCACCAATTGGGATATGATTAACATACACAATCTTACCCTCTAAAAAAATTCCATAACTTGTCGTATTAGCGCCAAAGTCAATAATAATCGAGCCTAGTTGTTTTTCATCATCCGTCAATACAGCCAAACCAGCAGCATATATTGAAACTATTATATCGCTAACTTCAACATGACATTTTGCAATACACTTGGTAAGATTCATTATCATTGTGGAATCAGCAGAAATTATATGCAACTGACATGATAACTCTTTTGCATAGAGACCTATAGGACTTTCTACCGCTTGATTACCATCAACCATGAACTCAATTGGAAAATAATGGATAATCTCCATTCCTTTCACTTTAAAATCAGACAAAGCTTTGTTAACTAACTTTTTTACATCGAACTGGGTAATTGGTTGATTACCCAATTTAATATTATGATTAACATAATAAGATTTTATTCCAGCACCAGAAAGTGATATAGCAATTTCCTTTATACTTTTGTCACAATCCTTTTCTAACGAATAAATAGCGCCAATTAAGCTACTCTCCGCCATTCCCATGTTGGTGATCGTACCAGACTTAAATCCTTCTGAATGCTGTAACACTTGAGCATTTATTCGAATCTCACCTTGTTTACTAACATGAGCTGCTATTGCAGATATCTTGCTGCTTCCTATATCAAGCGTGATAAAATTTGATGAATTTCCCTTCATAACCAATTAGTCTATTATAAAAAAAGTTATTTTTCTTACGCAAAAAATACTTTTTTCATGATTAATGCCGTCTCTAGTTTTTATCCATTAACTTAAATCATATCTGTACAAAAGTAACTTTTTCACACGACTCATTAGTTTTATAAAAATCCTACACAAGGCACTCTGATATAAATCAAATATACTGTATGTTCAAGAATATTAATATTTTTATCTTGAAATAGTTAGCATAATCTGTTATCAACAGTATCACAAATGGACAGGTGTCCGAGTGGTTTAAGGATCTAGTCTTGAAAACTAGCGTGCGGGTAACCGTACCGTGAGTTCGAATCTCACCCTGTCCGCCATTCTATAATATCTTCAAGCTTAAGCTTGCTAGAAACTAAAACTTAACAAAAACCATATCGAAGGAATTTTTTAGCACATCTTTTTTCCGTTTGGAGCTTTTGGACCCACTGTAACCAAGCAGATGCTCTCATTCTTATCAGAAAAACCAACTAGTAAAAATTGCGACAAGAAGCCGGCAATGTTTTTTTCGCCTAAATTTATGCATCCAACAATCTGCATACCAACTAAAGATTCAAGCGTATAATGAGCAGTGACTTGAGCCGAGGTTTGCAGAACCCCAATTTCATCACCAAAATCAGCCCATATTTTGAAAGCAGGTTTTTTAGCACGCAAGAATTCTTCTGCTTTTACAATGGTACCAGAACGTAAATCAACGCGCTCAAATTCCTCATATGTTATCACTTTCATTTTGTGTTACCTTAAAGTTGCCTATAAAAATAGCCCTGATAATATTATCAGAGCCATTTTGATTGTAAAGTAGGATTCACCATGCAGATTTATAGCTTAAAAAGTATGTGCAGAATTAGCATTGCCAATAATTTGAACATGATGACCCTCAGTAACACTCTCATCATCAGTAAAATTCTCATTTTGAGGATTCGATAACGATAAAGTCGCTAATGATAAACTTACTGTAGACAGATCATCTTCCTCTGCATCAATTGCTTCAAATGACTTTTTAGTTTTAGACATAACCTTACTCTTTAAAATTATTAGGACTTAAATGTTTATTTTATAATATATATTATAAAATAAATTATATGATAAATTAAATCATAAGTCAACGTTTAGTAATTTAAATAACTTATGATTTAGTGTTTCCTTCCATGATTATATATTGTCAGACTCCTAAATTACAGCATTGCCAAATAACTAACAAAAATTTATTTGACTAAATAACTTGAGTAATATATAAGTTATTATTATGACTTATCAAATTGAATTTAGCCTTATCCAGTCACGAATGTACCTTTAATCAACGAGGTACCGTTAAGCACGTCATCGATACACTCGTTTTCTCACTTAATTAATTTGTTTATTAACTGAAAAAAGATGTATTCCTGTGGCTGTATTTATTAATTTTATTCCTATCTTACTATTTGTACTAATATTCTTTGGTTCAGGGGTGTATTACTCGTTCCAAGGAGTTGAGAATGCCTTTTATCAAATACCTCCAACTTCTGCAATCCTGCCATCGATAATAATCGCTTGGCTTATGAATAAAAGCGATACAAACGGGACAATGAATAACTTCCTCAGCGGAGCAAGGCATCCTGATATCATCACCATGTGCGTTATATTCTTGCTTGCTGGAGCTTTAAGTAGTGTTACAAAATCTATAGGAAGCATTGAATCAACGGTAAACTTTACTCTCGCTGTTATTCCTGAAAATCTTTTATTAATTGGAGTGTTCATAACTAGCGCTTTGATTTCTACTGCGATTGGCACTTCTATGGGCACAATTGCAGCGCTTGCCACTCTGGTAACTCAGCTAAGCTTGCAAGGTGCATTTGCCGTTGAAATTGGAGCCGCAACTTTAGTGGGAGGAGCAATGTTTGGTGATAACATGTCTGTCATATCAGATACTACTATTGCCGCAGTTTCTTCACAACATGCCAATTTAAAGGAAAAACTAAGACTAAACATAAAAATTGCATTAGTTGCTTCTTTTGTAACAATCTGCGTTTTATTATTCGCTGATAACTCGGAAATTGATCTTATAAAACGAGATTATTCATTTTTACTGATTACACCATACATATTACTCATTTTTCTGGCGACCATAGGCATAAACGTATTTATAGTTATGACAATAGCATTATGCTTTTCCGGCCTAATTGGCATAATCTTTGGCAACTATACTCTTCTTGCTTTTGCTCAAGATATTTCCAGTGGATTTCGCGATATGAATGAAATAATGTTGCTTTCAATTCTAATTGGTGGACTTTCAGGTCTTTCAAACCATAACCCAAAGGAACTTGCAGAAAAAATTTCTAACCTTCTTCCAAAAAATGCGGGCAGAAAATCAGCTGAACTTGTAATTGCTGCACTAGCATCACTTTTTGATATTTTGTTAGCCAACAATACCGTTGCAATTATTTTCTCAGGATCCATAGCAAAAGAACTTGCAAAAAAATATGGGATTAAACCTCACGAAAGTGCGGCTTGGCTTGATATTTTTTCCTGCGTATTACAAGGAATCATACCATATGGCGCGCAAATCCTTCTTGTATGCGCAGTAGCACAAGTATCGCCGCTAGATGTAATAGGTAAAGTATATTATTGCTATATATTAGCATTTGTAACAATTGCATATATTGTGTTTCGCAGAGAATAATACTAACATAAATTCTATAAAATTGGACTAATTGAAATTATTTTGCCCTCTATCATTTCAACTAGGTTCTTGCTCTGTAAATTAAAAACAGCATTGGGAGTTCCAGCTGCCGCCCAAATGCTATCAAACTTCATCAAATCTTGGTCTATAAAGATAAAATCAATGGCTTGTTTATGCCCGATAGGTGGAATTCCACCAACAGCAAAACCTGTAATATCTCTAGTAAAATCAGCATCTGCTTTGGTTATTTTTTCACCAACATGAGATTCTATGACCTTTTCGTTTACACGATTTTGCCCGGATGCAAGAATTAACACAGGCCTATGCGTTTCTTTCGTTTTAAATATTAGGGATTTTACTATCTGCGCAATATCACAACCAATAGCATTGGCAGCATCTTGAGCTGTTCTTGTACTATCAGCCATCTCAACAACTTTGCATTCTAATCCTTTTTTTGCCAAAACGTCTTGCACAGTTTTGGCACTTTTTGCAAGTAATTGATTCATTTTTATAACCTTAGAAAATTAGAATTCAACTATCCCGCAAGGTGGCGCTAAATTTTTGCCCTATACCTTCAATTATTTTTTTATTTATTTCAGCAATATCTGATTCGGTCAATGTCTTATTATCGTCTTGAATATTTACAGATAAAGCAACCGACTTCTTGCTAGGTTCTATCTTCTGGCCACTATAAATATCGAATAAATCTACTGTCCTAATTAATTTCCTATCAACACCTCTGATAAAATTTAATAAATCGGCTACAGGTAATGATTGATCAACAATAAAAGCATAATCCCTAGTAATCATTTGGTAGTCTGAAGTAGCATACTCAGACCTTTTTCCATATTTCTCTGGGCGCAGTGGCAACTCATTAATGTTCAACTCAAAAGTGAGTATATCTGGTTCAATATCAAACTTCTTGGCTATCATAGGGTGAACTTGGCCAAAGTAAGCCAGAACATTTTTACCAAGACAAAGGCTTCCTGATCTCGTGGGGTGATAGTATGAAGGGGCATTGTCTCTGATCTGACATTTGTCAATATCAATTCCTATGGAGTTCAAAATGATTGCCATATCAGCTTTTATATCAAAAACATCGTATGCTCTTCTATCACTATGGCTATTTTTATTTGCAGTATGACCAGTTCTTATCGCACAAACACTATTTATCAAACGGTCACTAGTATCTTGAAAAATAGGACCTACTTCAAATAGCGATACATCATGAAAAGACCTGTTCAAATTATTACGACAAATTGCTAAAAGATTAGGCAATATCGATGGTCTCATATAGTCAAGGTCTGAGCTAATTGGATTTTGCAAAGTAAGTTCGTCTTTTAAAGTTGCAAAATATTTTGCTTTTTGACTATCCATGAATGACCAAGTAACAACTTCAGTATAACCGCCACTACTTGCAAGCAGACGCTTAATATCAGATAACCTTCTTTGATCAGAGGGAACGATTCTTGATATATTGGCAAAAGGAAGTCGAACTTCCGGAATATTATCGTAGCCATAGATCCTTACAATCTCTTCAACAATATCTTCCTTAATCGATACATCATAGCGCCAACTAGGTATAGTTATCTCGATTGAGTCACCTTTATCAACACATAGAAAGCCTAATTTTTGTAAAATGGTAGAGATCTGTTTGATATCCAGACTAATATTTGTCTTTAACTTCAAAAAATCCGAAGAAAAATCTATTTTCCTAATAGGGAGCGTTGAAATACCTATGGATTTAATTTTCGAAGCTACACCACCACAAATATCCATAATCAAATGCGTAGCTAAATCTAGTGCCTTGAGTGTAAATTCCCTATCAACATTACGCTCAAAACGATATCTAGAATCAGTATCCACCATAATACGTCGTCCTGTTTTTGCTATGTAATCAGAGCTAAAACTAGCCGCCTCTAGAAGGATACTGGTTGTATTTTCATTGCACGAACTATTTTGACCACCAATAATTCCACCTAAACAATGAACCTCTTTGCTATCCTTGATTACTATATCACCATTTTTTGTAACATATTCCTTGCCATTTAGAGCAATGAATGCTCCTTCTGCAGTTGACGTATCAATCGTTAACCCGCTATCAATTTTACCAGCATCATATGCATGCATTGGCTGACCAAAACTAAAAGAGATATAATTCGTCACATCGACCAAAGCTGAAATTGAACCAATACCTATATTTTCCAGTAAGCTCTTAAGCCATAATGGTGATTCTTTGTTTTTAAGCCCTTTTATTTCTCGCAAGGCAAATAGCGGACACGCCTTATCATCTTTTACATCTAGGCTATAACTTGTTTCAAAGCTCTCTTTAATTGAGGGAATTTCTAACGTTTTTAACTGACCAATTCCTGAAGCGGCAAGATCTCTAGCTATGCCATAACACCCGAGAGCATCAGCTCTGTTTGGCGTGATATTGATATGAATGACAGGATCATCGATCCCAAGATATGAAGCAACAGAGTCACCTATTATAGCATTATCAGCTAGCTCTATTATTCCATCGCTATCTTTACTTAAAAGCAGCTCATCGTATGAACACATCATGCCAAAACTGTCGACTCCTCGTATTTTTGATTCTTTTATCTTGAAGTTTCCATTAGGTATTATGGTACCCACTTTAGCTAGCACCACCTTGATACCCGCTCTAGCATTTGCCGCTCCACAAACAATCTGAACTATTGCCGATTTTGTTTGAACCTTACAAACTTTGAGCTTATCTGCATCTGGATGCTGGGCCGTCTCCAAGATCTCTGCTACTTCGAAAGAAACTAAATCTTGAGCTTTATCTTCAATATCTTCTACCTCAAGACCAGTCATTGTAAGAGTGTGAGCTATTTTCTCAAGCGAAGCATTGGTATCCAAAAACTGTTTTAACCATGATAATGTAAATCTCATCTTGTCAACCCCCCTGCAAGCGTTGGTATATCAAGCGCACGAAAATTATAATGATTAAGCCAACGCATATCTCCTTCGAAAAACTGACGTAAATCTCGAATACCGTATTTCAACATCGCAAAGCGCTCCACGCCAAGGCCAAAAGCAAAACCTTGATATTCATCTGGATCAAGACCCACGTTCTTGAGTACATTAGGGTGAACCATACCACAACCAAGCACCTCAAGCCATTTGTCATTTTCGTTCATTCTAATATCAACTTCTGCCGATGGTTCAGTAAATGGAAAAAAGCTTGGCCTAAATTGCACTTCAATATCTGAACATTCAAAAAAATTCCTGATAAAATCAATAATCACATATTTCAAATGTCCCATATGGATATTCTTATCGATCACAAGGCCTTCAATTTGGTGAAACATTGGTGTATGAGTTAAATCAGAATCAGAGCGGTATGTTCTACCTGGAGCAATAAAACGATATGGAGGCTTTTCATTTTGCATTGTCCGTATTTGAATTGGCGAAGTATGAGTCCTAAGCAATTTAGTATTATCATCAGTTTTCTTAAGATAAAATGTATCATGCATTTGGCGCGCTGGATGATTCTCATCGATATTCAAAGCGGTAAAATTGTACCAATCATCTTCGATACTTGGTCCATCTTTTATGTCAAAGCCATATTTGGCAAATACTTGTATTAACTCTTCCATACATTGAGTTACCGGATGGATACTACCACAAGCTCTTGGTCTTGCTGGTACTGTCAGGTCTAACCTTTCAGATTCAAATCTAAGCGCTAATTCTGCTTGCTGAGTAACCTCCGCTTGTCCATCTATTGCAGTTTGAATCTGTCCCTTAACATGGTTGATCTTCTGCCCCAACTCCTTACGTTCTTCTGGACGCGCATGACCAAGCTTACTCATTTCTTGATTTATCAAGCTCGACTTGCCAAGAAATTCAACCTTAATATCTTGTAACTGGCGGGAGGTTTTTGCAACATTAATCTTCTTTAAAGCCGATTCCAATATTTTGTCCAACATAAATTCACTTCAACATTATCTTTCTAATATGGATGGAAGAATAGTAGATTTTATAAGCAAACACAAGATAGGCCTGTATTTATTTAATGGCATTGTTAACTAAGTACAGAGAAGCAGAAGGATTTTTTTGAGTGTATATTAAGTTTTATTTAGGTTTTTTAAGCCCTGACATTAGCCAATAACTTTCAGTAGCATATTGAAGAATACTATCCGCATCTTGTTTTTCAATTTTAGGTTGCAGTTATAGAGTGAATGTTTTTTAGCTTTCTAAAAGGCAATTTTATCGTTTTATCCATAAAGTAAAGGTGGCAATATTTGCCCGGGTTAAAATACACATCATTTTCGGCTACTAAACAAAATAATATATCATTTTTATATATACCGTTTCCTTTAAGTTCTTTTTTTACTATTAATGGTTCCATGGAGCGAAGTGCCAAAAGAAGTTTTTGCAAAACAAGCTCTTTAGTATTTATATTATCTTCATTCATAGAACTAATTTTTCTTTCGATTTATAATAGCGCAATGATAGTTGCGTACATATTATCTGCACAACCCAAGATTCAATTCTATATCTTCAATAAATTCAAAGCGTGGTTAATATAGCACATAAACTATGGGTTTAAATTTATGCAAATAAATAAGCGTCGGAATAAGTTCTATTAAAGAACAAGAAAATTATCTAAAGGTATATAAGCAAATAGCTTAGTCCTCTAATTTTGTAACAAATCTAGTATAATTACTAATGCAATTATACACGCTTCTTTGCGCACATCTTCTCTATCACCTTTTAGATGATAAGTATAAGTTTTTACATCACTATCAGTTACAACTCCAAAACAAACCATACCCACTGGCTTATTTAGGCTACCGCCATCTGGTCCCGCAACACCAGTAATTGAAACTACTATATTACTATTTGTAATTTTTTTACAACCCAAAGCCATTTCTTTCGCTACAACTTCAGAAACAGCCCCGTATTTAGCTAATGATTCTAAAGAAACTGATAGTAATTTTATCTTTGCTTCGTTGCTATAGCTTACGATGCCAGCAGAAAAATAAGCGGAAGAACCTGGAAGGGATGTTAAGTACGATGCTAACATTCCTCCTGTACACGATTCTGCAACTGAAATCACCTTTCCTTTACTTGTATCTCTTATTTTCTGGACGAGCTCTATCATAACTTTAACCTGAGTTTGGTATCAGCGGGTAAAAATCCAATATAAAAAATACTAACACATATTGCACCACGCTTGCAAATATCGCAGCAGCAACATCGTCAACCATAACGCCCAGTGCTCCTTTGATATTCTTATCCAGCCAATTAATCGGCCATGGCTTTAATGCATCAAATAACCTGAACAAAACAAATGGTAGTACGAACAAAAAAGCTATGTCGATATACATAGCTTCAAAATGTTCTGGTAACGAAGTCGCGTAAGTAAGTACAACTGAAAAAGAGCATAGTATAACAGTAAGCATTTGACCAACCACTTCGTCAATAACTACTTCTTTAGGATCTTTTTCTGCCATATCTTCAATATATATAGAGGTAAAATATGTGCCGAAAATAAATAAAGCAATAATTGCAAACAACTCTATGGCAAATAGAGCTATTATTTGCTGCTCCTGGAAGTTAAAACCTTCAATTGGAAAAACAATTTTGTTATTTAGCGTAAAATACATTATTATATAACATAATGGAAACGCTGGTAGCGACCCAAATGTGCCTGGAGCATACTTGACCTTGCCAATAAAAAATACAGTTGAAATAAGTTCGGCAATTTTTTTACGCATATTTATCATTTAAATTTTAATTTTATAGATGTATCATTACAATAATTTTCAGAAAAATCAAAAGGCAGTTGCTCTTGGCTTCGATAAAAATAAAGATGCTGCGCCAAAAGTACTAGCAGCTGGCAAAGGGATTGTTGCTGAAAAGATAGCACAAATAGCTCGGGAAAATAATGTTCCCATACACAAGGACGCTAATCTTGTTGAGATTTTGTCTATTTTGGATATTGATGAATACATACCCCTTGAAGTATATTCAGTTGTTGCTGAAATCTTCACTTACATATACGAGCAAGAAGTTATAAAGAAACAAAACAAAATGCGACGCTTATGAAAGAAGAAACTTTTTCTTGGACAGAAGTCATGGCCAAATTTGATGAATTTGAAGCTGGTTTTTCAAAGGACCCAAGCAACCCTAAACTTATTAAATTCTTTGAGAATTTTGGAGCCACGGTAGTAAATAGCGGCTTTGATGCAAAACAACTGACTGAAATTAAAGATAGAATGCAACGGTTGAGAGGACTCTTTGACTTACGCAAAAGCGAATTAAAAGCAATGAGTTCTGCCGCCCTGGCCAAGCATAATCAACTGAATCGCTACATCAAGAATGCCAATTATAAAAGTACTAACAAATAATGGAATTAGAAATTATTTTTAAAGCATTATTTGCACTTGGGATAGTCCTTGGCTCTATGTACATAGTACTAAGAATTGTCCAGAGGTACACTAAATTTGGCACAGGAGCAAAATCAACTGGTAAAACAGGTGGTTTAAAAATTGAAAATATAGTGTATATTGACGAGGGAACTAAAATCGTCAATATCAGCAATAACAATGGATTCCATTATATTATCGCTATTAGTAAACAGAACTCTTTTTTAATTGATAAATACACTGCGACTAAGGAAGAATGAACAATATTATACCAAATCCCAGATTAAATGAGACAAATGAATTTCAGGACGAGCCTGAGCAACCTATATTTATAGGTGAGCACAAGGAAGATCCACAAAATTCTTTGGATTATTTAGAAATGGGATTTGGTATTAAAACTACAGAAGTGGTGAATACCTTGAGGAAGAAGGCAAATATATTTAGACTGACTCTTGGCTTCTTACTTGTTTTGCTTCCAATGATTTCTTTGGCAGATGATTCACTTGCCTCAGAAATAGAGCACTTACTCGGCAGCAGTTCAATGACTAGCAGGCTGATGCAGCTTTTTATGTTGCTTACCGTCCTTGGACTAGCTCCTTCGATATTGATAATGGTTACATCATTTGTTCGAATATCGATTGTCCTTTCAATTGTTCGAACCGCTCTTGGGCTGCAGCAATCTCCACCCAATCAGGTATTAATAAGCCTAGCTTTATTTTTAACCTTTTTCATCATGTCACCGACGTTAAGCGAGTCCTATGACAATGGGCTAAAACCAATGCTAGAAGAAACCATGACTGAAACAGAGGCATTTCCTTTGATTATCCAACCATTTAAAAAATTCATGGTATCAAATACTAGGCCGAAGGATCTTGACCTTTTTACATCTATTGCAAAAGTTGATCCTCCGCAAGAACTACAAGATCTCCCATTACGCGTTATTATTCCGTCTTTTATGATTAGTGAATTAAAACGCGGTTTTGAAATAGGTTTTTTGATATTCTTACCATTTTTGATTATTGATATCGTAGTTGCCTCAATTTTGATGGCGATGGGTATGATGATGATGCCTCCTGTAATGGTTGCGCTTCCATTTAAAATAATTTTCTTCGTATTAGTAGATGGCTGGTATTTATTAGCTGGAAGCTTAGTACAAAGCTTTGTAACTTAAAGACAAGAGACGATAATGACAAAAGAAATTACTGATAGTGAATTTGAGCAAGAAGTAACCAATTCGAAAGAACCTGTATTGATAGATTTCTGGGCAGAATGGTGCGGTCCATGCAAAATGCTTGGGCCCATAATCGAGCAACTATCTGTTGAGATGAAGGATAAAATAAAAATCGTCAAAATGAATATTGATGATAATCCAGAAGCCCCATCATCTCTTGGCATTCGCAGCATTCCAACTATGATGATTTTCAAAAATGGAAAACCAGTTGCTACAAAAATAGGTGCTATTCCAAAAAACTCAATTAAAGCGTGGATTGATTCATCTCTGTAAAATTAATTAACGTGAGTTTAGCGTAAGAACCATAAAATACAAAAAAGCGTCATCATTAATGTAATATAATCATAGTGAACATAGATATCACCCCAGGCCTCGGCAACAGAAAGAAGATCCTGAAACAAGTTCAGGATGACTGTAAGACCCGCTTGAAAGAACTAATAAAGTCATACTGGACTTGAATCCGGTATCTCAAGCAGCGAAATGAGATGCTAAAACTAGTTTAATGAAGGTGTGGCATCACATCAATGTACATAGTTTGATGACTTTCTGATATGGCAGTTAAGCTTCAAAAATGTCGCTAACCATGGCGATTAATACAATTACTTTTGTTATCCTATTATGATTTCTTTAAATTTTGGCTTTGTATTTGAAGACCTAAACTCTCTATCTGGACTTCACAATCTAGATAAGAGTTTTTTGCAATTTCTACAAAACCATGACAATGGTTTAGCTGATCAATTGAAGCATTATAGATCAACCGGATCTATAGATATTGATTTAACTAATCACTCTGAATTTCTTCTGCAGTTATCTCCTTTTGTAGATGATTTTATTGCAGAACTTTTTGATATAACAAACGAAAATTTGACTTTAAGGAAAGAACATAAAAAATTTGATCTAATTTACGAATGCAGGAGAAAATTTATTCAGAGATATGCAATTAAGCAATATCCCGAGGAAAAACTTGTGGGGCTTGATTTTGCACAAATTACTGAGAATATAAAGCGCTTAGTAGGTAATATTACAGAGCAATCAATTGCTCAATCCATTATTGAATGGCAAAAAGATCCTGTCACTTACCAAAATGAACTGATTATAGCAGCTCAATATTGTGCATTTATGGTTGCAATGGGTAGCTCTCTAGGTTTATTTGACCTACCAAGACCAGTTGATGAAAACAACCATATCAGTAAGCACAAGGTGGATAAACTAAGTAGAGATATTTATTTAGGCTTTAACTATCGCGATCAACCTAGTTCCCTTGATAAGGCTTACGCTATGGCCAAATATTGTATATATTGCCACAAGCAGAAAAAAGATTCTTGTTCAAAAGGGCTGAAAATTGAGAAACCAGGTTGCCCTTTAAAGCAAAAAATTTCTGAAATGAATCTGCTAAAAAGTCAGGGATTCAATATTGCTGCCTTATCAATGATTGTAGTTGATAACCCCCTAGTTGCTGCTACAGGTCACCGTATTTGTAATGATTGTATGAAGGCTTGTATCTATCAAAAACAAGATCCTGTAAATATCCCACTAGTCGAGTCAAATATTCTTGAGCAGGTACTAGGGCTACCTTGGGGTACAGAAATTTACGTGCTCCTTACCAAGTGGAATCCACTTAATATTGATGAACCACTTCCACGCGCTTTCACTGGTTATAATGTACTAGTTACGGGCATGGGCCCTGCTGGATTTGCTTTATCTCACTATTTATTGAATGAAGGACATAAAGTAACAGCCATTGATGGATTAAAGATATCTCCCCTTCATTTTGATATCAAAAACCCAATAAAGTGCTGGCAAGAGCTGAAAATACCTTTATCTGAAAAATTATCTCAAGGATTTGGCGGGGTAATGGAATACGGCATTACTAATCGATGGGATAAAAATAATTTAAGCCTTCTGAGGCTCATTTTAGAAAGAAGAGAAAATTTTAATATGTATGGCGGGATAAGGCTAGGTAGCAACATTACAACAAAACAAGCATTTGTTTATGGATTTGACCATATCGCACTATGTCTTGGTGGGGGCAAACCACGCTATGATAATTTGCCAGGCTACTTTGCTAAAGGAGTTCGCAGCGCCTCCGACTTCCTAATGAACCTTCAGCAAGGCATTGCTTACCACAAAGCTAGCAACACAAATTTATTAATACGCGCCCCATTTGTAGTTATAGGTTGTGGACTAACTGCCGTTGATAGCGCCACTGAGCTTATGCATTATTATCCAATGATGGTAGAGAATTTCTTAGCAGACTGGGAAAAGTCAGAGGCCATTCTAAAAAATATGAACCTAGAAGATATAAATATTGCTAAGGAACTTATCCAGCACGCAGAGTTATTTAGAAAAGCAATAAATGATGAAGAGAAACTAAAAATAATGCAAAGCCTTGGTGGAGTGACTATTTGTTATCGTAAATCAATCAAGGAATCGCCGGCATATAAATTGAACCCTGAAGAAATAGAACACGCACTTGCTTTGGGTATAAAATTTGAAGAAAATATTTCGCCAAAAGAGATATGCACTGACGAATTTGGCTATTCCAGGTTAGTAAAGTTTACTAACGGAAAAGAAATTCTAGCCAAATCAGTTCTCATTGCAATCGGGACAGATAATAATGAATTTCAAGATATTGATGAAGATATTATACCAAATCTCAGATTAGATGAGACAAATGAATTTCAGAACGAGCTTGCGCAGGGTACATTTGTACGTGAGCCCAAGGGAGATCCACAAAATTCGTTGTATCATTTAAAAAAGAGATTTGGTATTAGTTATTTTGGTGATTGCGATCCTCAATATTCTGGCAGCGTGGTTCGTGCTCTTGCGAGCGCCAAGAACGGATATAAAGCAATCAGTCAAAGCCTATTAAAGCGCAAACCAAAGAATTTGACTGATCTTCACAAGGACTTAAAGAGCACTGTGGTCAAGGTCAATATATTATCTGAAAATATTGTTGAAGTAATAGTACACTCACCACTAGCTGTACAAAATTTTAAACCAGGACAGTTTTTTAAACTACAGAATTACTCAACTGATGTCAGAAAACTTATGGAACCACTTGCTTTAACTGGTGCCTATGTTGATCGACAAAAAGGTACTATATCACTAATCATCCTTGAAATGGGAGAATCTAGTAAATTATGTCGAGAGCTTGTAGAAGGAGAGGAGATTATCTTGATGGGGCCGACTGGCACTCCTACAAAAATTATACAAAACAAGAACGTAGCTTTAATTGGAGGTGGCCTTGGTAATGCGGTGCTACTAGCAGTCGGTCAGGCCTTAAAAGCAAATAATTGTACTATTACATATTTTGCTGGCTACAAAAAACTGCAAGATCGATTCTACCATGAAAAAATAGAGCACATTGCTAATCAAGTATTTTGGGCCTGCCAAAAAGAGAAGCTTAGCACATCAAGAGCCCAGGATTTCTCAATAAAAGGCAACATTATAGACGCTATTAACTATGCCAAAAATGTTGGCTCATTAAATAAAATAGAGCATGTAATTTGTATTGGCTCAGACAGAATGATGCAGGCGGTTGCAGAAAAAAAATTAGAGTTATTTGGTAATACCCGAATGATATGCAGCCTTAACACACCGATGCAATGCATGATGAAAGGAATTTGTGGTCAGTGCATTCAAAAGGTTGATGATGAACGAGGTTATATTTTTTCATGCACCGCTCAAGATCAAGACTCAGATATTATTAATTTTAAAGTACTAAGAGACCGGCTTGAGGCTAACTCATTGCTAGAGAAATGGACGTAAAAATGACAAATGATAACTTAGAAAGTCTGCCTAATGATCTTATTTATTCTATTCAAAAAATATATATCCCTGCAGGGCTGCAGGTGACAACTAAAGCCTTGCGTGAACCTGAGAGCTCTGAATATGGTGCTTGTCGCTTTGGCCTTAATAACTATGGTATTGCTTTTCGTGTAGCAAAAACAACTCCTAATAAACTCGGCCAATTCGTTACTATTTGGAAACGACCAACACCGAAAGGTGAAATTGCACCGCTCGATACCACAGATAATGTAGATTTTGTTATAGTGTTCGTATCCAGCGAAATACATCGTGGCCAATTTATATTTGACCAAAAAATATTATTAGAAAAACGTATCATGTCCCAAGGTGATAAAGAAGGTAAGCGTGCCTTTCGTATATATCCACCATGGACAACCTCTCTATCCAAAGAAGCATTAAAAACTCAAAAATGGCAACTCCTTTACTTTTTTTCCTTAGAACAAAACTTGGCTAAAAGTTTTGAAGAAATACGTAAACTCTTTCAACAAAAAAGGATTGGGATTCAGCCGAGAAACTCCCTCTAAGTATTTAAGAGTTATCGGTATTTAAATAAGTATCTAGTAACTAATGAGATAATTGTATATATTCAGATTTGTTAAATCTAAGGTAGACGTTTCATTATTTATTCTATATAAGATATTTTTAATTATTTATAGAGAAAATATGAAGCTAATAAATTTAGTAAAAAATAATAAAACCAAAGAAGCACTGGAAAAACTAGAAACCATTAGCTCTGAAAATTTAAACAAAGTTGATGGTGCGGGCAAAAATATTTTACATTGGGCAGTGATCAAAAATAATTCGGTTTTGATCAAGGTATTATGCAATAAGCTTAGCGACTACGCTATAAATGCTCAAGATAATGATAATATGACAGCCTTAAATTACGCCTCCCTATCACATAATCAAGAAATAATAGATGATGTTTCTGGTACACAAATAAGGTTTGCGGGTGATTCTGTTATTTACTCTGGGTTTTGTGATTTCGATAATTTTGAGGAATATTAATTGAAAACAAGATGTTTTCCAAACTAGTTAGCTACTTTCAATATAAAAACTAGAAACTTAGTTACACTTAAATGCTGGCTTTTTTACCACTAATATCTACATTTTTAGTATTTATATAAACTTAATTCCACAGGATCAAAACTTTTTCCTTAAAATCTTCAATTATATTTATAATTAAATTATCTTTAACCTATTTATAGGAAAAAACCTAAGTTGACAGAAGCGTGGCGAAGAACTCAATGACGCTCCTTTGGCCAGCCTGGTGCCGTCTAAGGCTAATTGTTGCGTTTTGTACCTTTGCAACGATTAAGCCACTATATAGACAAAAATGATATTGTTTAAACTAATTATTGAGAATTTAACTTATGGAGAGTTTTATGTCTATAGAGTGGATAATTGCGTTAATTGTAGGTGGCACATTACTCTTACTAATTATATTTTACAATCGATTGGTAAAACTTCGTCAAAACCGTAAAAATGCATTTTCTGATATTGATGTTCAGCTAAAACAAAGATTGGATCTTGTTCCGCAATTGGTAAGTACTGTGAAAGGCTATGCCGCGCATGAGTCAAAAATTTTTGAAGAAGTCACCAAAATGCGTGCAAAGGTAAATCCTAGTGCTGGAGTAGCTGAGAGAGCCCAAGCCGAAGCATCCTTGGGAGGATCATTGATGAACCTTTTTGCAGTAGCAGAGAACTATCCAGACCTTAAGGCTGATAGTAATTTCCAGCACTTACAGAAAGAACTATCAGATATTGAGAATAAAATCGCTGCTGCAAGGCGTTACTTTAATAATTCTACCAATGAATATAATACTGCCTGTGAGCAATTCCCTTCAAACATTATTGCTGGCATGATGTCTTATAAGCAAGAAGAATTCTTTGATGTACCGGATTCTCAGAGAGA
>Ga0163144_10004912_pt1 | contig 29931 bp, 34 predicted proteins | sample OliLak19BULKMAT1_FD_123175 | JGI IMG/M metagenome (GOLD analysis project Ga0163144, IMG submission 123175) | Freshwater microbial mat bacterial communities from Lake Vanda, McMurdo Dry Valleys, Antarctica - Oligotrophic Lake LV.19.BULKMAT1 | ecosystem: Environmental > Aquatic > Freshwater >...
ATAACTTTTAGCGCTTTCAAAATCCAAACTCCCTATTATAGAATCTAATCTATGCACAAGTTTAAATCATTTTGCCTTTTATTGCTGTTGTTTTTTTCTGCAAATAACCACTCACAAGTTTTAACTAATATTTCCCATAAGTTTTTTTGCCTATGAAATACCAACTCAAACCTTATCAAGATTGCCCTTATAAAATTTCCGTCACCATGGAAGTCCAACTCCCCCAAGTTAAATTAACTTTTGTCATGGAAGATCAAGCAGATATTATTTTATCCCCGATTTCTAAATCACCGGCCTTTGTAGAGGGGCTGTGGGAGCAAACTTGTTTTGAATTTTTTTATAATAACAAAAAAAACCCTCATCACTACGTAGAATGGAATTTTTCTCCGAGTTATGATTGGTGTTGTTATGAATTCGAAAATTATCGCGGTATACCTCTCAAAAACAAAACTTCTCCTCCACAAATTAATCAAAACAAAAAAGAATTTCAAATTGAATTAAAAGTTTCTGAAGAATTTAATCTTTTTAATCTTACCTGTGTTTTAAAAACTAAAGATAACCAGACTCATTTTTTTGCTCTAAAACATCGCCCAGAAAAAGCCGATTTCCACTGGCAAGAAGCTTGGCAAAAAATTAATTAGGAATAGACAGAATTGATTGATTCATAATAAGTGATGCGCCATTGTTGCATAGAAGTGTTTCTGTTCTGTTTGAGACAACTCCGCTCGCTGAAATTTGCATTTCAACCGTCTTGTCTTTTAAATATTTTAGAGTCACCCCATTTTTTGTAGCGTATTCAACCTTTACTTTATTCGTGGTAAAAGTAAAAACGATCTTATTGCTGCCAGAATTTACTGTATTACTCACCACATCTCCACTAATAACTGCTGGGCAAATTGCTGAGACTGCCCCTTGGTTATGAGTGTCCTCAAAATTATAAAAACTCACTACAGAGGTGGCAGCGTAAGACAGAGGAGAATTTACATCAATAGAGTCTAGGACAGCATCAAAATCAACAGAGTTTGTTTCTGAAGAACAATTAGTATTGATAAGACGCATACGAAATTTTTTGCCCAACATATTTTGTCTAAAACTGACATCTTTTTGGTTTAAGTTTTGACAAAGTAGCTTGGCAGTATTTAGAGCACTACCACTTAAAATGGCCTCGGTGCTTTTTAATTCCTGTCCCAGTGTAGTATCTGACTTGCCACTAGTATTGCCTTGCCTCGTCTGTATATGACAGCCACAAAAAAGAAGACTTAAAATTAAAAGCATTTTCATCAAGAAACTTATCGAAAACTAGGAAAAAAAAATGAGTGAGCAAAGAGATGCGGCAACATTTTCCTTAATTATTTAAAAAAAGTGAAATAAAACCAAAACAACCTTTTTCACTCGGGAGCGTTTCTCCTGATCGTTTAGAAATTTCTCTCGCTACACGGCCGCCCGTGCGCATCGCCCCTTCCATAAAACCAGCGTATTTATTATCCCAAACTTCTCCAGCAAAATAAATTTTCCCCACATGAGGAGAAATCTCTATGGCACTAGATTCAGTTTCTTCTACAATCGCGCCAGAATAAGAACCGCCAAAATGAGGATGCCTTTGCCAGTCCACAGTTTCATGAATCGCCACTAAATTTTCTTCAATTTGCGGAAACAAAACTTTCATCTCGTTTAAAACTTTTTTTCCCATAGCACTTCGGCCAGATTCATCATACTCACGAGAGGCCTGATTATTTAAATACGCGGTCAAGGTAAATGGTCCATGGCCATGGTTAGAGAACTCCGAGCTATCCCACAACTGGAAATATTCACCAATAGTACGTGGATCAACACTCAAGTTGCGCCAAAAAGCTTCTTTATATTCAAAGACAATTTTAGTGGTACTACCAATTGGACGGTTGATATTTTGTTTTGCTAATAATTCATCAATTTGTAGGGAATTAAATTTTACATTATTGGCCAAGACCTTAGGAGTTGGCGTCAGAACGGTAAAATCAGTGGCAACATTAATGATTTTATTTTCGCCATTTTTAAAACTTAAAGTCAGCGATTTTCCATTTTCTGTTTGATCGACCGCTAAAAGTTCATGTGAAAAATAAATTTTTCCGCCCTGCTGACGAATATAGTCCGCCATTTTATCTGCCACTAATTGATTCCCGCCTTTAATTTTTAAGGCCTCGTCACTATCAATAAAAGGATCAAAGCTCTCCTTTTCTAGATCAATACCCATTTGCATAAACAAATGCTGCACGGTTAATTTTTCAATGGGCTGGGCCAATTCATCGGCCAATGTGGATGAAATCACTTTTTTTAAAAGATCAAAATGATTTCCTTCAGTGGAAATTTTTGCTGACAATTCAGTCAGATACTCTTCAACTGTCTTAGTGGCATAAACTGAACGATCTGCCACACCAAATTTTTCCACGCTCTGTTCATAATGAGTTTGATCTTTTTTCATCGCCTCTAAATAAGGGCGGCACAGAGAAAAAATCTCATGTGCTGAATACACTTTACCATTTATAATATAAGTAAATTTTCTATTTTCTTTGCCGGGAAGTTTCTGCAAAAAAAGGCCTGAATCTTTAACTTCTGCAATTAATGTTTGATGATCTTTATTAACGAAAGTCGCACCAAATTCTACATAGGCATCAGAGTTGGCAAAGCGATGACTAAATACTCTGCCGCCAACACGATCTCCACTCTCATAAACTTCAATTTCAACATTGGCCGCACCCTTTTCTTTAATCAATTCTTTGGCCGCTTTAAGACCTGAAAGACCAGCACCGACTATGACCACTTTAGTCTTAGCAAAAAGGCCGAACGAACATAACAAAAGTCCAAAACTCAGAAGTACTAACTTATTCATGATTCCCCACTCAATATTTAAATATCGATATAGAAAATTAATTAGTTAAGATCCACCAGCTAACTAAAAAATTCATGAAAAAAATGACTTTCTATTGAGTTATCAGGTGATAGGCAGGAAAAATACGGGGAAAAATCTCATTTCTAAAACCAAAATGGCCGCCTGATTTCAAGGCGATAAATTCTTCCGCTAAATCTGATACCCCATCCCATGAAATACCGTCATTAATTGGGTCATTTTCTGCTGTGACGATTTGCACGTTCTCAACGAGGGGTAACCAATAGGACAATCTCCCGGTGCGATTTTTGATATCAGCATAAACTTTTGGAAATTTTCTTTCGTAGGCCTTGACCATATTGTAGTGAATGGGAAAACGCAGGAGCGGATGATTGATAAATCCATCGTAAGGGAGATCGCTAGAAAAGCTTGAGTAATTATCCAAATTAAGCAGCATTTTCTGAAACTCACGAACAAATACGAAATAGGATAAGATCGCTTTAGTTACATCAGAAAAATAAGGATACTGAGTGGCCAGAGTATAATCTTCCAAAGCATAGCTGCTACAAATTCCTTTATAGGCCTTATAAAGACTCACGACATTAATTGAGCGGGCCAACTGATCGACTTCGGCATACATTTTATCAATCACATTTATCGAATAGCTAAGATCAATCGGTGGTGACATCAAGATAACTCTCTTAAAAGTTTTTTGCTTAAACTTAGTCGCTAACGCCAAGGCCAATGTTCCCCCTGAACTAATCCCTAAGAGCGACTCTTGCTCAGGCAGAATAAATTCATCATAATTTTTTTGCACAAAACGAATCATCGCCACCATCAACGACGATTCTTTTTCTAAATCACCGGGAGCATAATTTAATCTGGCCTGCACAACAGTGGGCGACCACGGGTGAGGAAAAATGACTGCGTGATAACCCTGATTATTTAAAAGGTTCAGCATATTTTGCGCTTGATCATCATGCAATTCTGAAAAAGATCCAGGAACGATATAAACTATGGGTGCCTTAATAATTTGCCCCAACTTATTTTCCACTAAAGCCGCTTTAAAAGTAATTCTTTTACTAACTAAACTTGATTGAAAAAAACTTATGGTGTTAATCAGACGATTGGTTTTTAAATTTATCGGTGTACAGTAAGAGCGAAAAGTTTCATACACACCGTTGGTTGTGGCATTTACCGAGAGAGACCAAAATAAAATAATGAGAAATCTCATGCCCGGTTTATGGCCAAATTTATGGTCAAAGTAAACAAACATAACGAAGAACAGAGATTACGCATCGCTGTAAAAATGCAAATTTATTTTCACCAAAAAAAGTAAAATGCTCTTATAATTAAAAAGTACTTAAATTAAACAAGGAAAAGCTAATGAATTCAAAGGTTGTTTTAGGATCGAGGATACTTTTAGGAATAATTTTCTTAGTTTTTGGTAGTAACGGCCTGATGATGATCATCACTGGCGCCGGCCTTATTCCCATGCCTCCTCCCACTCCAGAAATGGGTGTCGTGATGACAGGATTTTTTGCTATGAAATACCTGATGCCATTAGTAAAATCTATGCAAATTCTAGCTGGTCTTATGCTCCTAAGTGGGCGTTACATGAACTTGGCGATTGTTTTTCTAGCACCCATCGTAGTTAATATTTTAGGTGTGCATTTATTTGTCGATCGTTCTGGTGCACCGATGGCCATTTTTATTACCGTGCTACTTTTAATTTTAATTAAGCACCGCTGGCAATATTTTAAAAGTGCTCTACTACCATAAATTTAAGTGTGACAAAAAAATTTAATTTGCCAGTATTTACCACTGAAAGATTAACGCTAAAGCCGTTTACCACCGCTGACTTTGATCATCTAAGATCATTAGATCAAAAAACAGAGGTGGTGCGGTTTTTAGGTCACGGCAAAGTTAGATCCGAAGATGAAACTCGAAAAAATTTAGAAACCATGCTGGGCGATTATCAAAACTATGGCCTAGGGCCTTATGGCGTGTGGGAGAATGAAACCAATATTTTTGTCGGACGCTCAGGTCTTATTCCTTGGAAATTTGAAGGACAATTAGTTTGGGAGATTGGCTACACTTTTTTGCCCAACTATTGGGGCCTAGGTTTTGCCACCGAGTGTGCCAGTTTTCTTCGCGACTGGTTTTTTTCTCACACTGACTTACCCTTTGTCGTCAGTTTTATTCACTCAGAAAATATTCATTCCATTCACGTGGCACAAAAAATCGGTATGACTTTGTGGAGAGAAGCGGAAATTAATGGCCACCACTGTTTGGTTTTTTGCTTGGCGCGAGTGATAAATTAATTTTTTATTTAAGGCCAATCTTTTTTCGCTTGGGAGAAACTTTTGGTTCGATAATTTCTTCCACCGCATCTAATCTTTCAAAAACAATTTTAAAAATTTTTGTCGTGCCCACTTCTAGCTCACTAAGTTTTTTATCAGTGCTATTTTCCATTAATAAAAAACTTCTAAGCTTGGTGAATATTCGCATAATGGAAATATTTACCGCAATAGCGCGTTGACTGTTGAGTAAACCGGAGAGCATAGCGACCCCATTTTCAGTAAATAAAAATGGCGTATATCTTACGTAGTTCCAGTAAGTTAATGCTTTTGAGGTGCCAATTTGGTACCTCAAATCTGCTAACTCACTAAAAATAGATACGAAGAAATAAAATCTTCAGTGAAGCTTTGAAAATGATTAAAGTAATTTTTTTATTATCTTCGTCGCGCTGGCGCGGAAACTATCCTAACTTCTCTTGCAGCATCGACCATTCGACAAAAAGTTTTTCTAACTTTTCTTCGCCATCGTCTAATGTTTTTTCCAGTTTAGTTAGCTCAGTTTTTTTAGTGGCAGATGAATTAGAATAATCAAATCCCGCCAACTTTTCCTTGAGTCCAGCAATCACCGCTTCAAGGCCACTAATTTCAACTTCAACTTTTTCAAAACGTTCTTTGTCTTTTAGGCTTGGCTTAGTTTTTACCGGTCCTGCTGCATCGCCAGTTTTTATTCCTGATTTTGCTTTTAGATCATTTAATTTTTCTTCTAGTGCGATGGCCTCAAAAAAAGCTTCGGCCTGTTCCATGCCGCCGTCAAACATTTCCATTTTTTTATTATGCAGTAACCAACATCTGTCAGTCACATTTTCAATAAAGGTTCTATCATGTCCTACGACAATTAATGCGCCTTCATAACTTTTTAATTCTTCTTCTAAAACGCCAATGGTTTCTAAATCAAGATCATTGGTAGGCTCATCAAAAATCCAAATATCTTGGGCGTGTTTCATGAATTGCGCTAATTGCAGACGATTTTTTTCTCCACCAGAAAAAGTTTTGATGGGACGACGCAGCTCTTCGGTGCGAAATAAAAATCCTTCTAAGTAACTGGCCACGTGGCGCTTATCACCGGTGTTAGAGAAAACATAATCGATGCCCTCACCGATTAATTCCCAAGGAGTCATTTCAGGATTTAGCGTTTCACGTTTTTGCGAAAAAAGTCCGACGTTTAAACTCTCAGCGCGGTACACATTGCCACTGGTTGGTTGTAAGTCGTTGCAAAAAAGTTTAAGTAAACTACTTTTTCCGACGCCATTATTTCCCAGGATAGCGATTTTATCGCCCTTTTTAATTTCAAAATTTAAATCATTAAATAATGTGCGTTTGCCAAAACCTAAAGTTAAATTTTCCGCGCGAAATAAGACTTTGGTTTTTCGACCAGAACTTTGCACGTTAAGGCTAACTTTTTTATGAGCGCGGGCCTTTAAATCTTCGATGGATTTATTTAAAGTAGAATAATCTTCGATACGTTTTTTACTTTTGGTTCTTCTGGCCTTGGCCCCACGGCTAATCCATGTTTTTTCTCGGCGTTGATAGTTAGAGAGTTTATCTAATTCTTTAGCGCGCGATTTATCCTCTTCTTGCAAAAAAGTTAAATACTGAGCGTAAGTTCCTTCAAAACTTCTGATTTTTCCGTGCTGAATATGCACGATTCGCTCCACCACGTTATTTAATAAGGCGCGGTCATGCGAAATAATCATATAAGAATTGCGAGCGTTCTGTAATTCTTCTTCAAAAAGTTCAATAGTTTCTAAATCAAGATGGTTGGTTGGTTCATCCCACAAAATAATTTGATGAGGCGCAGATAGGCCTAAACTTAGCGCCAGTTTTCTTTGCTCACCGCCCGATAAATCCATAATGGTGCGATCAGTATTTTCTAATTTAAAGAGTTTGAGGTAACTGTGATAACTAGTCACAATTCGGCCTTCGCCTAATTTTTCCAATTGATCAAAATGTTTTCCTTGAATCTCAATTAATTTATCAAAATCAGCATCTGGGTCGGCCAATTTTTGTTCAATCACATCCAATTCTTTTTTTATTTTTTTAAATTCAGGGTAAAACTCTAGATAATAGTCATTAATGCTGACATCTTTAAAAATTGGTAATTCTTGCGGCACTAAAAATAAAGAAAAATTGACGTTTTTATCGTAAATGAAAGCTGGCACTGTTGTATCTGGAGTTTGAATTTCCGCCAAAACTTTAAAGAGCGATGACTTGCCGTGTCCGTTTAATCCCAAAACACCAACGCGGTCTCCTTCATTTAAAGTAAAAGTGACGTCTTTAAAAATAGTTTTAAGAGGATAAGATAGACTTAAATTTTGCAGTGTTAAAAGTGTTGTCATAATTGCTGCCTAAGTTACTTTAAATATTGCTTTTTGCCCAGAGAAACTCTGCTTAATCTTTCAATTAGTGAAAAAGGGTGAGGAATATTACCTAAATTTCAATAACTTAACATTCTGTCATTCTTACTTATTCTTGATCTTATTAGGTAACAACAAATTGTACTCAAGAAATGAGTACAATAAAGGATAATCTCATGATAAAATACCAAGCCATATGGGGCAAGGACATTGATAGAGGTAGATAAACATGAGTACTAAAAAACAATTTTATACTTACAATGACCTAGAAAAAAGATTAGGCAAACTGACTTTTTCTAAATTCTTGAAGGCCTGGCGTGAATGTGATGACCTTTCACAAGCCGCATTTGCCCGCAAGCTTAATATCTCAAGACAAAACCTATGTGACTTAGAAAAAGGACGGCGATCAGTCTCACTCAATAAACTAATAAAAATGGCCAAAGTGCTAGGCATACCACCCCAATATTTGCTAGAGCTTTATTTTAATGAAGAACTCAAAAAGGCCAAGGCCAACTTTAAAGTAAAATTAGAAGAAAATTAATAATCCCATGATTATCATCAGAAAATACAAAAAATTAGACTGGTTTTCATTTCTAGATCAAATAGAAAACACTTTAAAGACTTGTCCTGACAAAGCTTTATACTTTGAGCTGCAAGATGAGATAAAAATGCGTCTCATCGAATCTGTTTCTGAAGGAGCAGCTTTTAAATTTAAGGCCCAAGCTAATAATTTGTTGCAAAAATTTGCCGCCCGAATAAAAGAAAACGAGAGCTTTGCAACTAAGCAAGATCTTTTAGAATTTAACCAATTAACCGAGTCAATACAATGAGCGATCAGTTAGAAGGAAAAACATTAGAATACATTGTCACTAAATTGGTGGATCACTTTGGTTTTGCAGAACTAGGAAAACGCATCGACATTCGCTGTTTTAATTCTGACCCGAGTATTAAATCTAGTTTAAAATTTCTAAGAAAAACTCCCTGGGCCCGCACCAAGGTGGAACAACTTTATTTAATTCATATCAAAAAAATTGAAGCGGTTTAATTAGCGCTAGGAACTTCAGGAATATGCGCCACAGTGTGGGTGCTATTGTTTTTAATGAACTTTATTTCTAGTTTTTTCCAGGACTTTGGTTTAAAGTATTACAGATATTTATTGTATTAAATTTTTGGAATATGGACTTCATTGAAACACATTTTTTAACAGAACTAAACGTTTTCGAAAATTTTTTTGAGGCCCACGGCTTTAAACGAATTGAAGGCCAAGTTTTTGGTCTTTTGGCCTTGGCGACGCGCCCCCTTTCATCGGAAGAAATCTCAAAAACATTAAACTTATCTCAAGGGGCCATTAGTTTAACTTTAAAAAGTCTTTCGCAATTTGGCGCCATTTTATCTGTCGACTCAAAAATTGATAAAAGAAAAGTTCATACCGCCAAAGAAGATGCCTTTGCCATCATTAGCTCAGTATTTCGTCAAAAGCACCAACTCTCCATCGAAGAATTGCGGGCCATGTTAGATCGCACCTTGCAAGAGACTGGTCCCAATGAAATGAGAACCAGAAGATTACAATCGATGGTGGCCGCTTGTATCATCGCTGATACGGTCATAGAATTTGTCACTCAATTGCCTAAATATTATTCTGGCCACTACGAAAAAATCGCCAAACAATTACCGCGCGCTCTAGAGGTTTTAACCACTGGGCAAGAAATCGCCGGGCATGTCACCAGCAATATAAAAAATATTTTCAAAGAAAGTTTTAAATACTTTGGAGAAGGTCCAAAATGACAATTTTGCAAAATAGATCGCGCGTTGTAATCACTGGAGTCGGACTAACTGCTCCCAATGGCAACAACCTAAAAGATTTTAGACAAGCACTGCTGACAAATATTTCTGGAATTGTGAATACGGAAGTTCGCCATATGGGCACACGTCCCGCTGGTCTATGTAACTTTGACGAAACAAAATATTTATCTAAAAAACATCGTCGCCGCGGCACGCGCGCTGGCTCCATTGGAGTGTATTGCGCTCACGAATCTTTAAATGATGCTAAGATTGATTTAAAAACTATTGACCGCTCACGCATAGGAATTTATGTCGGCATTACTGAACACGGAAATGTAGAAACTGAAAATGAAATTCATGAATTGTATCAAAATAAATTAGATTACACTCTGTGGTCTATTCACCACAACCCCAGAACTGTGGCCAATAACCCAGCGGGTGAAATTTCCATTAATACGGAAATCACTGGCCCTCATTTAACCATTGGCGCAGCTTGTGCCGCGGGAAATGTGGGACTTATTTACGGCATGCAAATGTTGCAATTAGGTGAAGTCGATATCGCTCTTGCCGGTGGAATTTCTGAATCGCCAGCCACCTTTGGAATTTTTGCCGCTTTTAATTCACAAGGCGCGCTCGCATCAAATACTGATCCCACGCAAGCGTCTCGTCCTCTTGATATAAATCGCAATGGAATCGTGATTGCTGAAGGTGGATGCCTTTATACACTTGAAAGATTAGAAGACGCAGTAAAAAGAGGCGCAAAAATTTATGGTGAAATCGTCGGCCATCACACTAATTCTGATGCCACTGATTTTGTCCTACCAAATCCTGAACGCCAAATTGAATGTATGCAAAAGGCCATCGCCAAAGCGGGACTCACGCCTTCGCAAATTGATATTGTAAATTTACATGCTACAGGTACCACCCAAGGTGATATTCAAGAATGCGAAGCAGTCCTAAAGGTTTTTGGTAATTCTAATCACACTAAAATAAATTGCACCAAAGGATTTATCGGTCACGCCATGGGAGCGGCCGGAGCTTTAGAGCTGGCGGGAAATCTATTAAGTTTTGAAGATAATTTAGTGCATCCGTGTATGAATATTAAAGAACTTGATCCCAAATGTGATTTACCAGGACTCGTGAAATGTGAACCTATCCAGCAGCAAGTGGAAACTATTTTTAATAATTCATTTGGTATGCTGGGAATTAACTCATCCGTTATTATAAAAAAGTATAAGTCATAAAGGAGAAATCATGACCACAACTACTATTGCGCCAGAACAAGTAAAAAAATTCGTCATCGACATTATCGCTGATATTGCGCTGGATGATAATTTAGACAATATTAAGGATGACATTGCTCTTCGCGAACAATTAGATCTTGATTCAATGGATTTTTTAGATATCGTGATGGAACTAAAAAAACGCCATAAAATTGAAGTGCCACAAGAAGATTACCCACGCTTAGCATCTTTAAATTCTTGTGTTGAATATTTAACCCCGAAATTTCATCAATAGGACCCATGACTAAAAAATACGATGCCGTCATCATTGGTGCCGGCATGTCAGGCCTTGCCGCCGGAATTAGGCTGGCGATGTTTGAAAAAAACGTTTTGATTCTCGAGCGCCACAATATTTCTGGTGGACTCAACTCTTATTATAAAAGAGGTAAAAGGGAATTTGACGTCGGACTACACGCTCTGACTAATTTTGCAGGCCCCAAAGATCGTCAATTACCGCTAGGAAAATTACTCAAACAATTGCGCATTCCTTATGAGTCACTAGAGCTTTCTGAACAAAATTATTCTCTGATTCATTTCCCAGAACAAGAATTAAAATTTACCAACGACATTAATGTTTTCTTAGAAGAAGTGGCGCAAAAATTTCCGGCGCAAATTGATAACTTAAGACGACTGATTGAAAAAATTAAAAACTTTAACGAAGTATCATTGGAAAATGAATTTCTTCCCGCCAAAGTAGTGGTAAGACAATTTATTTCTGATGAGTCACTAGTGGAAATGATTTTTTGCCCACTATTAATTTACGGCAGCGCTTGGGAAAATGACATGGATTTTTCTCAATTTGTGATTATGTTTAAAAGTATTTTCCTTGAAGGCTTCTCTCGCCCCAAAGGCGGCGTGCGCACCATTTTAAATCTCTTAAAAGATCGTTATGAAAAACTAGGAGGAGAAATTCGTTTTAAAACTGGCGTAAAACAAATTTTATCAGAAGGTCCAAAAATCACTTCAGTTATTTTAGATAACGACGAACAAATCGACACTGAAAATATTTTATCTAGCGCTGGGTTGCCTGAGACTTTGGCCATGTGCCAAGAAGGTAGTAAAATACCACCTCGTACTGGAAATTTAAGTTTTACTGAAAGTATTTTAATCACTGAGAAAAAACCGAGTTTTTTCAAACAAGACGCTACCATTATTTTTTACAACAATCGCCCCCACTACACTTATCAAAAATCTGTCGATTATATTGACGCAGAAAGCGCCGTAATCTGTTTTCCTAATAATTTTAAATTTGATGAAAGCACTGAAGGCGTTATGCGTGTGACCAATATTGCCAACTATGATAAATGGCAACAACTCCCGCGACCGGAATACTTAACGCAAAAAGATATTGTCTTTAAAAACGCGCAAAAAACTCTGCAAAAATTTCTACCCGGATTTAATGGAGATTTTCTTTTTAAAGATATTTTTTCTCCCACTACAGTAAAACGCTACACCGGACATTTTGGTGGAGCGGTGTATGGCTCTCCGGATAAATCAAGAAATGGAAAAACTCATCTTAATGGTCTTTATATCATGGGCACTGATCAAGGCTTTCTAGGAATCGTCGGCGCCATGCTCTCTGGAATTTCTATCGCCAATCTCTATGGCCTGCTGGAGCAAAAATGAATTTTAATGAAGTCGTCCTCTCTCATATTAGTTACCATCTGCCTGAAACCATTTTAACGAGTGAAGAAATTGAGCGCCAACTTGAGACCATTTATACAAAATTAAAACTTCCCCAAGGAAGATTAGAGCTCATGACAGGAATTTCAGAACGACGTTATTGGGAAAAAGGCACTCGTCCCTCAAGCATTGCAACGGAAGCTGCCAAAAAACTTTTTATTGAAACAAAAATTGATCCACAATCCATCGACCTATTAATTTTCTCTTCAGTATGTCGCGATTTTCTAGAACCCGCGACGGCCAGTGTGGTTCACGCTAATTTAAACTTGCGCGATGATTGCGAAATGTTTGATCTTTCCAATGCGTGTTTAGGTGTCGTTAATGGAATGTCACTTGCCGCCAAATTAATTGAGAGCAAACATATAAAAAGAGCTTTAATCGTCAGCGGCGAAAATTCTGGACCACTTCTTTTAAAAACTATTGAGACTTTAAAAAATGATGCAAGTATAACTCGTCAAAGTATTAAAAAATATATTGCAAATTTAACCATCGGATCGGCAGGAGTAGCAGTTTTAGTTGATCATCAATCATTAAATGTTACTTCACCAAAAATATTAGGCGGCGCTATGATGGTGCATTCAAGTGCTAATACACTTTGCCAGGGCTCAGGAAATATTGAAGAACTTTCCATGGAAACTGATTCAGAAGAGTTACTCAAAGCTGGAGTTATTTTGTGTCAAAAAACTTGGGCAAAAACCACCGCAAATTTAAAATTACAAAATAAGGATTTTGCTTTTGTGGTTGGTCATCAAGTCGGCACCGCTCACGAAAAAACCGTTTTAAAAAGTTTAGGACTAGATCAGCATGCTACTTTTATTACTTATCCTTTTTTAGGCAACACTGGCTCGGCCGCTTTGCCAGTGACTTTAAAAATGCTGCTGGAAAAAAATAATATCGCCAAGGGATCTCGCGTTGCTTTAATTGGCATTGGCTCAGGCCTTAGCTCCATCATATTAGGTATAGAATGCTAAGTGAATATTCATACAAATCAAATTTTGCGCCCATAAATAATCAAAGTATGCACTATGTTGATGAAGGCCAAGGCGAAGTCATTTTGATGGTGCACGGCAATCCGACTTGGTCGTATTATTATCGTAACATCGTTAAGTCTCTCTCCAAAAATTATCGCTGTGTTGCTATTGATCATATCGGCTGCGGAAAATCATCTAAGCCGCAAGCAGCTGAAGAATACTCTTATACTTTAGATCAACGTATAAAAGATCTAGAGCAGCTAGTCACGCGTTTACAATTAGAAAATATCACTTTAATTGTTCACGACTGGGGCGGAGCTATTGGACTAGGTTTTGCAACGAGAAATCAGCAAAAAATAAAAAAATTAATTATTACAAATACCGCTGCCTTCCCCGATAAATTTATTCCTAAAAGAATAAATATTTTAAAATTTCCTGTCCTAGGTGAATGGAGCATGCGCGCGCTTAATTCTTTTGCTTGGCCGGCGACTTTTATGACGACTAAAAAAGCGCTCGCTGCAGAAATTAAAGCGGGCTATCTTTCTCCTTATAATAATTATCAAAATCGCATCGCCATTGCGCGCTTTGTACAAGATATACCGATGACTCCAGATCATCCGAGTTTTGAAACTCTTTATCAAGTGGGTGAGAAACTTAAAGAAATGAAATGTCCGGTATTATTGTTGTGGGGCGATAGTGATTTTTGCTTTACGTTGCATTTCTTTGAACGATTTAAAGAAATATTTCCGCAGGCACAAAGTAAAGTTTTTAAGGCCGGGCATTATCTTTTTGAAGATGCATTGGATGAGACTTTGCTGGAGATTGAAAAGTTTTTATGAATGTGGTGAATCTTTTTCGAGGGTTTGCGGAGCAAGATCCGAGTAAGACGGCGCTTTGTTTTCCGCATACGGGGAAGAGGATTTCTCGGGGTGAATTATTGCATTTATCGCATCGGTTTGCGCTTGGTCTAAGCACAGGTGGCGCTGCGCGCGGCGATTTTGCACTCATATTCATTAAACCCGGTGAAAACTATCACGCCTTGATCCTGGCATTATTACAACAAGGAATTATTCCCGTTTTTATTGACCCCGGAATGGGCAAAAAAAATCTTTTAAATTGTGTGCGTGAAATTAAACCTAAAATTTTAATTGGCGAAAATATTCTTTTTTATCTGGAGCGATTTTTCAGAGATGATTTTAAAAGTATAAAAATCAGAATTTCTAAAACTCAAACCATTTTCCCTTGGGTCCATTCACTGGCATCCTTGCAAAAAAAAGGTGAACCACTGCCCTATCAGGAACTCGCAAGCGATGAAACTTGCGCCATTCTTTATACTTCTGGCGGCACTGGCACACCTAAAGGTGTGGAGTACAATCATCAAATTTTTATCCAGCAAGTAGAACTACTAAAAGAAATGTTTCACTTAACAGAAAATGATAGTGACATGCCGGGCTTTCCGCTATTTTCGATGTTCACACTTTGTATGGGCATGAGCTCTTCTGTGCCGACTATTAATGTCGCCAAACCGGCGGCGGTTAATGCCAAGGTTTTAGTTTCGGAAATATTAAAAATGAAACCTACTTTTTTAGCAGGCTCGCCAGCAATTTGGGCGAAAGTAGGACGCTATTGCTGTGAAAATAAAATCACTTTGCCGTCAGTCAAGACAGTGGCGATGTTTGGAGCGCCGGTTTCGCTGAGAATTCATGAGGATTTTAAGGATGTGCTGATTAATGGAACGACTTATACGCCTTATGGAGCGACGGAGTGTTTGCCCATTGCGAATGTTTCGGGAAAAGAGATTTTAGATGGATTTTATTTGAAGATGAGAAAGGGGTTTGGGACTTGTTTGGGGAAGGTGCATTTGGGGATGGAAGTTCAGATTTTTTCGCTAAATGGTGATGATACATTGGGTGGTGGGCCTAGTCGACCGGAACAATGGGGTGAAATCTGTGTCACGGGTCCGGTGATGACAAAAAAATATTTTAAAAGCGAATTAAAAACTTCGCAATCTAAATTTATTTACCAAGATAAAATCTGGCATCGCATGGGGGATCTAGGTTATTTTGATCAAAATAATAATCTGTGGTTTGGTGGACGTATTTCTCATCGTCTGTATGTGAATGAACAAATGATCGCACCAATTCCTGTTGAGTCCTTAGTTAATTTTGAACCACAAGTTAATCGCAGCGCTTTAGTTAGGGGAGCGCAAGGCCCAGCTTTAGTGATTGAAACTAAACATCCGCGCGCTCTTTCAAAAAAATCTCTACAAAATATTTTACAAAAAAATATCTTTAATATTGCGGTAGAAAATATTTATACCACGGCCCATTTTCCAGTTGATGTCAGACATAATATTAAAATCGATCGCCTGCAACTGCGCCGCGATCTGATGAATGGAAAACTTAAGGAATTATGAGAGTTTTAGTCACCGGGGCCGGTGGTTTTTTAGGCTCACACATTTGTGATTTACTGTTAGAAGATAAAATTGAAGTGATTAATCTTTCTAGAAGAAATCATCCTTATCTGATTAAAAAAAACATTCCTTCATTTTTTGGCGATATTACTGATTTTAATATTTGTTTAGAGGCGACTAAGAATGTTGATGCCATTATTCACACCGCCAGTAAAGTTGGCATATGGGGTAAATGGGAGGATTTTTATCAAACCAATGTGATTGGTTTAAAAAATCTTTTAGATACCGCAAAAATTAATGGCGTTAAAAAATTCATTTATACCAGCACACCTAGCGTTGTTTTTGCTGGTGATGATTTAAATAATGTCGATGAAAGTATTGGTCACGCTAAAACTTTTTATAATTACTATTCAAAAAGTAAGTCCATGGCAGAAAAAATTCTCTGTGCCGCCAATGATAACGATCTCTCCACCGTGGCCTTGCGCCCTCACCTTATCTATGGACCGCGCGATACCAATTTAATTCCGCGTTTAATTGACCGCGCTCTGACAAAAAAATTAACCATCGTGGGCAGCGGGCAAAATTTAGTTGATGTGACTTATGTCAAAAACGCTGCTCTGGCGCATGTGATGGCGTTAAAAAAATTATCACCAGACTCACCGCTAGCTGGCTCGGCCTATTTTTTAGGACAAGAAAAACCAGTTTTTTTATGGCAATTTATTAATCAGATCTTACGCAGTAAAAATATCGCGCCAATAAAAAAAAGAATTCCTTATTGCTTGGCCTATATAATTGGGAGTGTCAGCGAATTGACATACGAAATATTGAGAATTTATGACCGTGAACCGCTGATGACCCGCTTTTTGGCCATGCAACTTGCCAAATCCCACTATTTTAATCATCATAATTCTATTAACCATATTGGTAATTATCTGAAGTATAGTTTGGATGATTCCTTAAATTCCATGGAGGAATAATGAAAACTTTAATAGTACTAGCAATGTTTTTCTCTCTAAATGTTTTTGCTGAAGTTGTTTTGTACCCAGGTCAACGTGCACAAGTGGGCGGACAAACCGTTTATTGCTCTGGCAATGACGTGCGCGATATTAATTCAACAGTTGATTTAACTTGTGTGCAAGATCATGTTGATCGCTCACGCTGGTCAGCTGATCTACCACAAATTTTAAGATGGGTTGATGACTGCCGCAATCCCATTCCTGCTGGCGGTTACTGCACTCTATTAAATCGCAGCAACAATAACGACTGTTATAATGCAGTAAAAAAACTTGATCGCTGGTCATGGGATGAACAAACTTCTGACCTAGTGACAAATAAATGTCGCAATTTAAGTTACGCTTGTCGTATTCAATAATTTTTTAGATAGTTTGGGTCATACTCAAAAAGTATGGCCCATTTTAGCGACGAAGCGACGCTTCTTGTAAAAACGGTTTCCAATTTCCCTGCCAAATATTCACACAAGCATCTTGCATCAATAAAGAATCATCAGAGAGTTCAATTTTAACATAAGTTAATTTAGTCGAGTCTTCATGTAAGCCGGCATCAATCGATGGCATGGCATTCCACGTTCCGGTATTAAAATAATACTTCCCCTCAGGAAATCGTCGCCATTCGATCATATGAGTGTGTCCCATGACCACGGTGTGCAATAATTTATTGCGCTTTAAAATGCGTTTGGCCATTTTTTCATAAATGGGATAGATGGTTAATTGTCTCAGTAATTTAATAGTCGTTTTAAAGTGTCTGTTAGTGGCGGTGTATTCTTCTAATCTGGTTTCATATAAGTAGCGCAGCACCACCTTGGCCATTCTTGCAAAAAAACTGATGTCGTTAAAAAAACACCATTTAATATAAGAAGAAATAGGACGGATTCGATCTAGAAATGGTCGATCCTTTTTTAAAAGCGGCAAAACAGAGATACAAAACAAGCTTCCCCAAGGAAGATGAAGAATTTTTTTTCCATTCGGGCCGTCGACAAAATAATCCTTTGGGCCCACCGAATTGATCGCCTCGAAGCGATGACCATGCTCAATATGCACGCCGCCTAATTGCAATTCAAAACAAAATTGAACATCACTAGTGGTCAACTCTTTGAACCTTTCTTGGGCCCGTCTAAAGGCCATTCCCGCATCGTGATTACCAATAACATAAGTAATTTCTTTATTAGGTTTTTCAATAAAAGCTTTAAGCGCCTTAAAAAAATCTTGATGCCCTTGATAAATTAAATCTAGCGCTCGTACCGTCAATCCTTCATCGATAATGTGAGTGAAAACTCCCTCCACATCAACTTGAATCAGATTTAAAATATCACCATTTAAAATTAAGTGAACTTTTTGTGCAAAATAATCACCTGTACTGTAATATTCTAAAAATTCACAAAATCTATCATTCTCAAAAAAATCTTCGAGTAAATTTAATTGGCCGTTACTTAAAAACTTGCCTTTACCTAAATGGAAATCACTTAAAACTAAAACGATCATTAATCAAAAATCTCCCCCGCCATACACACTTTACCACGTCCTGATTTTTTTGCTTTGTACATCATTTGATCGGCCATCGCTAAAATATCTTCGCGCTTTTTAGCATCATCGGGAAATCTCGCAATGCCAATTGAAGCTGAAAGTTTAAAAGTTTTTTGTTGATCTACTTTAAAAACATTATCGCGAATAGAATGCAAAAGTCGCTCGCCAATTGTCTTCATCATATCATTTGAGACATCGGGAACAATAATCACAAACTCATCTCCACCATAACGATAAATAAGATCCGAATCGCGTAAAACGTTTTTAAGCACATCACCCAAATCTACCAGCAATTGTGTCCCTATCATATGCCCATGGCCATCATTAACATTTTTAAAATGGTCAATGTCGATAAATATAATACCAAACTCGGCCTTAGTTTCATGATAGCGCATAATCATTTCGTCTAAATCTTTTAATAGTTTTCTCTGATTAAAAAGTCCAGTCACATCATCAATATAAATTAAAGTATTAACCTTAATTAAACGTCTCATCTCCACTAGAAAACGAAAAATATTGGCCTGAAAAAGGGCCAGAGCATCGAGCGCGGCATGAGTTAATTCTGTGTGAGCTAAAAAGACTCCGTAATACTCTTGATTATTATAATGACCCAGTTTTAAAACATAAAAGGGAGCGATCTTACTATCGTTGGGTTTTTTATAGCGCCAAGTTCCAGCGAACATTTTTTCTTTGATACAATCTTCCAAAACTTTTCGCACTTCTACTTCATCAAAATTTCGGCGCGCGCTTTCTTTGTGCCATTTCTTGCGCAACTTGCGATCAGTTTGGCCATGCACCGCTTGGTTATAAGAGTAAACCACATAAGGACCAGTGCCAAAGCTCTGAGTTAAAAAATCGTGAGTATCACTATAAAGAGATTTAAAATCGTCTTGGTGTCCGTGCTTAGACATAAATTCTAGGAGTAATAATAATTGATCATTTATCACGATGTGATCTCCTCTTTTTCTTAGGAGTTACTTTTATCCGAATCGTTTTTAGTCATGCCAGATAATTCGTGAGAAATATCACTTTCGATAACCTTGATCGAGCCACGCAAATTTTTCATAATCTTATTGAGTTTATCTTCTAAGATAATTTTATCTTCGCGCGCCTTTGCCTCTTGAATGGTGAGATTTTCCATATTAAATTCCAAAGCGTCAATTTTACGCTTAAGTTCTAGTGTTTTAGTATCACGGCCCTGAATCTGTGATTGCGAGTCCATTATTAATAATTCTAACTTAGTTTCCAATTCTTTTTCACGTTTTTTTACATGGGCCACTTCAAACTGCACCTTCTGACCTAAGCGCTCAAACTCTCTTTGGTAATTTTTTACCTTCTCAGCATATTCTTGTTTTTTGTGTTCACTCACTTGTACATGATGTTTTAGATCAACTATCTCTTCACTATGACGCTTCTTCATCACATTCAATTCAATTTTAGTGTCTTCAACTTCAACTTTAAGGGTTAAATTAGACTGCGTCTGAACTTTTAATTCTTTTTGTGACTGATGAATTTGTTTTAATAAATCTTCACGGTCCAAGCGTAACTCACGCACCATCGATTGTAATCTGGCGACTTCGTTTTGATCAAAATTATAAAGAACTTTTTCACTAGGTATCGTTACCGCTGGTGCCACTTCGGCAGAAAAATCAGGTGTCTCAATTTCTCCTGTTTCATCTTCAGACGCGGCAAAATCCGTTGATCCTTCATCGACTTCTTCTACCACCACGTCCTCTTCATGACTGGGCATTTTTATTTCTGGACTACTCGCTTCTCTAGGCACCGCTTGTAATCTGGTTTTAGTCGGAAGTGGCATCGCAGGAGCGGAAACTTCTTTGACTGCTTCCTCTTCTAAAATTTCTCCAAATGAAATATCTTCAGCTTCACTTTCCGCCTCAGGAGTGCTCTCATCAATCGCCGCCAATTTTAAACTGCCGGTTCCACCATTACTAAAACTAATATTACTATCAGTAGCTTCGGGCATGCTTAGTGCGGGTGAACTATTATTGCCTAAACTAAGTGGAGCATCATCGTCCAATTTAAAATCACTATCATCACTACTTTCCACAATTTTAATATTATTATTGGTTTTTTCCGCATTAGCAGAGAAGCTCAATTCTGCTTCCTCCCCCTCTGCGGCACTCTCACTGTCTTTAAAAACACTATCAAACTTATTTTGAATGGAGGTATTGAGTTTATTGTCAAAATCTGGATTTTCAGATTTATCCAAACCAATATCTTCAATTAATTTTTTGACCTGTGTGTTTGTTGCCATAAAGCCCACCCTTTAGGAATCTTTTCGGTAGTTTTTTCTACAAGTTAAGTTATGCTTCATTATTGATTTATTGCTCTATTTGATTAAGATTATAAGAGATAAAACCCTCAACCACCCGATCAAAGAGGTCAAGTATGTTATGTATTCGTCATTTATTTATAACGCTTTTCTTATTCAGTAGCGCTGCTTTTGCTCAAGGTTTAATTCCTGGCAACATGATTACGCTCGATACTTTTTTTAGTCATCATGTTTTGATTGCCGAGAAGGCCACTCACAAATTGCATGTTTTTGAAAACAAAGAAGGCAAACCTGAATTAGTAAAAACCTATTCCATGACGACGGGAAAAAATACTGGCAACAAATCTTTCTCCGGTGATTTCCGCACTCCTGAAGGTATATATGTCATTCAAGAATTTCTGCCACGAGCAGAACTTTTAAAACGCTATGGAAAAGAAGGAGAAATTTATGGTTCAGGTGCTTTCACTTTAAGTTATCCCAATCCAATGGATAAAGGCGATGGCAAAACCGGCAGCGGTATTTGGATTCACTCTACTAACGATGAAACGCGTATCGAAAAAGGTTTAGATTCAAGAGGCTGTATAGTAACTTACAATAATGACCTGAAAGAAATTTCCCAGTACATCGAACTTAACCGCACCCAAGTGATCGTGGTGCAAGATTTACATTTTATCAAAGAAGAAACTCAACAAGCGATCAAAAAGGCCGTGCAAGAAACTTTGGATAGTTGGTTAGACTCGTGGAGAAAAAAAGATATTGAAACTTATTTAACTAATTACTCTAAAACAGAATTTAAAGATAAAACTCACGGCAACTATCCTCGTTACGCCACTTATAAAAAGGCCGTCTTTAGTAATCCTGGAGCGCCCAAAATTAATGCCACCGACTTTTCGATTCTTCTCAATGCTCAATATGCCGTAGTGGTTTTTAAGCAAGATTATCAATCGGCCGCCATCAATGATATCGGGATGAAAACTTTATATCTTAGAAAAGATGATTATTATAAATGGAAAATTGTCGCCGAATTATGGACGAAAATAGGGCCAAATCCTAGCGTGGCCTTTAAACCAAGCATGAGATATTTTAATGATAAGGGTGGCATTTAATGGAAAATTCCGTTAAAAAAGCTGCATTTTTATTTTGGGAAAAAAAAAGATCGCCTAGATATTTTGAAATTCCTCATCACAAAATTCGCTTCTATTTACTCTTGGCCCCCACTATTTCGCTCACCATTATTTGCCTCTTAGCAGCACTTAGTTATTTTCTGTGGCAACAAAATACCAAGCATGGAACAGTTATTTCTCCTCGACAATTTGCGCAAACTAAAGAGTTGGCACTTACTTTAGAAAAAGAAAATCAAGACTTAAAAAATCTAGTTGCTTCATTACAAAAAAAATCGGAAATGGTAACAGCTCCCGTGACCATCTCCAATGTTGGAAATGCTAAAGAAATTACGGCCAGAGATTTTCCTATGAATTTAATGATCCCTGTGGCCGGACAAAAAAACTTAAGCTCTGAAATCCCCATTGATGTGCAAGATGCTCAAGCTAAATTTACTGCCAATCGTTTAGTCTATAAAAGTAACTTACTTAACCGCACTCAAGGTGAAGAAAAAGTTTCAGGCCATTTATTTGTTTTTTACAAAACCGCTCAATCGATCCACACTCACCCAGAAAATGCTTTTGATCAAAATGGACAAATTTCTTATAACAAAGGCGAGCCCTTCACCACTTCTCGTTTTCGCCCAGTTGAGGCAAGTTTTAATTTAAGCAATAATAAAACACCTGGCACACTAACGCTGATGATTTTCAATCGAACGGGTGACATTATAAAAAAACATACAATTAATTATCCTTAAGGAAATTTATGGGCCAGTACTTTGATACCTCTTCACTTAATTTTAATTTTATCGGTATAGACACCATCCTTGAGGGAAAAATTACCTTGGCGGGAGTTGTTCGTTTGGCGGGAAAAATTACAGGCGAAGTTCATTTGCTGCCAGATTCTGTCTTAATTATCGAGCAGTCAGGAGAAATCAAAGGAAAGTTATTTTGTTTTGATGTCGAAATCTATGGCAAATTCGAAGGCGATTTACAATCACATAACAAACTCACCGTCTATCCAACCGCCCATGTGCTGGGAAAAATTCAGTCACAAAATATGGTTATCTTCCCCGGCGCTTCTGTGGAGATGGAAGGCCATACGACTCTATAAATAACTCTCTGCTGTAATTATTTCCACGTCGCCAATTTCCTTGAGTGCTGGCATTAATTTTTCACTCCCCACCACCACAATCGAAAGTTCATTCCAATTCCACACTTCCGAAGAAAAATGTACTAATTCTTTTTGTGAAATAAGTTCTACTCTTTTTGGAAATTCATAAATTTCAGAATAATCTCTCTCCACGTGATCAATATATAATAATTGTCCCAAGAAGGCCGACATCGATTCAAAACCAAAAGGATGTGAGCCAGCAAATTGTAATTTGGTGCGCTCGATGGCATCTGAAGGAAAGTTTTCATTTTTAACTTTATCTAATGTCTGGTGAATAACCTCTAACGTTTTTGCCACCGTTTCGGACTTAGAAAAAGTTGAAATCACTGCGCGTCCATATTGTTTTTGTCCCGAAAGTGAAGCGCCAATATTATAAGTTAGGCCGCGTTTGGTTCTCACTTCTTGCATTAACAGCGAGGTAAAACCGCCGCCTAAAAACTCTCCGGTCAAATCTAAGAGATAAGGATTCTGAATTTGTGCTTTAGTTAAGGTGCGGCCAATTCTAATTTGTCCTTGATTGGCATCATTATTTTTTACTAAATAAATTTTAGGCCGAACTCGGCCACTTCCAACTGATGATGGCGGCGCAACCTTTACTTCTCTTTTATAATCGCTGCTCCCTGACCACTGACAATCGTTCTTGAAAATATCTTGAATCGCTAAAATACTCGAAGGGCCCGTGATATAAATTCTTTTTTTCACACTTTTATTAAAATAACGAAGTCTCTCTTTTAGCATCTCACCGGTGATTTTTTTAATGTCGTTAATTTTTCCATCAACCGGATAAGCATAAGGCGATCCCTCAAGTGATATTTCTCTAAAAATACGTGTCGCCACTTCTCCGGGGTCATTAATGGCGTTACTTTTACTATCAATTAATTGTTGTTTGTAGCGATTCAAAACTTGATCTGGATACTCCCCGTCATGAAACATCTCACAGATTTTTTTAGTGGTAGGAATAATATCTTTACTTAAACCGGAGTATCTAAAAAGTGAATACTCATGATTCACGCTCGATCCAAAACTCGTTCCATAAAATTCTAAAAAATCCACTAACTCTTTTTCTGAAGAACTTTTTGTCCCTGCCGTCAAAAGATCCAGCATCATATCAGTGGTGCCTTTTTGCTCATTATCGGCCAGCGCCCCATCAGCAAAATAAATAACCACATCGTAGATGGGAAGTCTCACATCTTTAACCCATACCACTTCGATGCCCTTCCAAGTTTCTTTTTTTATGACTTGGTCAAAAGCAAAAGTTTTAAAAGATAAAAAGGACAGAATTAAAATTAAAAATTTATTTTGCATAACCTTCCCATAAAGATAAAAAGATGTGTCCGCGTGGCCTTAATAATTCGAGGCAAGCTGATTTTAATTCACCCAGTTCAATCGATTGATAGGTATCAAACTCTTCTTTATAAATAAGATAATCTCCCAGCAACGATTCACGTATTCCTAAAAAGCCCGCCATTCCAGCATTAGAAGCAATTTGTCTATAATGATCCAGCAGTAATTGATTTTTAGTTTTTTGTAAATTGCGCTCAGTTAGACCTTGCGAGCAAAGATTATTAATATCGCTAAAAAATTTCTTTTTAAATCCATCCAGACTCCCGACATTTTTTGCCGTTCCTGAAATTAAAAAGACCCCGGCCTTTTGCAAAGTCATATTGGAGGCGGAAATATTATTAAGTAACGGCTTAGTGTTATTGACGTAATTTAAATTTAAATAAGAACTCTCGCCGCCACCAATAATGGAACTTAAAACATCGAGCACATAAGCTTTGCGCGGCCCCACTTCTACGCCTGGGTAAACCATCATAAACATCGGCAGCTTTGAAGTCCCTTTCATTTTTATTTCACGGCCTAAACGCGCTTGTGACTTATAAAGTGCAGGATTATTGCGCTCAAGATGCAACTTTTCCACATCGGTTGAGGCGGGAATTGCTGCAAAATATTTTTCTGCCAATTTTTTTACCTCAGACGCGCGAATATCACCGGCCAAAACAATGGTGGCATTATTAGGACAATAATATTTGCGATAAAAATCGTAAAGATTTTCTCTGGTCAGCGCTTTTAAATCTGAAACTTCACCTATGACTGAGCCGCCATAAGGAGTTTTTATAAAAATTTCTTTTAGCGCGCCTAGATACAATTGCCCTTCAGGACTATTTTCGTAACGCATTTTTCGTTCTTCAAAAATAACCAATTTTTCACTGTCAAAAGAAGCTGGCAGCAATTCTAAGTTTTGCATGCGATCTGCTTCCATCGCCATGATGGTCTCTAAAAAATTTGCTGGTAAATTTTGATAATAAACCGTTTGATCATTAGTGGTATAGGCATTAGTGTTGCCTCCATTTTTTTCAATCTCGCCATCAAAAATTCCTGGCCCAAAATTTTTGCTGCCTTTAAACATCATATGTTCTAAAAAATGTGTCGCACCCGTCACGCCAGCAGTTTCGTAGCGACCACCAATGCTATAAAAGATATTCATGGAAAAAATCGGCAAACGATGATTTTCCGCCACTAAAATCTTAAGTCCGTTGGGTAGAACGATTTTTTCTACCGCCAAATCTAAATCAACTTCTGAGGCCTCGGGCGAGATGGCCGCGCGCGGTTTTTTGCTGGCACAAGCTGCTAAAAGCAGCATCATGAGGGTTATAGCGAGAGCTTTATTCATATTCATCCTTGAATGTTTTATGCCTTAAAAACTTTGATAAGCTATTGTAATCCCAATACTTCTTTTCTGCCAACAATTTTGCACCTTGTAAGCTTTGCGTCATGTGCTTGTTTTTGCTTTTCAATAACTTTAGCTCGGCCTATAGTTCTGGCACTTTAAACTCAAACTAATATTGGAGTGCAACATGAAAATTGGTGTTCCTAAAGAAATTAAAAATAACGAAAACCGCGTCGGATTAGTGCCTGGTGGCGTACGCCAACTAGTACTTGATGGCCATCAACTTTTTATCGAAACCAATGCCGGCTCTGGCATTGGAATTAGCGATGAAGAATATAAAAAGGTTGGTGCGACGATATTGCCCAGCTTGGAAAAAGTTTTCGAAACGGCCGACATGATTATTAAGGTAAAAGAGCCGCAACCAAGAGAGATCGCTCTGTTAAAGCCTCACCACATTCTTTATACCTATTTACACTTAGCTGCTGACCGCGAATTGACCATAGGTTTGATGAAGACAGGTGCCACTTGTATTGCCTATGAAACAATTCAATTAAAAGATGGCTCTCTGCCACTTTTAGTTCCGATGTCAGAAGTAGCGGGTAGAATGTCGACTCAAGTGGGCGCGACTTATTTGCAATTAGATAAAGGTGGCAAAGGCGTTTTATTAGGCGGCGTACCAGGAGTTCGTCGTGCGAAAGTAACTGTTATCGGTTGCGGTATCGCAGGCACCAACGCCATAAAAATGGCGATGGGATTAGGCGCTGATGTCACAGCAATTGATTTATCAACTAAGCGTTTGGCCGAACTTGATGATTTATTTGATAACCGCATCACTACTTTATTTTCTAACGTCGACAATATTGAAAAGTCTGTGATGCAATCTGATTTAGTCATCGGCGCCGTTTTAATTCCCGGCGCGAAAGCTCCTAAATTAGTAACACGCGAAATGATTTCAAAAATGGAAAAAGGTTCAGTGGTGGTTGATATCGCCGTGGATCAAGGTGGCTGTATAGAAACCTGTAAGGCCACCACTCACGAAAATCCAACCTTTGTGGTTGATGGTGTGATCCATTATTGCGTCGCCAATATGCCAGGCGCAGTGGCCCGTACTTCGACCTATGCATTAACCAATGTGACCTTAAAATATGCTCGCCTAATTGCCAAACACGGGGTAGATAAAGCTGCGGCCATAGACGAGTCATTTAGACCGGGAATTAACATTTTTAAGGGCGCTCTAGTGTACCAAGCTGTGGCCCAAGATTTGGAACTTCCTTATACTGTTTTAAAGGTATAATGAAAAAAATTTTTGTATTATTTTTTGTTTTTACTTTTTCTTTGTGGGCAGTTGACGAAAATCAACTGCCTGCTTTATTTCAATCAGAAATTTTGCCTTATTATGGTACGGCAACGCCAATTGAATTCAATAATCACGGCCGTGAAATCAAAGGTATCTCGATTACCAAAAATGCTCCATCGGCCATCGTTTTTTTTCCTGGCCGCTCAGAAACATATGCAGAATACGCTGAACTTTTTTATGATCTAAAAGATCTACCTTTTGATCTTTATACTTTCGATCATTTTGGCCAAGGTTATTCGGGACGTTATTTTAAAGCAGGAACCGACTCTAGCTCTAAGGGTCATGTGACTAGCTACCAAACGTATTACGGTGATGCTCAAGTTTTTCTAGATCAAAATGTTTTTAATAAGCAGTACAAAAAAGTTTTTTTCATGAGTCATTCAATGGGCGGACATATTGCTCTCGCACTGGCCAAACGCAATCCTTCAATCGTAACGGGACTTATTTTAAGTTCACCCATGATTGATATTAAGACTGGAAAATATACTAAAACCAAAGCGATTTGGTTATCACGCACTATGGTTTACTTGGGCCAGGGTACTAAATGGGCCGATGGTCAAAAACCATATAAAATGGACGCTGATTTTAGCACTAATGAAGTCACCACTTCAGAAAATCGCTACGCGGTGACTAGAGATCTTTATGATGCTGATCCTTACCTGCAAATTGGCGGTGTCACTTATCGTTGGGTCTATGAAACTTTAATGGCCGACCAAAAACTATTTTATAAGCTAAATGTTTTTACTGTTCCGACTATTATGTTTGTATCGTCTGATGAAACTATTGTTGATAAAGAAAGTTCAATGGCCGCCTGCAAAGCAATAGTTTTATGCCAGTTGCATGAAATGCAGGGCAAGCATGAACTTCTGCAAGAAAAAGATCCCACCCGTAACGAAGTTCTTCGCCACGTTAAGTTTTTCCTTGAAACAAATTGATCAATTAGGCCATAATTGATGTATGGCAAAAATCAATACGCTGCTTATTTTCTTAACTGCCCTGGTCACAGCTGGTGCTTTAGGTGTTTTTGTTTACACCTTAATCATTTTCAAAAAACCGCTGCCAGATAATGCCACAGAATTTGCCAAGATGAAGGCCGATGCCACTAAGTCAGTAGAAATTGTGCGGCCCTACGCCACAGAGCAAATCGTAGTTAATCTAAACGGTTCTACTAGTTCACGTCTGCGCTTTTTAAGCATCATCGTAAATTTTGTGGCCTTTACAAACGATCAAATCGGTAAGTTTGAAGAAAATAAAATTGAAATTAAAGATATGATTATCGACATCACTTCTAAAATGAGACCGGATGAGCTCAATCAGGTGACTGGTAAAGTTTTATTAAATGAAAGAATTAAAGCTCGCCTAAACGAGTTCTACCAAGAACGAATTGTCAGAGACATTTTCTTTTCAGAATACGTCGTACAATAAATTAATTAAGAGTATTTTTATCTTCGCGGCCTGGAGTCATAGTGGCAGTCGCGCGATCGTCAGTTAATTGCTTAATATATTTTTCAATCTCAGCTTTAGTTTGTTTTCCGTCGGCCAAATTTTTATCACGAAGACGTAAATCGAATTCTTTTTCTTCAATAGCTCTTTTTAATCTCATATAGGCCCCTTTATTTAATATTTAAATTTGAGAGAGAAAACTAACACCTAAGATGCATTATTGCCAGTATTTTTGCTGCTTGTTAGAATCTTTGTCGGGAACTAGACGCAAATGAGACTTCTTTGACGCGGCGCCCACGCGCTTACTACCACCAAATTTCGGCCAATTCATGGTTTTATCATCCAAGGTTTTCATCCAAATAAAGCTCCATAGCATCGCTCCTAAGTGCCCCCAGGCCTGTACAGCTTGTGGCGAAGCCAGGCCGTTTAACATTTGAATGGAGAGAATCAATAAACAAAAATATTTCGCCTTTAAGGGAAAAAGCATCATGTAATGAAAAGGACGATTGGGGTATAAAACAGCGTAAGCAATCAAGAGCGAGTTGGCCTGACCGGTGATGCCCCATAAAACTGAATAATACGCCGTGAGACCAAATACTTTAGTCGTCACAGCAAAAATAGTTCCACCAATAATACTGGTACTAAAAAGAAATATTAAATATTTAAAACTGCCCCAGCGCGCTTCAAACTCATGGCCAATAAACCACAAGAGTAGCATTTCAAAAACGACTCCCATGAGCGAGCGGTTATACAGCACGTAAGTGGCAATTTGATAGATATGTCCCTCTAGCGCCGTCGCCGGATTAAGTCCCAAGAGCCCCACTTGTGGCAAAAAAATGCTGAGCAAATAAAAAAGAATTATAATAGAAAAATAGATTTTATGAGTTTTTGAAAAAGGTGGCAGTTGATATTGCATATTATTTTTCCTGAGAAATCTCGATCAATATTCCACCTGTTGATTTAGGATGAATAAAATTGATGAGCTTATTATTAGCGCCATTTTGCGCTTTTTCATAGAGTAAAATAAATCCCTGAGCTCGAAGCTCGTGCGCTTTTTTTTCTACGTCCGGAACTAAGAAGGCCATGTGATGGATTCCCTCACCTTTTTTATTAATAAATTGTGCCACCGCGCTGGCCGGGTCTGTCGGTTCCAAAAGTTCTAAATGCGCATGAGTATCCATCGCCGCAAATTTAGTTTTTACTTTTTGTGATTCTACAATTTCCTCTTGCGACTCGAACACTAAACCCAAAGCTTCAAAAACTTTTTGTGAGCGCGCAATACTGTTTGTAGCAACGGCAACATGATCTAATTTACATCCTTCCAGAGCGGCTAAAATCGACATGCCAAAATTATACTCTTTTGCTTTACCTTTTCAATGACAAAGCGGCCAAAAGTCAATTCACTTTAGTACCTAGATTCAACCACGCTCGCTGATTATGACTTTCACACAGTATTTTTACATTGTTGACTGAATTATCCCCTCCACGCGCAAATGGCGCTATGTGTTCATAATTTAAATTTCTCATCTCATCGCAGCGCTGGCCACTTTCGCTGGAAAACTCACATTGCTGTCCGCTGCGCTTTTGCACATACGCCTTAACTTTAACTGGAATATAACGTGAATTTTTAAATTCCACCTGCGA